>FWPU01001191.1_pt1 | contig 29610 bp, 33 predicted proteins | sample 2228361 | NCBI WGS metagenome assembly FWPU01 (sample SAMEA103939777, study PRJEB20133) | metagenome | reverse complement strand
CTTACAAAAATCGCTTTTCGGGAACGGACACGAGAACGGGCATGCGGAAAACGGGAAATCCGACAGTGCCACTCGTCAATCGGGCAAAGCCGTTTCGGCGCAAGTGGCGCAACGCCTGACCTCAAGCTTTCCTTCGCTCGAAGCGGCAGGCTTGACCAAAGATGACCAAGCCGTTTTGCTTTCAGGTGTGCCACTTCGCATCGTTGAAAACATGGAGCAGAGCCTTTCAGTGCCGACGGCGACGTCGTTCAGAGTGATTCCTGTCAAGGTGTTAGAAGAAAATCGCGTTATCATCAATCAACATCTTTCTGCCATTTCCAGAGGCAAACTTGCTTTCACGCACATTATTGCTTGGGGAATTGTTCAAGCCGTTAAGCAGTATCCCTCGCTTAACTGCACATATGCGAATGTCGACGGAAAGTCATACAAGATTATTCACAAGCATATCAACATCGGGCTTGCCATTGATATAACGAAGAAAGATGGCACGCGCTCGCTCGTGGTGCCAAACATCAAAGCGGCGGAGCAAATGAACTTTTCAGAGTTTTTCGACGCCTACAATTTGCTCGTGAGGAAAGCACGTGAAAACAAACTTGCGCCCGACGATTTTATCGGCACGACCGTCTCGCTGACCAACCCCGGAACGATTGGAACGGTGGCTTCCGTGCCGCGCTTGATGATGGGGCAAGGCGTCATAATCGCTACCGGCGCGATTGATTACCCCGCCGAATATCAAGCCATGTCGCAAACACTTCTGACACAACTCGGCATTAGCAAGGTCATGCAAATCACTTCCACCTACGACCACCGCATTATTCAAGGCGCAGAATCAGGCGAACTGCTCGCCGCCATTCATAAAATGCTGACAGCAGAAGACGAATCGTTCTACGACACTATTTTCAAAGACCTTAAAGCCCCGTATCGTCCTTGGCGCAAACAGATTGATAAAAATCCGCTCTCGCTCGGCGGCGCGCCACGCACCGAAGAACTTATCGAAAAACAAGCCCGCGTCATGCAGATGATTAACGCTTATCGCGTGCGCGGACATCTTATCGCCAACATCAATCCGCTTGGCTATGAGCCGAAATATCACCCCGAACTTGACCCCGAATTCTACGGCTTTACGATGTGGGATTACGACCGCGAATTTCTCTCGATGAGTTTCGGCAAGAAAGACGCCATGACTTTGCGAGAAATCGTCGGGTTGCTCCGTTCGGCTTACTGCGAAAAAATCGGCGTCGAGTTCATGCACATTCAATCGCTTGAGCAGAAAAGATGGATTCAACAACACATTGAGGATAAAGAGCGGCAAGTTCAATTCAGCCCCGCCGATAAAATTGAAATCCTCAAAGACATCATTCGCGCCGAAGGCTTTGAGCGATACTTGCAGACGAAATTTCTCGGACACAAGCGCTTTTCCGTCGAAGGCGGCGAAACCGCTATTGCGATTATGGATTACCTTGTGCTCGAATCGGCAAAGTATGGCACGAAGGAAGTGGTAACTGGCATGGCGCATCGCGGCAGAATCAACGTGCTGACGAACGTGATTGGCAAACCCTACGAAGCCCTCTTCGCCGAATTCGAAGGCAAGCAGTTGCCGATGTCGGAAGGGGAATTGGCGCAAGGCTCGGGCGATGTGAAGTATCACTTAGGGGCGACGGGCGTGCGCACCACCGACGAGGGCAAAACCGTGCGCGTTTCCATGTCGCCCAACCCCAGCCATTTAGAAGCCGTCAATCCCGTTGTCGAAGGCATTGTTCGTGCCAAACAAGACCGCGCCGGTGATGTCACGAAAACAGAAATTCTGCCTGTGCTCATTCACGGTGATGCGGCGTTTGCCGGTCAAGGCGTCGTGGCGGAAACGCTCAATATGTCGCAACTGCGCGGCTATGGCACAGGCGGCACGATTCACCTCATCATCAACAATCAAATTGGATTCACCACCACGCCCGAAGACGCACGCTCGACACTTTACGCCAGTGATGTTGCCAAAATGGTTCAAGCCCCGATTTTCCATGTCAATGGCGATGACCCCGAAGCCTGTATTCGCGTTGCCAAACTTGCGCTCGATTATCGCATGACGTTCAAAACCGATGTTGTCATCGATATGCTCTGCTTCCGCAAGTATGGACACAACGAAGGCGACGACCCAAGCTACACCCAGCCGCTTTTATACGATAAAATCAAAACGCACCCGGGCGTCTGTCAAGTCTATGCCAATCAACTCATTCGCGAAGGCATTATCACACAAGAAGAATTTGATGCACTCATGGACTCGTTCAAACGCGAACTTGACCAAGCCCATGAACGCGCCAAGCAAGTTGTGAGCAAAGAGCAAATTCAATCGCTCGGCAAAGTTGATTTAATGCTCGCTGTTGAAGACGACAAAATCGCCGAAAAGTATCGCCAGCGCAACCCTGTTACGACCGTCGACCTAAAGACACTTCAAACCGTTGCCAAAGCCTCGATAACATTTCCAGAGGGATTCAATGTTCACCCGAAACTGCTTCAACAATTTTTCAAGAAACGCGAAGGGGCTCTGGGCGAAGATGCCATGAATTTTCAAGTCGACTGGGCGTTTGCAGAAACCTTAGCGTTTGGGTCGCTTTTGCTCGAAGGCTATCCCGTGCGGCTTTCTGGGCAAGATTCAACACGCGGCACATTTTCGCAACGGCACTTGGGGGTTGTCGATGTCAAGACGGGCGAAGAGTATACGATGCTTCAACACATCGCGCCGACCTTTGCACCGACCCAAGCCCCGTTCTATGTGTATGATAGTTTTCTTTCCGAATACGCCGTGATGGGATTTGAATTCGGTTACAGCGTTGCCGACCCGCTCGCGCTTGTGATGTGGGAAGCGCAGTTCGGCGATTTTGCCAACGGTGCACAAATCATCATCGACCAATTCCTCGCCGCCAGCGAATCAAAATGGGGACAGCCGTCGGGCTTGGTGCTTCTTCTGCCACACGGCTACGAAGGGCAAGGACCAGAGCACTCCTCCGCCCGCATTGAGCGATTCCTTCAACTCTGCGCCGAAACGAATATGCAAGTCTGCAACTGCACGACACCCGCTCAATACTTTCACCTCTTGCGTCGGCAAGTGCTTGCAGGCAACATCAAGCCGCTCGTGATTTTCACGCCGAAAAGTTTGCTTCGCCACCCGCTTGCAGTTTCGCCGATGTCGGAATTGGTTGAAGGCAAATTCCACAATGTTTTAGACGATGTCGAGAACATTCAGAATCCGCGCCGCGTGATTTTTTGCAGTGGCAAAATTTTCTATGATTTGCTCAAACAGCGTTCGGAAATGGGCATTAAAGACATCGCGATTGTGCGCGTCGAGCAACTCTATCCGTATCCGCAACGCCGGATTCGGCATTTGCTCGATAAATACATTTCTGCCAACGAAATTTGCTGGGTTCAAGAAGAGCCGAAAAATATGGGCGCGTGGAGTTTTATCGCGCCGCGCCTTTTTGAAGAGCTCAAACAACCGCGACAAATTCTGCGCTACATCGGCAGAGTCGCCGCCGCAAGTCCCGCAACAGGCTTTCTCAAAAAGCACGAAGCCGAACAACATGCCATCTGCCTTGAAGCGATGCTTTAATCATGATTTAACTCAACGCTGATAGTTATGACGACCCTTGTTCAAGACAAGCCAAAACTTGCTTTGCCGCTCCATCAAGAATTCCCGTCGGAAATTGAAGACATGCAAAGCGACACGCACACCAAAATTTGTAGCTACTTCATTACAACGCTCTTTGAGTTGTTTCTTAACGAACCAGACGTTGCCGTCGGCGGCGATACAGGCTTTTACTGGAACAGCCAAGACGACCGCAACCGTCTCGTGCCCGACGCCTATCTCATTCGCAACGCCGGCAAGCACCCCCGCAAAAGCTGGAAACTCTGGGAAGAAAAATCCCAATTCCCAAATCTCTCCATCGACTTCGTCCTTGAAGTGTGGAGCGAACACAACCCTCTCCCCGAAAAACTTGAAAAGTTCGTCCAATACCAGCGACTTGGCGCAAAAGAGTATCTCCAACTCGAGCTTTCCACTGAACACCTCTTCGCCCATCGCTTGAACGACGACGGCATTTATGTTTCCATTCCCATCAGCGAACACAACCGCTTGCCACTTCACTCGCTCAACGCCGAAGTCGCTTACGAAAACGGCTTGATTCGCCTTTACCGCAACGGAGAAAAAATCCTTACGCTCTCCGAAGCCCAAGCCGAACTTCAACGCCTGCGCTCCGAACTCAATCAACTTAAAAACTCTTCTCAAGGCAAATATTGACAAACGAACCTTACACACAAGTCTTTTTACCGATTGGCGAAGAACATTTTGAAGTCGCCATTGCTCTGCTGTCTCAACTCGGGTTTGAAAGTTTTCTCGAGGAAGGCGATTCACTTTTCGCCTACATTCCAGCACGCGAATGGACTGCTGAAAAAGAGTCGGAACTGCATGTGCTTGTTCGTTCTCTTGTTGGAAGTTCCATCACCATTCAAACGCAAACGATTGAACCTGCGAATTGGAACGCACAGTGGGAGTCGTCTTTACAACCGATTGAAATCGACGATTGGCTCGTGATTGTTCAGCAAGGAAATGCTTCTGTGCCGAAACCGAATCAACTCGTTGTGGAAATCAATCCGAAAATGTCGTTTGGAACGGGCTACCACGAAACAACGCGCTTAATGCTTCGGCAACTGCGCGACCTTGTCCAACCCGACGACCGCATTTTGGATATTGGCACAGGCACAGGTGTTTTGGCGATTGTGGCGCGCAAACTCGGCAACCGACACCCCATTATCGCTTGCGACAACGACGAGTGGTCGGTTCTAAACGCTAAAGAAAATTGCGACGTCAATCGCGCCGAAGCCATTGAGGTTCTTCATCTCGACGCCCTCAATGACCTTGCGCCTCTGTTTTCGGCACATCGCTTCTCGCTTATTCTGGCTAACATCAATCGCTCCGTTCACGAGAAATTGCTCCCAACTCTTGCTCGCGCTTCGCCCAGCTCAAAAGTGCTCCTTTCAGGTTTGCTCAAATACGATTTGGATTGGCTGAAAAACTTGCTGAACGAGCTTGATTGCAAACTGCTCCGCCTTTCGGAAGAAGGCGAATGGATTTGCGCGCTCATTCAAACCCAACAACTTAACTCACTCGCACCTTGACTCGCATCGCCACGATTGACATCGGCACAAATACAGTGCTTTTGCTCATTGCCGATTTAGACTTCGCTTCGCAAACCGTTCACACGATTTACAATCATCAAGAAATCATTCGGCTTGGAAAAGGCGTCGACAAAGACCGCCGAATCAACGCCGAAGCGATTGAGCGGCTGATGAACTGCCTGCGGTTTTATCGCTCTTTGATTGCAGCACATGGCGCAACGCTCATCCGTGCCGTTGCAACAAGTGCCGTGCGCGACGCACTCAACCGCGATGAAGTCTTGCAGTTAGCACGCTTGCAACATGGCATTGAAATTGAATTGCTTTCAGGCGACGCTGAAGCCGAACTCACGTTTCAAGGCGCGATTACAGGCTGGAAAAATCTGCTCGAACCTTTTTTGGTCATTGACATTGGCGGCGGCTCAACGGAACTCATCTTGGGCGACAGTAACGGCATTCGCGATACGGTGAGCCTTGACGTCGGCTCGGTGCGTTTGACCGAGCGATTCTTCAATGCACAGCCGCCTGATGCTGAAAGTTTTGAACGTGCACGTGTGTTTTTAGTTGACGCATTTTCAAATGAACTCTCGCGCTTTATTTCAGGACGCGAAAGCGTGATTGGCGTTGCCGGCACGGTCGTTACGCTTGCGGCACAAGCACAAGGCTTAAAGCAATTTGATAACGACAAACTTCACGGCTACGCCCTCACTTACTCGTGCGTTACAAATCAACTTGATTTTTTCAAATCACACCCAATTGATGAAATTATTGCCGCAGGCGTCGAACCGGGCAGAGCCGATGTAATTACCGCTGGCACGCTGATTTTATGGACGTTTATGCGCATCTTTGGCGCGAAAGCCGTTACCGTCAGCACACAAGGCTTGCGCTACGGCGTCGCCGTTCGCGAACTTCGACATCATGTTGCTTAACACTCTTCAACACTTTCAACGATGGTTCAAGCACGAATGACAGAGACGTTTCTTATCGGCGAGCATCAACCGCTCGCGCTCATTGCCGGTCCTTGCGTGATTGAAAGCGAGTCTTTCACGCTCAAAATGGCGGAATCCATTGCGGCGATTTGTGCGCGGCTTGCCGTGCCGTTCATCTTCAAGTCCTCATTTGACAAGGCGAATCGCACGTCGGTCAATGGCTTTCGCGGTTGCGGTATGGAAGAAGGCTTGAAAATTTTGGAGAAGGTCAAAAAAGAAGTTGGCGTGCCAGTGCTGACCGATATTCACGAAAGTTACCAAGCCGCCCCTGTGGCAGAAGTGGTCGATGTGCTTCAAATTCCAGCGTTCTTGTGCCGTCAAACCGATTTGCTTTTAGCGGCGGCGCGGACGGGCAAAGCCGTCAATGTTAAGAAAGGTCAATTCCTCTCGCCGCCTGAAATGAAAAGCGTCGTCAAGAAGTTGGAATCGGGCGGCGCGCAAAACATCTTGCTCACCGAGCGCGGCACGACCTTCGGCTACAATAACCTTGTTGTGGATTTCCGCTCGCTTCCGCAAATGCGCGCTCTGGGCTACCCCGTCGTCTTCGACGCCACACACAGCGTTCAAATGCCAGGCGGATTGGGTGAAAAATCCGGCGGCGACCGCCGATATGCTCCGATTCTGGCTCGCGCCGCCGTTGCGGTCGGCTGTGATGCCCTCTTCATGGAAGTGCACGAAAACCCCGATACCGCTCCAAGCGACGGCGCAAACATGATTTTCCTTTCTGACCTCGAATCCATCTTAAGGCAACTGCTCAAACTTCGCGACGCCGTCTCTGTGATGCCAATCACACCTTGATTTGACAATTTTACTTATTTAGAGTAAATTCGTTACTCATAAAATTATTCATTCATTTACTCTAAACCGTTGAACTTGTGTTAGATTCGTTGGTTACATCAAAAACGCGCGTCAAATTGCTTCTGAAATTCTTTTTGAATCAAGAAACCCAAGCGTATTTGCGCGGACTTGCCGATGAATTTGGCGAATCGACCAATGCCGTCCGCGTTGAACTCAATCGCCTTTCCGAAGCTGGCTTTTTGACCGTTCGCGACGATGGTCGCGTCAAACTCTACCAAGCCAATACTCAACATCCACTTTTTCCAGAACTGCACAGCCTCGTGAAAAAGTATCTCGGCATCGACCAACTCATCGAGCGTGTGCTTTCAAAATTAGGCTCTGTAAAAATTGCCTTTATCACCGGCGACTACGCCGAAGGGCGCGACAGCGGGATTATTGACCTTACGATTGTTGGAAATATTAATCGCAATTATTTGAATGAACTGATTGAAAAAACCGAACGATTGATTCACCGTAAAATTCGCGTGCTCGTTTTGAACGATGAAGAGTTTGAACGTCTGAAATCTCAACTGATGACGGGAAAATCTCTTGTGGTCTGGAACGAACTCCAACCGACAAGCGAACCAACGATAGAACCATTAAAAGCAACCGCCTAACTTTTTTGCAACGATGCAAACCGTTATAGATGCAAATAAGAAGTTTTCGCTGAATCTCGGCGAGTTAATTGCTTATCGCGAATTGCTTTTTATGCTCGCCTATCGCGATGTGAAAGTTCGCTACGCGCAAACCGCGCTCGGCGTTCTATGGGCGTTGATTCAGCCTTTAACAACGCTTCTTATTTTCACGCTTGTTTTTGGAAGAGTGGTCAAAGTTGATACAAACGGCGTGCCTTATACGCTTTTCGCGCTTTCAGGAATGTGCCTTTGGGGATATTTTTCTACGGTGATGTCGCAAGCGGGAAATTCCATAATCACCTCGCAAAACATGGTGAAGAAAATTTATTTTCCGCGCTTGATTATTCCGCTCTCTAAATCCATTTCGGCGTTTATTGATTTCGGCATTACGCTTCTATTTTTACTCGGCATGATGCTCTACCATCAATATATTCCGAGCGCAAACGCCCTTTGGATTCCGTTTTTTATTTTGGCGACGGTTTTTTCCGCGTTGGGTGTCGGCATTTGGCTCAGCGCGCTCTCGATTCGCTATCGCGACTTGCAATATGTGTCGCCGTTTGCGGTTCAGTTGGGGCTTTATGCGTCGCCAGTGGCGTATCCGTCGTCGCTTGTGCCCGAACAATATCTGGCGTTTTATTACTTCAATCCCATGGCGGGTATGATTGATGGCATGCGCTGGGCGATGTTCGGCTCGCCAATCAGCAACGGCATTTTTATTTCTTTTGCAGTCGCCGTGTTTCTATTCGTTTCTGGATTTATTTATTTCCGAAAAATTGAAGGCGAAATTGCCGACATCGTTTAATGCCGTAGCAGATGAGATTGCCTGAACCGCTTCATGCCGCAATTTTGCGCGCAACTCAAAACAGTTTTGGAGAGGTGAAAATTTATCTCTTCGGCAGTCGCATTTTTGATGATAAAATCGGCGGCGACATTGACCTCGACGTAGATGTAGAAATTCCATACGACGAGTTCCGAATGAAAAAAGCGCGGTTTCTCGCTTCCTTGATGCGCGAGGGATACGACCTCAATTTTGACGTCGTGCCTTATCAACACAAAGACCCGCTCTTTCGGAGCGAAATACACAATCACGCGATTGATTTAACACAATCCAGTTCACAAGCAAGATAGAGCGTTACTATGTCGGATATAGCCATTAAAGTAGAAAATTTATCCAAGTGCTACCATATCGGGGTAAAAGATAGAGGGCTTTTAAGCGAGCGCATTTCGCACGGCATTAGGTCGCTCTTTTCAAAAAACGGGAAATCGCAAGACCCGACCGAATTTTGGGCGTTGCGCGACGTCGGTTTTGAAATTAAAAAAGGCGACGCCGTCGGCATTATCGGCAGAAACGGCTCGGGAAAATCCACCCTCCTTAAAATTCTTTCGCGCATCACGGAGCCGACCAGCGGCAAAATCACCATTAACGGCAGAGTGGCAAGCCTTTTGGAAGTCGGCACGGGCTTTCACCAAGAATTGACCGGACGCGAAAATATCTTTATGAACGGCGCGATTTTGGGCATGAAGCAATCTGAAATCAAGCACAAGTTCGATGAAATCGTCGCCTTCTCAGGCATAGAAAAATTTATTGATACGCCCGTTAAGCATTACTCCTCTGGAATGTATGTGAGGCTCGCCTTCGCCGTTGCCGCACATTTAGACCCTGAAATTCTAATTATCGACGAAGTGCTTGCCGTCGGCGACGCCGAATTTCAGAAAAAATGCTTGGGCAAAATGGAAGACGTCGCGAAAAATCAAGGTCGCACCGTACTCTTTGTAAGTCATAATATGGGTGCAGTTAAAGCCCTTTGCTCGCTTGCAATACTTATGAACAATGGAAGAGCGGATTTTATTGGATATGTTGATGAAGCTATTTCTCGGTATCTTTCACTGAACAGAGGAAACCTAAAAACGCAATGTATATTTACCCCTGATGAATCCTTGAAAGTACAGATTCATTCAGTACGCTTGTTTGTAAATGGGAAAGAGCCAGAAAGTTTTACTTTTGATGTTTTTGATAAAATTTCCGTAGTGATATATTTTGAATGCCGAGAGGATGTGTCAGGCTATTCCCTTTACCTTCAAGTAAATCAAAATGGGTATCCACTTTTTGCGGCATTTGATATAAGTTCAAATATGTATCTTCTTGAATTAAGAAAAAAGGGTAAGTATACAGTGAAAGTCGATCTTCCTTCCCCAATTTTTAAGCCAGGACAGTACAGTATAGATTTTCATGTATCTAGGATTGGGATTGGTTCGTCTCAAGTTCTTGAAGATGCTCTCAGTTTTGAAATAGCCATTCTGACCAGAAATCCTCGTTTTCAAGCATTCTCGTCCGAACGTCCTGGCTATATTGCTTTTGATCCATATTGGAATTATAATAAATTATCTTCATAAAATGCGCCTAAAAGATTTACTACTTGAATTTGAAAATGATCTAAAACATAGTCCTATTGTACTCATAGATATTGGTGCAAGCGGTGGTATACAGCCTATATGGAACTCAGTATCAAATTATATTAAAGTAATCGGATTTGAACCAGATGCTGAAGAATTTAAGAACCTAAAGAAGATTTACAATTCCGAAAAGTACGTTTTTTTCAACATCGGACTATTAGATAAGAAGGGTTTTTCAAATTTTTATATCACCAGAAAACAACAAGTTTCATCGATTTTCAAGCCGAATCGCGTATTTCTTGACAAGTTTCCACATTCAGAGAGGTTCGATATTTTACGTGAAGTTCAAGTAGAAGTGAATACACTTGATGCTGTCCTTAAAGAAAATAATATTATGAGTGCTGACTTCATGAAATTAGACACGCAGGGAAGTGAGATTCTCATTTTGAAGGGTTCTTAAGATATTTTGAGAAAAAGTGTTTTCGGAGTTGAAGTTGAAGTTGAGTTTTCACCAATGTATGTAGGACAGCCTTTATTTTCTGATGTTGATAAATTCATGCAAGAAATGGGATTTGAACTTTGGGCTTTGAAAAATCAGTATAATCTTTTTGACAATAGAGGAAATACGGATTTTAGAAATCGTCATAATCAATTAATTTTTGCAGATGCAATTTACTTCAAGAAAAGAAACGTTTTTTTGGATAACGTAAACCATATAGAGGATGAAAGTCTGAAGAATTCTACTATTAAAAAATATCTCATTATATCTCTTTTGTTCGGTTACTTTCAATTATCTCTTGAAATTATTGATTTATTTCCGACAACATTTACTCCTAATCAGGCAAGTTGTTTCCGAAGCTGCATATCTGAATTGATATCTATTCGTGATTCAGAACTTATCGGCAATCGCTTTGTATTTATTAAAAAAACAATTGAAAAACTTAAAAGAATGTTAAAATGGAAAAGATAAAAGTCTTAGATTGTACTCTTCGAGATGGTGGCTACTATAACAATTGGGACTTTCCTGAACCCGTTGTAAGAAGATATTTGCAATCCGTCTCAAAAGCAAAAATTGATTTCGTTGAGATAGGTTTCCGATTTTTGCCCCAATCTAAGTTTTTCGGTGCATTTGCATATTCCACAGATGAATATCTCAGTTCTATTGAAATTCCTCCCTCTCTTGGCATTGGAGTCATGGTTAATGCAAAAGATTTGCTTAACCATACTATGGGACCTGAAAAGTCAACCTTAAGCCTCTTTAAAGAAAAAATACATTCACCTGTAACCCTTGTAAGAATTGCTTCACACTTGCATGAAGTTGAAAAATCGCGCGCGATTGTAAAAACGCTTAAAGATTTAGGCTATCAGGTTGGTTTCAATTTAATGCAAACAGGTGGCAAGTCCTTTGATGAGTTGTCAAGGGTAGCTGAGGAAATTGAAAAATGGAATGCAGTTGACATTCTTTATTTTGCAGACTCATTAGGCAACATGAAACTGAAAGACATTTCACAAACTGTAAGAGCTTTTCAAAAAGGCTGGCACGGCGAAATTGGAATACATGCTCATGACAACATGGGAAATGCTTTGTCCAACTCACTTGCCGCAGTTGACTCAGGCATCACTTATATTGATGCCACAATTTTAGGCATGGGACGTGGCGCAGGAAATGTGAAAACAGAATTGCTGCTTCTTGAGCTAAACCTAAACTATAATTGCCAGTTTTACCCTGAAGCGCTTTTTCAAATTGTATTGGAAGATTTTTCAAAATTGAAGTCAGAATTTAACTGGGGTTCAAGTCTTCCTTATTACCTTTCAGCTATTTATAGTATTCATCCAACTTATGTTCAAGAATTACTAAATAACAAACAATATGATACACATCATATTTTAACAGCCTTAGAGTTCTTGCGCAGTTCTGGCGGCTCTATTTATAGCAGCGAAGGTCTCCAAGCAGCTGTCACAAATGCAGGTAAACATTTTATCGGCACATGGAACGCAACAGATTGGGTTAAAGATCAAACTGTTTTAATTATAGCTCCTGGGGAAAAAGCGAAAGATTATGTTCATGCCTTAAAAACATACATTCGCACTCATCAGCCCACAGTTATTGCTTTGAATACTTCAACTTGTATTAGCAACGATTATATTTCCGTATTTGTTGCTTGCCATCGGATGAAAATACTCATGGACATTGATAAATACCAGAATTTACATAAGCCTCTCATTTTACCCTATATGAGCTTGCCAGAAGATATACAAGTAAAGTTGTCTCAAGTCGAAGTTAAAGATTACGGTGTTAAAGTAATTCCTAAATCTTTTTCCGCAGATCCAAACTTCTGCATCATCCCCAACCTTTTGGCAGCTGCCTATGCGCTTGCACTTTGCGTTATAGGAAAATCTAAAAAAATGCTTTTAGCAGGCTTTGATGGATATGAAAGGTCTGACCCCAGACAACTTGAAATGCAGGAAGTGTTTGACATATACAAGGACAACCCTTCATTTCCTCCCATTGTTTCGGTCACACCGACGACATATGATATACCTAGTAGCTCAATCTATATGCCTAATTTATGAAATATGAAATACGAAGTCGTAATTATCATACCTGCACGGTTTCAATCATCACGCTTTCCAGGAAAGCCATTAGTGCAAATTAAGGGAAAAAGTCTCATTCAACGGGTTTGGGAAAAGTGCACCCTTGCTTTATCTCCAGAACTGATTTTCGTTGCCACTGACGACATGCGCATACTCCAGCATTGTCGAGATCATCGAATGCAATGCTTGCTTACAAGTTCCAACTGCTTGACTGGAACAGATAGAGTATATGAAGCATCGCTACAAATTGAGTCCGATTTATATCTTAATGTCCAAGGAGATGAACCTCTCATCAATCCAGAAGATATTTTATCAGTTCTAAAATCTTCTCAATCTTCTTCATATCCAGTTGTTAATGCAATGTGTTCAATTGATAATGAGGAAGATTTCCGAAGTAAAACCGTGCCAAAAGTGGTCACTCGACCAGATGGAGAGTTACTCTATATGAGCAGAGCACCAATTCCAACAGATAAACAGCATCGATTTCTCGAAGCCAAAAAGCAAGTCTGTATTTATGCTTTTAGAAAAGATGCTCTTACTTTGTTTTCACAATTTTCAAAAAAAACTCCATTAGAAGAAATTGAAGATATAGAAATTCTTCGCTTTTTAGAATTAGGAATTCCAGTTAAGATGGTTAATGTCTCTAATTCGTCTATCGCAGTAGACATTCCAAGCGATGTTCAACGTATAGAACAGAGTCTTCATGAATAAACTTTTGAAATATAAAACTGCAATTTTTGACTGTGACGGCGTAATCCTTGACTCAAATCAAATTAAAAGCTATGCATTTAAAGCAGTCTTAAAAGATTACCCGTCTCATTTGGTTCATGAGTTCATTGATTATCATAAGCAGAATGGCGGAATTTCTCGCTATCAAAAGTTTTCATATTTTTTCGAACAGATGTTAAAAATTGAAAATCCAACACTCTATACTGAAAAGGCTCTCAAAGAGTTTGGAGAAATCTGCTTGCAAGAGTTGTCCACCTGCTCTGAAATCTCTGGAGTTAGAAATGTCCTTAACTATTTAAAGACAAATGACATACCTTGTTACGTCATATCAGGCGGAGATGAGGAAGAAATAAAAACTGTCTTTGAAAAACGATCATTAACTTCTTTTTTTAAAGGAATTTTTGGCAGTCCTAACACCAAAGAGCAACATTTAAAAAAACTTTTAGACAATGGTTCTCTTCAGCAGCCTTTAATTTTCTTCGGAGATTCTAAATTAGATTATGAGGTATCAATGCAATACAACTGCGATTTTGCCTTTGTATATGGTGCATCAGAATGGCACGAAGGGCTCAAGATTGTCAAACAATCAAGTTCTCTTTGCTGCAAAGACTTTAGATTTTTTCAATTAGCAACATCCAATGAAACCTGCGCCTGAATATTTTATGAAGAAACGTGTTGTAACCGTTCAGGGAACTTTACAGATGCTTACGGCTGTATCCTCTATTAAATTTGCACAAGATACTGAAAATTATACAACGCAAGACTATTTACTTGTTGGTTCTTTATATTCTAAGGACCCGTTACTCTCAGATGCAATTTTTGATGCAGGAAAAATTTGGAAATGGGAGAAAACACTACGCTTACCTATTGAATTGGAAAAAAAATGGGAAATGTCTAATCAGCATGAAAAGTCCGAAATCGTCAAGACCGTAAAAAAAATGTTGGAAATTGATGACATTGACGAATGCTTTTGTTGTCGCACGGAACAGCCTATTAATGAAATTGCTACACATTTGACGACTCGCTCAAAAGTCGTCATATATGGGGACGGCCCTGGTGCTGTGGACTGGTCTCCTTCTCCATCTTGTAGAGTTCCAGACGTTGCCTACTTACTTTTGCCTTACGAACTTCGCTTCAGATCTTTAAAAAGAATAGCATATCAGGTTATACCAAAAACTTATTTTACATGGGCAGTCGATCAGTACATTCAGAAATCTTCTTTCTTTAAGAGCGCTTATGATTACATTTCCAATATCAGTAGTCAATATAGGATTGATAATTCCATACTTTTTTTGACCATTGGGATACCCCTTACACAATCAAGCATAGATGAGGTAAATATGCATTATGAAACAATACGCCCTTTTTTAGGAAATTATGATCATATTTTCATCAAAGTTCATCCAAGAATGGATATTACAGATTTTTGCGACTTACTTGCTCAGAAATTAAATTCTCATTCAGTTTCCATATTTGACTTTTCCATTATTCCACATACCAAGTATATTCCTATCGAAGTTTTACTCAAAATCATGCCATTCAAAAAAGTACAAACGTTTATATCTTCAGCTTATTTTACACTACCATGGTTATACGGCACAGAAACATTTTTAACAACAAAAGAAACTCTGTTAAGCTTTTCTGTAAATCGAACTGTTTGGCGTGAAATAAATTTGGAATTTCTTGAAATCTACCCATCTATACTAAAGAATTTAGCTAACTGGAATGGTCAAAGCCCATTATATACATATCCTTTTTCAAAATTCTTTATTAAAAAAGCAAAAGCACATCTATCTTACTATCACTCAATAGTCAAAAAGCTTCTTAACAAAGTATATGATATGTTTTTACTAACTTTCCAATTTTTAACTTAAATGCCATACGAGCACTTACAGATAGTTCATAACACAACGTCGCCCAGTGTTATTTTACCTATTCTCTTTCAAGTCTTTAAACCTGATTCCGTGCTTGATGTTGGAACGGGGCTCGGTACTTGGTTGAAAGTGTGCAAGGATTTAGGCGTCAACGAGATTTTGGGGATTGATGGAGAATATGTTGATATGAGCAAGGTTGTTATACCTCGTGAGTATTTTTTACATAAGGACTTAACCCAACTCACTCATTTGGATAAGAAGTACGACTTAACAATATGCCTTGAAGTTGCCGAGCACTTGCCTGAATCGTATGCCAAAAATTTCGTTGAGTTTCTCTCCTCAACCTCAGATACAATACTATTTTCTGCTGCGATTCCTTTTCAAGGCGGACAGGGGCATATCAATGAAAAGCCTTTATCATACTGGATTGAAATGTTTCAAGCATATGACTATAAATTTTACGACTTCATTAGACCTAAAATTTGGGACGATGAGAGGGTAGAATGGTGGTATAAGCAAAATATCATATTTTTTTCTCGCAAAACTCATTCCATTCAAGATATTAGTCCATCTTTTTATGGAAAGTCTCTCGTTCATCCCGATTGTTATTCAGTCAGAATGAGTCAGTATAAACGCCTAATATCTCTTTTATGTTTAGATTCCAACAAACATGATAGTATGTCGTATGAAATTCCGAAAAGTCCTTCAAAATTATTAAATTATTTATTTCGCTTAAGCTCATCTTTCGTTTCGCGTATTGTTCGTTAAATTGAAATAAAATCCGCTTGTATGGACATCTCAATTATCACTTGCACATACAACCCGCATCCAAAAATCTTCGAACGGGTATTGCGCTCTGTTGAGAATCAAGATTTTGGTGGTCTTAAGGTAGAATACGTTATCGTGGATAACAATAGCACCCCGCCTGTTTCTGAAATGGAGACGGTGCAATCTTTTCTTGCGCGCAACACATGGGCGCGTGTCATTGTTGAAAAGGAGCAAGGTTTAACGGAGGCTCGTATTGCAGGCACAAATGCCACATCAGGAAGAATTATCGTGTTTGTTGATGATGATAATGAGTTGGATTTACACTATCTCAAAGAGGTAATAAATTTATTTTCCAATTATTCTTTCGTCGGTGTATGGGGTGCAGGGCATATAACCGTTGAATTTCCCGAATCTGCGCCGTCTTGGATTGAAAAAGAAATGAAACCTTTTTATTTAGAGAGAAAACGTCATAGAAAAGAATATGCTACGATTGTTGAAATGTCATGTCCAGCCTATCCTATCGGCGGCGGCATGGCGGTTAAGCGAGAAATTATTGAAGATTACGCTCTTTTGGTAAAAAGCCATAATTTTAAAACTACAGACCGAAAAGCTGGAAGTGGTGCCTCCTGGGGAGATACACAAATCAACTGGTTGGCAATCAAAAATGCTTATGCGGTAGGCGTTTCGCCAGATTTAAAGTTCCAACACCTCATTTCAAAAAAACGTGCATCGCTCGAGTATATTTTGCGGCTATCATATGACGGAAATGCTACGGGTTTAACTGCTTTTTATGAAATTTTTCCAGAAGATCAGAAAGTTTTCAATGCTAAAAATATACCAAAAAATCCTCTTTCTTTTGGCTTCCTAATGGTTTTATTTGGCTACTTTATTAAATTAAAATTCCATAAAGTTAAAATTCACATTGCAATCCATTTTGGAAAGTTGGAGTCATACTATAAAGCGTTTAATGTCCCAAAAACAAAGGTTTACCAGGTCACCTCATCTTTCTTTTTAAATTTTATCAAATTATCAAATAGAAATTGATTTCAAGTAACCACATATCCGTTGTTGTTCAAGGTCCGATTCAACATCAGGGAGACCTGACAAGGCGCGTTTTAGAAAGCGTTCGCACGCATCTGCCCGACGCGGAACTCATTCTCTCCACTTGGAAAGGAAGCGATGTTTCAGGGCTTGAATGCGACGTCTTGCTTTTGAACGACGACCCGGGTTCTCTCGGAACAGGTCGGAACATTGACAATGTCAATCGCCAAATCGTTTCTACTCGGAACGGCTTGCAAAAAGCCACGCGACAATATGCCGTAAAAATGCGCACCGATACGCTTCTTACAGGAACGGGCTTTTTAGACGCCTTTGACCGCTACCCTGAACGCAGAGACGATTTCAAGGTGTTTGAGCACAAGATTGTCATTCCAACGCTCTACACGCGCAATCCCTTACATGTTTCGCTATATTCTGGACTCTCTTTCTTTTTTCATCCCAGTGACATATTTCAATTTGGCTTGAGAGAAGATTTACTATTGCTATGGGATGTGCCTCTCGCTTCAGTAAATTTTGAAGGTGTTCCAGAACAGTATATTTGGACATCTTGCTTGCGAAAAATCTTTCAAAGAAATGATTACTTTAGCTTAACTCCAAGAAAAAAATTAAATATAAGTGAAATAACGCTTGTAAATAATTTTCAGATTGAGAAGATAGAATCGCTTACGATTATACTTCCACCTCGCTTAATGGAAGCATTCCCACATACTTGTTATACTTTAAAAGAACTGTCCGATCGTCGCTTACGATATATCATACATCGCTCTAATTCTGTTCCTCTTTCGATGTTACTATATTTATATTTTGGTTTCTTTTTCTCGTTACTTTCTAATTTCAAACTCAACCTTGGGTTACGAAATTTTTTTAATAAATTTTTTGATAAAGGATAAAGCTGTACACAAAGTCTTCAACTTACACAAGATAAGATGAACATCTTGAGCCATCGTGGATATTGGAAATCGCCGGAAGAAAAAAACACCGAAGTTGCGTTTCGCCGCTCCTTTGAACTCGGATTCGGCACAGAGACGGATTTCAGAGATTTCAAGGGTGAATTGGCGATTTCACACGACGTTCCAAGCTCAGAGGCGATGCCAGCGTCTCGCTTTTTTGAAATTTATCAATCGTTTTCAAGCGACCTTCCGCTTGCGATGAACATCAAGTCCGATGGATTACAACATTTGATTCGTGAAGCGATAGCGCAATATCAAATTAAAAATTATTTTCTCTTTGATATGTCGGTTCCTGACGGGCTGGTTTATGTGCGCCAAGGCGGGTTTCAGGTTTTTACAAGGCAGAGCGAATATGAAAAAACACCGCCGTTTTATGAAGACGCACAAGGCGTGTGGATGGATATGTTTTTAAGCGACTGGATTGAAGAGCGAGATATTGCGACACATCTTGAAAGGGGTAAGCAAGTTTGTATTGTTTCGCCAGACTTACATAAACGCGAGCATTTTCCCTTTTGGGAGCGGTTAAAAAAAATGTCCGTCGCACAATCAAGCCATTTAATGCTTTGCACAGATTTTCCAGAAGACGCCAGAAAACACTTTTCTAACACATGATTAAAGCCGTTATTTTCGATATGGACGGCGTCTTGATTGACGCCAAAGATTGGCACTATGAAGCCCTCAATAAAGCTCTTGCGCTTTTCGGCTTCAGCATCAGCCGCTACGACCATTTAGTAACCTACGACGGGTTACCGACCAAAAAGAAACTTGAAATGCTGACCTTAGAGCGCGGCTTGCCGAAAGGTCTGCACCAGTTTATTAATGACTTAAAGCAGATTTATACGATGGAAATGATTTATCAAAAATGTAAGCCTATTTTCTATCATGAATATGCTCTCTCTCGCTTGAAATCAGAAGGTTACAGACTTGCGGTTGCGTCCAACTCTATCCGTCAAACGGTAGAGTTAATGATGCAAAAAAGCAACTTGATTCGCTACCTAGATCTCCTGCTAAGCAACGAAGACGTCCAGAACCCGAAACCTGACCCTGAAATCTACAATACGGCAATTTCACGACTGGGACTTTTACCACAAGAATGCCTTATCGTTGAAGATAATCAAAATGGCATTAAAGCCGCACGTGCTTCTGGGGCTCATGTGATGATTGTAAGTTCAGTAGAAGAAGTTAATTATCCTAACATTATTAACCACATTCATCAAGCGGAGGAAGTTACAGTATGAGTCAAGTGAATGTATTAGTTCCAATGGCTGGACCCGATGACGCATTTAAGCAGAAAGGCTATACTTATAGCAAAAATTTAATTGAGCTACATGGCAAGCCGCTGATTCAGCATGTTTATGACAGTTTATCCCAAGTGCCCGATTCTCGCTTTATTTTTGTGATTCGTAAAGATGAAGATTTGAAGTATCACTTGCGCAATGTCTTAAAATTGCTTTCCCCTGACTGCGAAATCGTTGTTGCTGATGCCTTGACAGCAGGTGCGGCTTGTACTGCCCTATTAGCCGTTGAACACATCAATAATGAAACTCCTGTGCTTATTGCAAATGCAGACCAAATTGTAGATGTTAATTTTGCAGAAATTATACATCATTTTCAATCACGGAATCTGGATGCGGGCACAATTGTCTTCGATTCCGTTCACCCGCGCTGGTCATTTGTTCGCCTTAACGATGCAGGTTATGTGATAGAAGCGGCAGAAAAGCGTCCGATTAGTCGTCATGCCACAGCCGGCATTTACTACTTTAAACACGGAAAAGCCTTTGTTAAAGCGGCAATGCAAATGATTAAAAAAGATGCTCAAGTTGATGGCATTTTTTATATCTGCCCGACATTTAACGAGCTCATTTTAGAACAGGCGAAAATTGGCGTATACAAAATTTCTCGCGATTCTTATTTTTCTATCGCCACGCCCGAAGGCGTTCAGGTTTATGAAGAACATCTTAAAAGCCTCATAGAAAAATGAAGGTCGGTATTGTAGATACAGAGGAAATTAGCATTGTTGTGCAAGGTCCTATTGTGGGTAATAAAGATTATTACCCAAATGGATGGACACATGAAGCCCTTACACGTTTGAGGCGTTTTTTTTCCTGGCTCTGAAATTATCTTATCCACATGGAAGGGTTCTGATGTCAATAATTTAGACTTTGATGTGGTTGTGTTTAATGACGATCCTGGTTCTGCGGTCGCTTCACCGAAGACAAGGCGTCCTTTTAACGTCAATCGCCAAATTGTATCTACAATTTCAGGGCTAAAAAAAGCCAATCGTAAGTATGCAATGAAAGTAAGAAGCGACACAATTTTTAAGGACAATGTGATAATATCATATTTTGGCAAATACACACATCGTGTAGATAAATGGAAAGTATTTAAAGAGCGAATCATCACATTTGTTGCAAGAAATCCACGGCGATACTATATGCCAGAACCATTTGTTATTTCAGATTGGTTACACTTTGGTTTAAGAGAAGATGTTACGTCTCTTTGAGATATTCCGCTTGCTCCTTCAGAATTTTTTACTTGGTTTGAATTTCATCCTCGTCCTAAAAACTTTAAACTTCTTTATGATACCAGTATTACGCTTCGTTATGGACCAGAACAATACATTTGGACTACTTTCTTAAAACGCTTTGGCGATATACCTTGTGAAAACATTGTAGATAAGAATCCCAGTAGCATCAAACTTACCGAACTTATAATTGCTAATAATCTTGTTTTGCTTGATTTCAATATGATGGGAATCGAGCATCTGAAATTTATTGGAAACAAAGAAACTGGAACTCGCGATGAATATAGACTCAAAGAATCAAAATTGAAGAGATTTCTTGAAGATTTGGTCCAGAACACTCTATCATATAACTTCTATCAGTGGCACATGCTTTATGAGAAGTATTGCCTCGGTCGGTCGTTCTTTTTTCCCCATTTATTTTATGATGCACTTAATCCTCTGATTTGTAATCTATATCTTTCAATAAAGCGTCTTAAAAAAGATTTTCAGTTTTAGAAAGATGATTGAAAATAAAGATATTAGCGTGGTTGTTACAGGTAAAATTCTTACAGAAACCTCGGAGAGAGGTTTCAAAACAGTTGATGTTTTGAAAAGTGTTCGTAGTGTTCTACCCAAATCTGTGATTGTTCTATCTACTTGGGAATCGGAGCCAATTGACGGATTAGAATATGATATTTTAATCCAGAATAAAGATCCAGGTGCTTTACCTTTCAAAAGTCAAAATAATACACATAATCGTCAAATCATCAGTTCTCGTTGTGGACTATCCGTAGCGAAGACAAAATTTGCTATTGGAATGAGAAGTGATACTTTACTTTCGTCTGATTCCTTTAAGAAATACTTGAACAAATTCACTTCTCCTGATTATAAATACAAAGTATTTGAGAGCTATATTCTAACGTGCACAAAATTTTCACGAAATCCGCGCACATCAGGAATGCTTTTTCACCCCAGCGATATCTTTCATTTCGATTTAACTTCAGACCTGTTAAATTTATGGAACAGAGATATATTGACTATAGATAATCCCAATTATTCTCAAGAGTTTTTACTTGCTGTTGAGCAATATCTTTGGAAAGGCTGTATCGAACAAAAAACAAATTCGAATATCAATCCATTTAACCTAAGCATTAAAAATATCATTCTTTCTGAATGCTTTTTTATCAACAATTTTATTCCTCTTTCTCCACAGGAAATAGGGATTCAGTTACCTAAACGCTTACATAACAGTTCAGATAATAATTGTTACTCTTTCACTGATTGGCAAAAACTTCATAGAGATTACTCTGGTAGATTATCGTTTTTAAGAAAGTGTGAAGTTGCAGCAACTGCTGGACTTCTCAAAAGAGGTAGAATGGCTATCAGACCTTTGAAAAATAAACTTCTCAATATTCATGAAGATTGATAAATTAGACCGAATGGTCAAAGGCTGGTTTGTCGGAAACTTTGAGCCGACCGTCCTTAAAACTAACGATGTAGAAGTCGCTGTCAAGAAATATAAGGCAGGCGATTACGAATCGGCGCATTATCATAAAATTGCCACTGAAATTACGGTTATCGTCAGCGGCGAGGTTGAAATGAACGGGGTTCGCTATTCGGAAGGAGATATTATTGTTATCTCGCCGAATGAGCCGACGGATTTTCGGGTTCTAAAAGATACAGTAACTACCGTCGTTAAATACCCTGGTGCCAATAACGACAAATATCTCGTGGAGGGAAAAAGTGCTTAATATCGTCGTTCCAATGGCGGGTCGCGGTAGCCGCTTTCAAAAAGAGGGCTACGAACTGCCCAAGCCGTTAATTCCTGTGCTTGGGAAACCTATGATTCAGGTTGTTATCAATAACTTGCGTCCGAATCGCTCGCATCGTTTTATTTTTGTATGCCTTCAAGAGCATTTGGAAAAATACAGTGTCGCAGAAAAGTTAAAAACTTGGGCGGGCGAAGGAACAGAGATTGTTACCGTGAACCAAGTTACCGAAGGCGCGGCTTGCACCGTCTTGCTTGCCAAAGATTTTATTAATAATGACTACCCTCTTATGATTGCCAATAGCGACCAATGGGTTGATATTGACATTAACGACTATCTGAACAAAATGGATAGCGAAAACGCAGACGGCATGATTATGACGATGTGGGCAGATGACCCGAAGTGGTCATTCGTTCGTTTTAATGAGAAGGGTGACATTACAGAAGTTGTAGAAAAAGAAGTCGTGTCGAATGAAGCCACCGTTGGGATTTACAACTATAAGCACGGCAAAGATTTTGTTAATGCCGCAGAGCGCATGATTGCCAAAAACTTTCGCGTCAATGGCGAATTTTATGTTGCACCCGCCTATAATGAAATGATCGCCGACGGCAAAAAACTCATTGTCTATAACATCGGCAAAGAGGCAGACGGCATGTATGGATTGGGAATTCCCTCCGACTTAAAACTCTTTGAACAATTAGATGTTGCTAAAAAGGCTATAAATTTTAAAGCACCACAGCTATGAGCCAATCAATTAACAAGACAAATATTCACACAATTATTCTCTGCGGCGGGAAGATAGACCAATCTAACTTACCTATTGGTACAAACATGTCTAATGCAACGCTTCCCGTAAATGGCAAACCTGTTATTGCGTAGATATTAGACGACTTAATTCAGAAAGGCTATACGAAAAATATAGTGGTCGTAACCCGAGCTGAAGATAAAAAATTGCAGAACTTGCTCTCTCGCATCTATGCAAAAAAAATGGGTATCACATACACTACGGTTACTGAACCCAATAGCATTTTGGAATCCCTGCTCGCTGGCTTATCAGTCGTGGAAGAACTCGGCACTGTGCAAATCATATTGGGCGATACACTCATTCGTGATAAGTTCGCCTGCATAAACGATATGGTGTATGTCGGTAAGGTTAGAGAAGCTAAACGATGGTGTTGGCGGTCATAGACGAGAAGGGTTACCTTCTTGAACTCATTGATAAAGAGGAAGATAGCAATCTTTCACATCATGCTCTAGCAGGATACTACTGCTTTTTGGACGGAGCGATGATGAAGTCAGCCGTGCAGCAAAGTCTGTCCGAGAACGAGCGTGAGCTGAGTGCTGCGATTCGACGCTACATGCGCCATTATCCGATTTGTGCCTATCAAGCCAACGAATGGTATGATTTCGGGCACATAGATAATCTGCTGGATTCAAAACGAAAGTTGCTACGACCACGTTACTTCAATCAGTTGTTCATCAATCCCGTTCTCAATACGATTACGAAAATTAGTGAAGATTCTCAAAAACTCATCAACGAACTGGATTGGTATTTAAATTTGCCTGATGACTTGAAGGTTTTGACGCCGAGAATATTACATCGCGAAAAGAAAAATAATCATATTGAGGTTGTTCAAGAATATTATGGCTACCCAACACTGGCAGAACTTTATGTATACTCCGATCTTCAACCAGAAAATTGGCGTATTATTTTGCGTCATCTCTTAAAACTTCATCAAGAATTACGCAAGCACACCGCAAATTTACCAGTTGATGTCTTAAGAGAAATGTATATTCAAAAAACAGATGAACGATTACTTGCACTAACACAGAGAAGTGAGTTCTGGCACAATACACTAAATCGTGCAGAAATTATCTACAACGGTAAAATTTATCAGAATTACCCCGTTTTGAAGCCCTTCATTGAGCGCATGATAAAAGACATGGAGCAGAGTTTTACGCCAACTATCATGCATGGCGATTTTTGTTTCTCAAATATTCTTTATGATCCATCTAACCAAATTGTTCGTTTGATAGACCCACGCGGCAGTTTCGGCACGGTAAAAGGAATTTATGGTGATCCGCGATACGATATGGCAAAGCTACGCCATAGCATCGCTGGAATGTATGATTTTATTGTAGCAGATATGTTCGAAATCGAGACAGATAGAGAAACATTCAGCGGAGAAGTTTTTGATATGCAAAATCTTCTGCAAATTATTGAAAATTTTGATAAACAATTAGAAGAAGCAAACTATAACCTCATGCATATCAAGTTAATTGAGGGATTGCTATTTATTTCAATGCTACCTTTGCATCAAGATTATCCACAACGACAGATGATGATGTTTTTAACGGGCATTGTTCGGCTCAACGAGGTTAAAGCTGAATACGATGCGCTTATTCCGAAATCTAAATCTATACTAACGGTATGAGAATTGTTATTGACCTTGATGGGACAATTTGTCCAATCAAGCAACCACACGAAAGTTACGCTGACTTAAATCCTCTTCCCGGTGCCGTAGAGTGTATTCGTAAGTTGCGAGCAGAAGGACACTATATTATCATACAGACCGCTCGCCACATGAAAACAACCAATGGCAATCTCGGAATCGTCATGAAAAAAGTTGGAAAAACAACTCTTGATTGGTTGGCAAAACATGGAATTGAATACGACGAAATCTACTTCGGCAAGCCTAATGCTGATGTTTATATTGACGACCGTGCTTTGCGCTTCGAGAGTTGGGAAAAAATTGATGGTCATCTCTTACAAACCATTGCCAAAGAACGATGAAAGTAATTGTCCCAATGGCAGGGCGTGGAAGCCGATTCCGCAATGCAGGCGAACAAACGCCTAAACCGCTTATCCCGATACACGGAAAACCAATGGTGTATTGGGCAATGCGAAGCATTGAGGATATTCCATATTCCCAACTGATTTTTGTTGCACTTAAAGCACACGAAGAAAACTATGCGGTAGAATCGCTGCTAAAAAAACTATATGGAGATGATACAGTCGTTATTTTGCTGGATGATGTAACAGAGGGGCAGCTCTGCACAGTATTGGCGGCTGAAATGTATTTAGATACGCAGGAAGATATTTTGATTATGAGCTCTGATACATTTGTCAAATCTACATTAGGAGATGACATTGTTCAAAAGCGAAGCACTTGCACTGGCATTATTTCAGTCGCTAATTTACCTGGTGATCGTTGGAGCTTCGCCAAAATAGACGAGACGGGGAGAGTAATTGAAGTGGCTGAAAAAGTGAGAATTTCTGACTACGCTAGCACTGGACTTTACTACTTCTCAAACGCACAAACATTTCTTCGGGAAGCGAAGATAATAATTGCTAACCAAGAAAAAACGCGCGGAGAGTATTACGTGATTCCGGTCTATCAAAAAATGATTGAAAGGGGATTGAGAATTGATATTTCTCTTGCTCATGAAGTCTATGATATGGGTACGCCCGAATCTCTCGCTCAAGTTTTGAACATACTTAACAGGTCATAAGAAACATGCAAAAAATAAAAAAATCTCTTAAAATTTTTTATGGACTACTTACTTTGGGATACTCTCTAAGAGATAAATTTACTCTTTTACGTTTATATCTACATTACCCTCTTCGTAACAGAGGCTTATACACATATTCTAATAAAACTGTCTGCTTTAAAATTAAATTTCGCAATAAAATAAGTTCCGTTTTTTTGCGTGATAATGGAACTGACATGATAATTTTCCAAGCAATTTTTATCTTCGGAGAATATCAACCTCCTTTCAGTTTATCACAATCTCCCAGAATTATTTACGATTTAGGTTGTAACATCGGTCTTTTTGGAGTGTGGATTAATTCACTCTACCCTGAAAGCACTGTTATTGGCTTTGAGCCAGTCCCGAACAATTACGATATTGCCGTTTTGAACTATAAAAATGTAAATGGAAAAGTTATGCCCATTGCCGTTGGCTGTGAAGAAGGTGTTGTCAGTATGATACTTGATAAAGAGAATACTGGCGCTCATCGTCTCTCCAAGCTTGGTATTCTCCCTGAATCTAAAGTCTTATGTGAGATAGAGGTGAAAATTGATACATTAAGTAATATGATTAACCAGCATAGTATTCCACAGCCAGATTTTTTGAAAATTGATGCCGAAGGCTCTGAACTCGACATCTTGACAGGTTTAAGTGAGTTTATTGAGAATGTTAAGTATATTGTTGTAGAACCAGACCAAGATAAAGAAAGTATTTGCACTCGATTTCTTCAAGAAAAAGGTTTCAAAATTATGAAGAAAAAGCTAATTTGGGCATTCAAGTAAAATTATCAAATGATAGTTGATTCTTCAAATATCAGCGTCATCGTTCAAGGTGCAATCGCAAAAGAAAATAACTTAACACATCGTTGCTTACTGAGCATTCGTAAATATCTTCCGAATGCTGAAATTATTCTCTCGACTTGGGAAGGCTCTGATGTGAAAGGGTTGAGTTATGACAAGTGTGTATTTTCAAAAGATCCTGGTGGTGTATTAGTGGGGGAGCAAAAAGGTAAGAAGTTTTTCATTAACACAAATAGGCAAATTGCTTCTACGAAAGCTGGTTTGTGTGAAGTAACGCGAAACTATGCGATTAAATTTCGCACGGATATGTTTTTTACCTCTAATCGTTTTTTGCAGTATTTTAAACGCTATCCTAAAAAATCCGACCGATTGAACTTGCTTTCTGCACGTGTGATTGTGTCAAGCATTTTTACGCCAAATCCAAACCGCTTATCTCACAAGCCTTTTTGTGTGAGTGATTGGTTTACTTTCGGACTAACCGAAGATGTCCAAAAGATTTGGGATATTCCGCTTGCGCCAGAACCTGATAATACGCTTTGGTTTAGAACGCATCCTTACCCTGATGGTGTTTCTGAACGGGACTCCATGCGCTACAGAACTGAACAATACATTTGGCTTTCATTTTTGAGGAAATATGTCGAGGTTCCTTGTGAGCACCAGTGGGATTATGGCGAACATAATCGCGAGCTTCATGAATTGAGTTTTGCTAACAATCTGATTGTATTGCATCCTCGAGAGATTGGAATTAAATTTGTGAAGTATGGAATTGGTCTGGGCGGCTGGGCAAATTTTTACACGCATTCAGAGTGGCAAGAACTATACAAAAAATACTGCGATTCAACTTTCGTTGTAGAAATTGATTTTGAAACCAAAGCCAAGCACAAATTTGCCCGTCTTTTGGAGCGTAACCAACTTCTGCGGAAAGTTGTTAGTTTTTTTGACTATCGCTACAGGCGCGTTACAGAAGCGTGGAATCGCGAAAACCGCTGGTATCACCTCTGGATGTTATTTGTCAATTTATTCAGGAAGTCTTAATGCTCTATTCTCTTTTGAAGTGGGTTTACCGGGCATCGTTGCCGAAATCAATTCAACGAATTTTGGTTATTCGTGAAGCGGCAATCGGCGATGTGCTTTGTATGACGCCATTCTTGCGTGAATTGCGCAAAGCCTATCCTCATGCCCAAATAGATTATGTCGTGGTAGATTGGGCAAAAAATGTGATTGAGACCAATATTCACGTGAATCGTGTCTATTCCGTTCAAAATCAACATATTTCTGGAAAAACTTGGCAAGTTGCTCTGCGTCGTCTGCTGTTCTATTCAGGATTGAAAAAAAATCGTTACGATATTGTGTTCTGCCCTTCTACACAGATGTTGTATAAGTTTCCGCTTCTACTTTTTCGTAAGTCCTACAAAATTGGCTTTGGAACAATTCCAAAAACTTCTATTGGTAAAGATAATTTTTTATTAGATGATTATGTTTATATTGATTTAAGTGAAATACCTCGCACACGTCATATTGCAATTCGCAATTTGGAAATGCTGGATATACTACTGCAAGACAAAGCAAATCGCAATGGTGGGTTAGAAGTTTATACGACAGAAGAAGATGAAAAAAGCGTTAAGCATATTATTGAGCATTTAGGCTGGCAAGATGCTGAAATCATTACCCTTGCAGTAACCGCTGGCAGTGCTGTAAAGCCTGATAGTGCGCTGAAAACGGCACCAAAGGAATTATTTGTTAAAATTGCGCACCTTCTTACGCAGCAACATCCTCATCGGCGCATTGCATTGATTGGAGCGAAGTCGGAATTTGACTATGCAGACTCACTCGGTATTGTAGATGGCAAACGGGTTGCAAATCTTTGTGGCAAATTGAGTATAAGGGAGTCGTATCTGTTGCTCAAACGATGCCGCTTATTGATTTCAAATGATAGTGGCGCAACACATTTGGCGTCTGCGGCGCAACTCCCACATATCGTTTTATTCGGACCGACCGATGATGTGGAGTTTGGTCCGTATCAGAATCCACATGCAACGATTTATCGTGTGGCTCTGCCTTGTGCACCATGCCGAAAAAGTGCGTGTGAAGTAGAGATGCAAGAGCATTTTAGAGAGTATGAGCGTCCTTTCTGTTTAAGTATGATTGATGCGGAGCAAGTAGTGAAACTTGCAGAAGAGAAGCTTTCAGGTGGGCAAGTGCCTAGCTACTATATTCAATCTATGAGCGTATATGTCTAAACCGTTTCGCTTAGGGGTGCTATTCACGCACCCAACACAGCACCACTCGCCGCTATGGCAACGATTAGCTCAAGAGCCTTCGTTGCAGGTCTCAGTAATGTATCTAAGCGACCAAAATGTTAGACAGGGTGAAGGTGACCCACTCTTATGCGCAAAAGAGCCATGGGATGTTGATTTGCTGAGCGGTTATGAACACGAGTTTTTGAAAAATTGGGACGGGAAAGTTTCGCCAAGAGTAAAGACTTCTATTTTGGCACTTGATTTACGCTACCGACTTACACGAGCAAACCTTGACGCGATGTGGCTCTCGAGTTTTGTTACTTGGTCACACCGGTATGCGTTTTTTCTTTGTAAAATGCGGCAAATTCCAATTATTTCTCAAATTGATGCCACGATTATGTCAGAGACCGGATATTATAGTTTGGGATATAAGAGTTTTCTTTCAATTGTTTATCCGAGATTATTTCGTCTCACCGATTATTGGCTAACCATCGGAAATCATAATGAAATTTATCTTAGGCACTACGGCGTTGATGAAACTAAAATGCTTCCTGCACCTTATCCTTTTGACCGTGTTCGTTTCCAAGAAGCGATTGCGAACAATCCTCAAAAAATCGAAGCGATTAGAAAACAGTATTCTTGGAACAGCAACACCGTTCTTTATGGGTTTGTTGGTAAATTTACCGCCCGGAAACGTCCGTTAGACTTTATCGACGCGATTGTGCTTGCACACCGTCAGAATCCTAATATTCGTGGATTACTCATTGGGGGCGG
>FWPU01005016.1_pt1 | contig 29633 bp, 26 predicted proteins | sample 2228361 | NCBI WGS metagenome assembly FWPU01 (sample SAMEA103939777, study PRJEB20133) | metagenome | reverse complement strand
CCCCGTTTTTTTCCGGATCCGTTAACCAGGCGAAGAAGTGGCGGCTGCGGGGCCCCTCGGACCCCGGGCCCCCATGTCCGACGATGCCACGCAGACGCCACACCCGCCCGACGGCGCCGGCGTCGGCCTGCTGTTTGGCCACATAGTTGGACGCCCACCAGGCCATCTGATAGTTGGTCATCACCTGGATGCCGTGCTCGGCAGCCAGACGCCGGATCTCACGGGCATCGGCCAAGGTCGAAGCGAGCGGCTTTTCGAACATGACATGGACCTTTCGCGGTGCGCAGGCCCGTACAATTTCCAGATGCCGGTTGTTCTCGACGAAGGCCCAGACGATATCCGGTCTCGTCTTGGCCAGCATCTGGTTGTAGTCGGCGAAGAACACGGAGTCGGGCGCGCCCAGCGCTTTGGCCTCGGCGACGAGTTCGGGGTTGGATTCAGCGATTCCGACCAAACGGGCGGGCTCGCCGCTGACCATTTTCTTCAGGTGTCCCCACACATGGGAGTGAACCAGGCCGATGACGGCGACGGCAGGCTGTTGCGCCGCCGCCGGCAGAGCTGTCAGGCCGAAAAACAGTAGTGCGCGTCTCATGATGGTGTCTCTTTGAGGATTTTACTTGAGACGCGCCGAAAGCCGCCGCCCGGCTCTACCATTGCCTCCGTTTGGTGGTTTAATGAGTATGATCGAGTTGATTACACAACGAGGGACGAGCGAGGGACCATGAGGAAGACAGTCGGGGTTGCGCATTGCATTTTCCTCCTGGCCGGCGCAGTGCAGGCACAGGATCTGTTGAGCCGCATACGGCGGCTGGAGGCGACCGGGAACACGTTCGCAGCGCGGACGGCGCTGGAAGAGGCGGTCCGGGAACAGGGAGCTAACGCCGAAGTCCTGACCGTGTATGCCGAGTTTCTGGACCGGCACGGCGACAGCCGGGCGCGCGAGGTCTACGCGCGGCTGCTGGAGCGGCTGCCCCCCGGAGATCAGCGCCGGCGGGCGGAGGCGGCGCGGCGCCTGGTGCTGCTGGACCTACTGGCCGGAGACCGGGACGCCGCCGCCAAGCACCTGGAAGCTTATCGCGCGGCCAACGGAACGGGTCTTGCCGGACCGGTGCCGCGGCCGAACCCGGGGGCCGGCGCCTCGGACATTCAATACACCGAAATCCCGGGGCCGCTGAACTCGTTCGCCCGGATGGCGGCCATCTCCGACCGGCTGCCGCCGGAGCAAATCCTGCCCGCGGTGGCGCGAAACATGATCACCAACGGCTACCGGGCGACGGCCAGCTATGAGGGTCTCCAGCAGACGGAGTATCTTAAGCTCCTGATCCGCTATTTGTCTCAGGCGCGCGAGCTCGAACAACTGGCGGGCCCGGATCACCACATCCGCATCGAGGCGTGCGAGTCGGCCGAGACGGCCGAGTTGCTGCGCGTACTCGGCTACCGGATGCGGGGCGGCTGCGGCAGCGAGGTGATTCTGGAGACGGTGAACGCCTCACGCGCGTTTCTCACGATCGACTCGGGGTTCCCACTGGCGGAGCTAGAGCAGGCCTTGCGCACCAACCGCCCGTTCGTGTACGACTTCAGTCCGAGCCCCGTGCCCGTTCTCTATGGGGCGGACTACTGGCTCACCGAACGCGACAAGAAAGAGGGCGCCTTCATCGACGCGTTCATCGGCGATCCGGCTTTGTGCCGAATCTACCTTGCGCTTTCCAAGATGGACTGGGAAACGGCCGAGGCGTTGCGCAAGAACTCCTCGGTGGAGAAGCTGAAGGCGTTTGCCCACGTGCTGGACTTTTTCGGGGCCGAGTTCCAGATCCGCGACGGCAAGGCGGTGGCGCCGGGCGGCGCGCGCAGCGCGGCGATGTGGAAGGAGTTGGTCGGCGTTTCGCCGGACCAGGGGGCGGAGTTCTATGAGCGGCTCATCGCCAAGGACGATGGGTGGATGGCCAGCTACTATGACGCGCTGATGCGGGTCGAGGGCCCGGTGCAGGACTACCTGACTGAACCCAACCGGTTACGCCGGTTTTACCTGGCGATCCGCGGCAAGGTAACCAGCCCCGGGCCCGCGCGCCCGGTGTTTCGCTCCAACGCCGATATGATGCTGCTGGCCACCCGCTTACGCCTTGACCCTGACGGCCGGCCGCACCTTCCGGGCAATCTCGCCGTCTGGCAGAGTCTGTTTGTGAAGAGCCCCGACGAAGTTTACGACCGCAAGTTGCGCCAGATCGCGCCCGGCTGGAAGGAGCCGGACGACGTGCTGGAGGCGCTGTTTGCGCTGTGCCGGAAGGCGGTCGACAACGAGCCACTGAAGATTTACATGGCCCTCAGCGACATCAATCGCTTCCGGCGGACCCCCTTAGCTCCTGAGACCGTAGACCGGCTGGCGCGAGCTTGGCGCGACTACGGCGATCAGTATCCGCTGTTCGCCGAAACGCCGGCACTCAGCGACGCCACCATCGTGATGTTCCTGGACAAAGCGGCCGAAATCGATACCATCGGCGACCGGATGCGGCGGGCCGATACCGCCGGCGTGATGCAGGCGTTGGTCGGCCTGTGGCAGATTCTGGTGCGCCACGAGGCGATCGCGGAGGAAAAGGCCGACGCGACCTTGTCCGGAATCCTGGAGAAGTTCGGCCGTCTGCGCAGCGACGGGGAGGTGTTCGACAGCGCGCTGGCCGGCGTCCGACTGCTAGTGGAGGCCACTGGCCAGCGTCCCGGCGCTTCCGTCCAAGACCATCTGATGGAGCTGCTGGCCGGCGCCGCCGATCCGGCCGATGCCGAGGCGCACCAGCGCGTGGTGCAGGAGATGAACCGCATCTTCGAGGCTCAGAAACTGGTTTCGCTCGATGCGATCCTCGACATCGCCAACCATTTGGAGGAGCTGGCGGGCGGCGCGCAGTTGAACACCGCCCTCATCAACCGCCTGACCGCCCGGCTCGAGGAACTCCGGCCGCACCGGGAAGGGCTCTCCACCATCGAAAAGAACGCTGTTTCCTTCGGCTACTGGACCGAGCGGCACATTCAGGAACAGCGGCGGATGAATTTGGCTGGGGCCATACGCAACGCCCAAGGCTCGCCTGAAAAGCTGCGGGATCTTCGCGCCTTGCTGCTGCCGGTGCTGCGCGATACGCTCGTCGGCTTGAACTATATTCATTACGCTCCGCCGGGAGCGCAGTTGTTGCTCACTAATCCGCTGTTTGTGCGGAGCCACGATTTTCTCGGGATCGCCGGCAGCCGCGAGACCTGGAAAGAGGCCGAAGTCTATGGGACCGGCTGGCCATCGAATGCGGGCGGGCGGCTGGTTGGGTCCCTGGCGGGGCTTCCTTACGCGTTGGGGCAGGCCGAGCAGAACTTCCTGGTCCCGTCGGCCGAGCAGGCGCTCATCTGGGCCGACCTGGTTCCACAGATGCTGCAGAGCGCCACGATCCCCCGCTGGTGGAGCGTCACACCGGCGCAGATGCAATGGATCGCCCTGCACCTGCGGCTGGCGGAAAACGCGCTGGCCGAGAGCGCGCTGGATCCGGAGCGGCGGGCGGTTGTGCTCAGCATCCTCGAGCGGAGCGCGTCGCCGGCCCGCCTGAAAAAGGTGGCCCAGTTGATCGCCGACGGCGACGTTCCGGAGGCGTTTAATCACGTCACCCCGTCCGAGCTGTATAAGCTGGCGATGGAGTTGCTGAAACAGCAGCCATCCGAAGACGTCTTCACACGGGAGATCCGCCGCCTGGCGGCGGAGGACCCGGGCCGGGTCAACTACGAATCCATCGCACGGTCCTTCGGAACGCCCAAGCCGACGCTGACGACTTCCTATCGTCCCGGGTTGCTCCATCTGAGAACTTTTCCCACACTGATGGGTTATTCCAGCCGAATCATGGCTGAGAGCTGGGAATCGAATCTGCTCTATTTCGCCGCCCTGGCCGACGAAATCTACCTGCGGCCCGCGCAGTTGAACCTGGTGGTGCCGGAATGGACGCAGAAGACGGTAGAGACGATCTTCGCGACGCACCTGGAAGACTGGCCGGCGGTGCTGCAATCACTGCGGAGGGTAGCCGATCAGGTGCGGGCCGAAACCCGCAAGCAGTGGGAACTAACGCAGCAAGCGTCGCTGCAACAGCCGTAAGCTTAGGGGGTGGGTATCATGAAGCTGAACATGAGATTCCGACAGGCGATCGCGATGGCGGGCGTCATTGCCGGAGTGCTGCTTCCGGCGGCCGCGCCGGTCCGCGGGCAGCAGCCGCGGGAGCGGCCGGTGTTTCGGGTGAAGGTGGACATGGTGGTGCTACGTCAACGGGTTGAAACCAAAGGACATACGGGTGCTCGAGGACGGCATCGTGCAGAAGATCGCCACGTTTGCCGAGGGCAACCAGCCGCCGCTGGAAGTACTGGCCGACGGGAGCACGCGACCGTTAATCAGCCCCACGCCTTCCGCTCGGGATGATATCGGTCCGCTTTCGGAACTCCGTTCCGACGCCTTCGTGGGCACCAACGTCTTCGTTTTGTTTGACACGAGCAACTACATGTACCGGAGCTTCGTCTACGCCTCGGACGCGATCGCCGATTTTGTGCGTGGACTGGACCGGGCGGACTCGGTGGCGGTTTACACATTCAGCCGGAACCTGTCCCGAGCGGCCGCGCTGACGCGGGACCGGGGCGAGGCGATCATCGGTTTGCGCCGGGCGGTAGCGGGCGATGACGCGGCTCTGTACAACGCGCTGTTGCTGACGCTGCGCGACGCCGCCCGGGTGCCGGGCCGAAAGGTGGTGATCGTGTTCTCCAACGGGCCGGACAACGCCAGCATGGTGGCGCCGGACGACGTCCGCGCCGTGGCGGAAGACGAGGGCATCCCCATTTACGTGATTTCGACGAACGAGGTGAATAAGGACAAGATCTCGAGCAACGTCTTCCGCCGCATTTCGGCCCGGACGGGGGGGCGGGTCTACTTCGCTAAGACGTGGCAGAAGCAAGTTGAGGCGTTCGAGTCGATCCGCGAGTCGTTGGGCAATTCTTACACAGTGACCTATTACCCGGCCAACAACCCCAACCAGGGCTTCCGCAGAATCACGGTCGAGATCGTCTCCGACACGGCCAGGAAGTACCGGGTACTGGGGCGGCCGGGCTACCGGCCGCGGCCGGGATTCTAGTTCCGCCGCGGAGAGCCGGTCAGGCTCGTCGGCCGTCGCGATAGGCCTGGTTGCCGCGGTGCGCCGCATTGGCGGCGTCGATGGCGGCTTCCACCGGAGCGTTCGGCGGCCGGCGGCTGCGTACGCAATCCAGGAAGTTGCGGACGTGGTCGATGGTCCCGTCGTGCAGGGAGCGCATTGACATCTCCGGCTCCGGGTACTGGGTCTTCTCCTTAGCCACGATCCCTTCCGGATACACGGCGAAGCCGTCGCGGTTCAGCTTCATCATGGCGCGGTCGCCGCGGAAGACGATCGTGCCGCCCTCGAGGTGGCAGTGCATTGTCCCGTTGTAGACGACGGCGAACCGGCCGGGATACTCCCAGTAGGCGTTGATCGTGTCGGGGCACTGGACGTAATCGAACGCATAGTTGCCCCCGCTCGCCTGGACCCACAGCGGCCGGTGCACCTCCAGCAGCCAGTGGATCGTGTCGCACCAGTGGCTGTACAGGTCAGTGAGGTGTCCGCCACCGAAGTCCCAAAACCAGCGCCAGCGGTAGTAGCGCAGCGCGCTGACGGGCTGTGGCGGGGCCGAGCCCAGCCACCGGTTCCAATCCAGTTCGGCCTCATTCACCCGCGCCGTGTTGAGGTCGATCTCCAGGTAGGTCTGATACCAGGACGCCAGCACCAGGGTGATCTTGCCGAGTTTTCCGGAGGCGATGAGGCCGCGCGCCTGCTTGAAATGCTCCCAGCTTCTCTGCTGGTAGCCTACCTGGATGATCCGGCGGGAGGAGGCGGCGGCCCGGCGCAATGCCTCTCCTTCTTCGATGGTGTGGGAAACCGGCTTTTCGACGTAGACGTCCTTGCCGGCCTGGATGGCGTCGATGGTCATCGGAACGTGCCAGTGGTCCGGCGACCCGATCACGACGGCGTCGATGTCGCCGCGCTCGAGCAGCTCGCGGTAGTCGACGTACTCGCGCGCGTCCGGCGCCGCCTGCCGGCGAGCCTGGCGGAGGCGGGGGGCATAGACGTCGCACAGCGCGACAATCTCGGCGCCGCCGATCTTGTTCACCAGCTCGAGCAGATAGCGCGTTCGGCCGCCGCAACCGATGCCTCCGACGCGGATCCGGTTGTTGGCCCCCGCGACACGGCCGCGGGACAGGGCGGTAATGGCCGCCCCGGCTTTCAGAAAGTGCCGGCGATTGGTGCGAATCATAGAAACGGTCCGTGGCTATCTTATCAACAGTGGGCTTGTTAAGATCGGCATTTATGCCACAGACGCCGAACCGTGCCCCTGCGGAGATGACGCTGAAGGCCGTGGCCCTTGGGCTGTTGCTGTCTTTGGTCTTCGGCGCAGCCAACGCCTACTTGGGGATGCGGGCGGGCCAGACCATCGCGGCCACCATTCCGGCGGCGGTCATCGCCATGGCGTTGTTTCGGACGCAGAAGCTCCGGGGCACGCTTCAGGAGCAAAACATCGCCCGCACGGCCGCATCGGTCGGCGAGGCGCTGGTGGCGGGGGCGATCTTCACGATTCCGGCGTTCCTGATGGTGGACATCGGCGGGCGGCGGCTGTGGAACGACCTGCGCCAGCACTACTGGGAGGCGACGTTCATTCTGCTGGTGGGCGGGCTGGCGGGGGTCTTCTTTATCATCGTGCTGCGCCGGCCGCTGTGCGTGGACGCGGGGCTGCCCTGGCCGGAGAGCGTGGCCAGCGTTGAGATCGTGCGGGCGGGGCAGAAGGCGGGGCGGGCGGCGCGGCAGATCTTCGGGGCGATGGGCTTCGGCGGGCTCATTCAGATTTTGAAGAGCGACAAGGGGTTCCGACTTTTCCGGGAGTACAGCGAGGGATTCCAAAGTTTCCCGCGCTCGCTGGTTCAGCACTTCAATTTCCGGAGGGAGGCAATTGGCGCGGTGGCGCACACCGGCGGGGTATCCTGGGCCACTCCCGCCCTCTCCCCCGCCCTGATGGGGATCGGCTACATAATCGGTCCAAGGTACGCCTCGATCAACGTCTCCGGCGGCGTGCTGGCCTGGTGGGTGATGATTCCGCTGCTGCTGTTCTTCGACCCCGACTTGGCCCGCCGGCTGGGGGGCGAGCCGTCCGCCACGCCGGACGTGCTCGCCTATTCGGTCTGGTTCAATATCGTGCGTCCGGTCGCCGTGGGCGCCATGTTGGTGGCCGCCGGCCACACGCTGTTGTCGATGCGCTCGTCAATTGTCCGCTCTCTCCGCGCCGCTTGGGCGGCCTCGGCCGGCACGACACACGAACGCCGCCGTGTGCAGCGGACGGAACGCGACATCCCGATGAAGTGGATTTTGCTGTCGATCGCCGGGCTGCTGGCCCCGATCACCATCGTCTATTACCATTTCACGGGGGGTTGGAAGGCGGCCGCGGTGGCGGCGGCGGTGATGATGCTGACGGGTTTCCTGCTGTCGGCCGTCGGGGCGTATCTGGTGGGGCTGGTGGGTTCCTCCAACCAGCCGGTGTCGGGGCTGACGCTGGCGGCGCTGGTGCTGTCGGCCCTGGTGCTGCTGGCCTTCGAGGTGACCGGCGCGGCCGGGGTGGCGGCGGTGCTCGGCGTGGCGGCAGTAGTCTGTTGCGCCTGCTGCGTCTCCGGCTCGCTGATGCAGGACCTCAAGGCCGGCCATCTGCTGGAAGGCACGCCGTGGAAGATGCAGGTGGTGGAGATTCTGGCGGTGGTGCTGCTGGCTTTCTTCCTGATGGGACCGATTATCGCCCTGCACGAGGCCAGTCTCGATACCGGCGGGATTGGCGGGCGGGCGTTGCCGGCGCCGCAGGCCGGCCTGATGGCGCAACTGGCCCAAGGGATTGTCGGCGGGCAGATGGCTTGGGGCCTGCTGGGAATCGGCGGCGCCATGGGGCTGGCGCTGCTTCTCTGCGGGGCCCGCGCGCCGATGCTCATTGCGGTGGGAATGTATCTGCCGTTCGATACAACATCGGCGATCTTTCTGGGCGGGGTGATGAGGTGGGTTGCCGACCGGGCGACCGCCGCTTACGGCGAGCCCGACAAACGGCAGGCGGCGGAAAGCGGCACGCTGCTGGCTAGCGGGCTGATTGCCGGCGAGGCCATCATGGGCATCCTGCTGGCGGTAACGTTCCTCTCCGGCATCCCGTCGTTGGCGCAGCTTCTGACGGGCGCGCCGGAGCCGGCGTTTTACGCGAAATGGGGCGGCTGGCTGTCACTCATCGGCTTTGCGGGAGTGGCTTATGTGCTGATCGGCATGCCCGCCCGGCGATCACAGAAGTAGCGAAAAGCCCGCCGTGAATTGCAAGTGCCGGATCCAGCCGCTCTGGTCGATCAGGCCGAACGGCTTCTTGTTCCAGAAATCGCGCACGTCGAACCGGATGCCCCAGATGGGCGTCACCCGAACCTTGATTCCACCGCCGAAGTTAAAGCCGAACTTGGTTGCCCCGCCGCCGGAAACCGCCGACAGTCCGGGCCAGGCGTAGTTGTGGAAGTGCCCCCCGCCGGCGCCGAAGACCCTGACGGAGCTGCCCTCCGGCATGGCGTAGACGAGATAGTTGTAAAAGCCTTCATGGGCCGCGGTGCCGGCGCTGTCGAACTCGGCGCTGCCGTCCACGGACGTAAACTGCATGCTCGTGCGATTGTAGGCGTAGCCGAACTCGTGGCCGAAAAAGCGGCCGCTATTCAGCGTCAGCCGGAACCCCAGGAGCCATCCGTCATCCAGCGATGTGTTTACCAGGACGGTGTCCGCCGGCAGCTTGCCCAGCACGTTGCCGCGCAGGCGGTGCATGCCGCCGAAGGCTCCAATCTCGGCCACCTGAGCGCAGGCAACACCGGTGAAAGCGGCCACGGTAACAACGCGAAGTAGCTGTGGGATGGGATTCGACATGATGGCTATACCAGTACGACGTGCACCTGGCCGGGGCCGTGTACGCCTCGAACCAGGATCTGCTCGATGTCGGCGGTGCGGCTCGGACCAGTGATGATGACCATCGAGGCGGCCACGGCCGCCGGATCCGGGAGAATTGCAAACAGTTCATCCAGGCCCGTCAGCAGCCGGTCTTTCGGCACTACAGCCACGTGGACCGGCGGCAACAGGGAGACCAATCGCGCCTCGTCGGGGCAAGAGAGGCTGACGAGGCTGCCGGTGTCGGCGAGGGCGTAGTCGGCGCTGGTGATGCCGACATCGGCGGTGGCGCAGGCGTGGCGCACTTGCTCGCCCGAGCCCATGCCGCTCAGCACGCCGCGCAGCGACGTGATCCCGCAGTCGCGGAGGAACTGAGCATTGCTGGCGACGGCGCTGCGGCCCTCGATCAGGCGGGCGACCACGGCCCTGGCCTCCCCGGGTGTGCCCGCGACATACGCCTTGCCGGAGAGCTTCTCCAAAGCCTCAGAGAACATCTGGAGGCGTTGCTCGATGCTGATCTGGGGCACGGTGAGTAACACGGCGGGAGGCGGGTCCGGCGCTTGGGCTGCGCTGCGGCCGATGGCCGTGCGCACCTTGTGCAAGATATGATCCCGGGCCATCAGCCGCCCTCCGCCGGCCTCCGGCTCCGCCACCACTGGCGAAACGTCTGCGGGGGTGGAACGGGCAGGTCCCGGTGGTTCATCCACGCCCTGAGCGGGCCGAAGTTAAACGCTGCCGGCAGGCGGCTCAGCCAGCCGTCCCGGTCCTCGGTCGCAACCGCCGAGCTGAACAGCGACGCGAGCTCATAAATTTTCGGACGCCGCATCACCCACGCCCAGAGTCGAAAGGCGAGACGCTCGAGCCGCGCCTTGTCCTCGCGAACCTTGGCCTTCACCGCCTCGTGACGCAGATCGAGCAAGATCTGCGGGATGTCGATCTTGACCGGGCAAACCTCCGCACAGGCGCCACACAGGCTGGAGGCGAACGGCAGCCACGCAGCCTGATGGATGCCCTGGTACTGCGGGGTGATGATGGCGCCGATCGGCCCGGAGTAGACCCAGGGGTAGTTATGCCCGCCGATTTTGCGGTACACAGGACAGTGGTTCAGGCAAGCGCCGCAGCGGATACAGAACAGGGACTGACGCTTGGCCCGGTCAGCGAGCAGCTTCGTGCGCCCGTTGTCGAGCAGCACCAGGTAGAATTCCTCCGGTCCGTCCGGCTCACCCGCCCGCCGCGGGCCGGCGAGCAAAGAAGTGTAGACGGTCAGCGGCTGCCCCGTGCCGCTGCGTCCCAACACTTTGAGGAAGACGGCCAAGTCCGCCGCTCGGGGGATCAGCTTCTCAATGCCGGCAATAGCGATATGGACCCGCGGCGCCGTGCTACACAGCCGCGCGTTGCCTTCATTCTCAATGATGGCAATGGCGCCGGACTCGGCGATCACGAAGTTCGCCCCCGTGATGCCGATGTCGGCCGCCAGAAACTTCTCGCGCAGCACACGGCGTGCGATCAACGTTTGTTTTTCCGGAACATCTTCCCGCTCGACGCCGAGCTTCTCGGCGAACAGGTCGGCGATCTGGTACCGCGTTTTGTGCAATGCCGGCGCAACGATGTGGGATGGGCGCTCGCCGGCGAGTTGGACGATGTACTCGCCCAGATCCGTCTCCACGGCCTCAATGCCTTCGTCTTCGAGGTGCTTGTTCAAATCGATTTCTTCGGTCGTCATCGACTTGGACTTGACCACGATGTGGGCGTTGCGCTCCTTGGCCAGGCGGATGACGAAATCGGCGACTTCGCCGCCGTCGCGGGCGAAAATCAACTGCCCGCCGTTGGCGACGACCTTTTCTTCGAGCCTCTCGATGTAGTAATCCAGGTTTTCCAGCGTATGTTTCTTAATCTGGTGCGCCTGTTCGCGCCAGCGCTCGAAGTCGGCGGCGAGCGGGGCCGTAACGGCGGCGCGGCGCTTCTCCATCAGCCGGCCGGTGGAAGTGTAGATAGCGGTCACCAAGCCGGCATCGGAAAGGGTTTCACGGAGCTTGGCTTCGGGAATCAGGTTCATCGCGACAGGATCAGCGGCTGGCCAGGACCTCGGCCAAATGCAGGGCCCGAATCGGGGCGCCGGCGCGGGAAAGCGCGCCCTGGATTTGCATCAGGCAACTGGAATCGGTGGAAACCACAGCTTCGGCCCCGGTCTTGAGGATCGACTCGATCTTTGTGTGCGCCATAGCGGCCGACACATCGGCGAATTTGACGGCAAAGGTGCCGCCGAAACCGCAGCACTCCTCGGCGACGTCCATCTCCCTCAGCGTCAGGCCGCGCACGCGCGCCAGAAGCCGCCGTGGACCGTCCTTGATCTTCAGCTCCCGCAGGGCATGACACCCGTCGTGATAGGTGACGACTTTCTCCAGCCGGGCGCCGACGTCGTCCACCTTGGCCACTTCCAGCAGGAACTGCGAGAATTCCCAAACGCGAGGGCGCAGCCGCCGGGCCAGTTCCAGCGCCTCGGGCTCGTTGTGGAAGAGGTCTTCGTAATGATGAACGATCATCGACGTGCAGGAGCCGGAAGGGACGACGATGTACTCGACGTCGCGGAACACATTGAGGAAATGACGGGCCACCTGCCGTGCCTCCCGCCGATAGCCGCTGTTATAGGCCGGCTGCCCGCAGCAGGTCTGGGCTTCCGGGAAATCCACCTTGCAGCCGATGCGCTCCAGAACCTTGACCATGGCCGTGCCGACTTGAGGAAAGAGCTGATCCACGACACACGTCACAAAGAGCGAAACCCCTAGGGCCATGAACTCATGATTGTAACAGGTTCGAAGCCCGGGGCAGCCTATGCGACCGCGCTACAATAGCGAGAAGTGGGGCGACGTTTCTTTCTGGGCTTGGCGGCGGCGCTCATGCTGCGCGCCGCTTGTTCCGGCCGCCCGGCCACCCTCCGCGGCAAGCTGGTGTTATCCGCTGGCGGACGTCCGGTGTTGAGAACGGCGGACGGGAAAGCCGTCTACCTGGAGGGCGACGAGGATACGACCGGGGTGATCCACGACAAACGCCTGGCCGGCGCCGAGCTGGAGCTGATCGGAGAGTTTGTGGCCCCCGACCGCTTTCGCGTCGGGCCGATTCACACCAAATCGATGTGGGTCCACCGGGACGGCAAGAGACTCATGATCACGTACTGGTGCGCCCTCTGTTCGATCCGAACCTACACGCCCGGAATCTGCTGGTGCTGCCAGCAGGAAACCGAACTGGATCTCCGCGAGCCGGACGAACTGTAGGTCTAACGGCCCCTCAGGGCTGGAGTTTGGCCGGGTCCGCAGCAGCCGGCGGCGTGCCGGCCGCGCCGGTTGAGAGGGCCTCCGCCGCCTTGGCCGCTTCTTCGTCGTACAGCTTGATGATGTCCTGAGTGATGTCGATCCCGTTGGCGGCAAACAACACCGGCGTCTGCGGCGAGCTCACATCGAGGATGAGCGAATAACCGTTGTCGCGGGAATACTTGCTGATGACAGCCATCATTCGCTGGCCGAGCTGCTGGAGAATCTTATCCTGCTCGAGCGAGAACTCGGTCTGCGCGTCTTCGGTGGCCCGATTCAGAGCCCGGGTCTTTTGGTCGATGTCGCGCGCCAGATCCCGCCGGCGCTCATCAGACATCGTGTTGCTGCCCTTGCTCAGTTCGGCTTGCAGGCTGTTGATCTCCTCCCGCATTTTCTCCAACCGCTTGCTGGTCGGCTCGAACTTCGCCTGGAGTTCCTGAACGGCCTTCTGGCCGTCTTTGGTGGAGATCAACGCGTTCTGGATGTGGATGATTCCCACTTTGAACGGCTGCTCCTGCGCCAGCGCCGGGATGGCCGCCGCCGCACAAAAAGTGAAGACTATTCGTTTTGTCAAGCTGATAGCTCCTGGAGCTTTCTTGATGTTAGCATACGAGCCGCCGCCCCTCGTACTCTGCTCCCCAATCCGGCGCCCGTTAGCCACGCTGCCCTCACGCTCGATCGGCATCCCCGCGGCTCAGAAGGTACGGCTGATTGTGAACCGAAACGTCTTGCGGTCTTCGAAGAACGGGAAGGCCTGTCCAAACCGGGCGACCGAGTTGATGAACGACGCCGTGTTCGGGAAGTAGGAGCGGTCGGCGACCACCGGCGGCTGCAAGAACGTCCGGGTCAGCGTCGGGTTGTAGGCCCAGTAGAAGCGGAAGGGAGCGTTGACCACCGGCATCAGGATCTGGAACTCGATCCCGGTCGAAGTGCGGATCTTCTGCGTGTCCGGGGCGATCACCGCCCGGCCGTCAAACGCCGCCTGCGGAAACCGGCCGTTCAGTTCCGCCAGCCGTCCGGGATTCAGCTTGAGCTGGTTCGGAAAGACGATCTTGTTGATCCCGGCGTCGAAAAACAACGCCAGCGTCACCGGACCCACCAGCGGAATCCGGTACTCGAAATTGCCCACCAGTTGCGAATCTCCGCCGGGGAAGATCATCTGGTAGACGGGGATGTCCTGCAACACGGGCACGGACTGGACTTCGCCGTCCACGATTGTCTTCTGGGTCCGGGCGGAGCCGTCGTGATTCAACACGGGCACGGTGGCGAAGCTTGGAATCCACGCGATGGGACTGATGCTCCAGATTTCGAAGCCGCGGACGTCGTTCTCCCCCCCCATATAGTAGCGGCTGAACGGCGGCGGGGCCACGCCGCCGTAACCTGTGACCAAGCGTCCCAGCAAGTGGAACCCCAGTACGTGGCTCGGTTTGAGCGCCCGCCGGAAGAACTTGAAGTCCACCGTCGGCGCGATCATCTGGACGTTGCCGCCCAACCCGGCAAACGAGGTGGAAATGAAGATCTGCTTGCCCCGCGAAGGGGTGATCGGGTGATCGACGGTGTTGTAGGTGTAGGCCGGAACAATGCGGCTGGTGCGGATGCCTTCCAGCGAGTTTGGCCCGCTCAGCCCCTGGAAGTTGAGGAACTCGAAGTACTCTTGCGACGCTGTCGTCAGCGGTTCAATGTCCTGCCGGTCAAAACCGTACGTAAAGCTCACGCGGGCGAAGGTGCGCCGTAGCGGATAGCTGACGAAGGTGGTGAACCCGTAGCCCTGCGAGGTGTAGTTCAACAGGTTCTGCTGGCCCAGGGCGTTGAAGATCGGCAGCAGGTTGCGGCCGGTCAGCAGGGACAGCTCCCGTCCCTGATCGAAGTCAAAGTACGAGGTGAACACGGTAAAGCCCGCCTGGATCGGCCGGTCGAACAGGTACGGTTCGGTAAAGCCGAACGTCACGGCGCGCAGGCGCGTGCCGACCTGGGCGTCGATGCTCAGCGTCTCGCCGAGACCGAGGAAGTTGTTGGTGGCGTAACCGAAGCCCAGAAATGAGCCGGCGATGCCGGACACGCCGCCGGTCATGTGCACCGAGTTCTTGCCCCGCTCCTTGACGTTGAGCGTGATGTCCACCGTATTGGTCTTCGTGTCCCGGCGGATGTCGGCGGCCTCCTCTTCCTTCAGCACTTCGAAGTAGCCGAGCTGGTTCAGCCGCAGGATGCTCACCTCCCACAGCCGGGTGTTGAACACGTCTCCTTCATCGATCAGCAGCTCGCGCCGGATCACCTTGTCGCGCGTGGTCGTGTTGCCCGAAAAATCAATGCGGCGCACAAAGAACTGCTTGCCTTCGTCCACCGACAACGTCAAATCCAGCTTGTCGGTGCCGGGAACGGGTTCGAAGGACGGCTCAGGAACGAAGTCGATGTAGCCGAACTCGCCGTACAGCTTCCGCATGTTCTCCAGGCCTTCGCGCAGTTTCTTGGTCGAGAAGATGTCGCCCTGGTCCATCTTGAACAGTGGCCGCATCAGCGTCTCCGGCGTCCGGAACAGCTTTACGCCTTCGAAGGTGATCTTGTTGAGCTTGTACTGCCGCCCCTCCTCGACCTTGACGGTGACATCGGCGCGCTTGCCGGGCCGGTTGGGATAGAAAAGCGGAATGCGGAACCGGCCGCCGCCGACGTCGCGCATCGCCACGTTGTGCTCGATCGCCTTGGCGGTGAAGTAGCCCCGCTCCTGGTAAAAGTTCCGGATGCGGTCCTTATCCTCCTCCAGTTTGGTGGAATCGAAGGCCTTGGAGAACAGGTTCTCGAACAACAGCGAATAGGGGATGCCGATGGGCTTGAGGTTCTTCATCGCCCGGATCACCTTCCTGTCGCTGAAGACCGTGTTGCCGTCGATGATAATCTTGCCGACCTTGACCTTCGGGCCCTCGGCGACCCTGAAAGTGACCTCCAGAGACGAGGGGGGGATCTGGCGTATCTGTGGCTCGATGGTGGCGAACTGCCGGCCGCGCTCGGCCAGGAACTCTTTCAGAACGTTGACGGCGTACTGGATCTTGTTGGGGTCATACTGACTCTCCACGGTCAGCCCCACGCGCCGTTCTTTGAAGCGGTCCAGGATTTCCGAGGTCTGGATGGACTTGATGCCCTCGTACTTGATCGAGCGGATCACCCGTCGCTCGACAACCCGGAACCGCACGATCCAGCCGTACTTGCCCCTCTCGCGTTCCAGCGTGATGTCGTCAAAGCGGCCGGTGTTCCACAGCGCCATGAAGTCGCGGTGGAGCGCTTCCATGTCCAAGCGGTCACCCTTTTTCGAGAAGATCATCGCGCGAAGGGTGTCTTGGGGGATACGGCGCGCGCCCCGGAATTCGATCGCCTCGATCACGTCTTCGATCGCGCCGGGTTTAGGTTCCTCGGCCGGTTTGGGCGCCTCGAATGGGGAGGGCGGCCGTTGCTGCGGCCCCGGCTGGGCGGCCTCAGGGGCCTGAGGAACCTGTTCGAACGGGCTCTGGGAGGGCTTGGCCGGCGGAGACGCCGGGGGCTGCTGGCCGGCGGCGGCCTGGCCCGCCAACAGGGCCGCCACGATCACCAAACAGTGCCGGCACGGCATCAGGCGTTCACGCCTGGGCAACCTCATGAATCGGGTATTCCTTTCCAGTCCGCGCCCTCACTAGACGTTCCTTATCTGCCATGGGTTTCAACCGAATCGGCGCTGCGCGGGATCGAAGATATATTTTAACCAATCCCAATTGCGCCCGCCATCGGGAGGCCGCCGGAGCCGATTTCCAGCCCGGTCGCGGAACCGATTATACTGGCACGTGGCGCCTGGCGCGCTGTCCGCATCAGCTCATCGCCGCATGGATCGCTCTCAGCATGAATCGTAGGGTCGTCGTCACGGGCATCGGAGCTGTCAGCCCGAACGGGATCGGCCGGGAGGCGTTTTGGGAGGCCACCCGGAACGGGGTGAGCGGAGTGGGGCCGATCACCCGATTTGACGCCTCCGGCTACCCGGTACGCATCGCCGGGGAAGTGAGGGACTTCCGCGAGGAAGACTACGTGGCGCCCAAAGACCGCCCGCACGTCTCCCGGGCCGCGCCGATGGCCATCGCCGCCGCCGGCGAGGCCCTCGAACACGCCGGCCTGGCTCCCTCGACAATGAGCCGCGAGCAATTGCGCAGCATCGGCGTGCTGCTCGGCACCGGAGGCGGGAGCCAGGACTTCACCGAGGAGCAATACCGCCTCTACTATTCCGGGCTGGAGAAGCAGTGCAGCGTCTACGTGGTCCCTACCTCCACCATGGGAACACTGGCCAGCGAGGTCTCCATGCGCTTCGGCTTTCGCGGCCTGAGCCATGTGGTCACCACCGGCTGCACCTCTTCCACTGACGCCATCGGATACGCTTTCCGGCAGATTCGTATCGGCGTCATGGACACCATGCTGGCCGGCGGCGTCGATGCGCCGATCGCACCGCTCATCCTGCGGGGATTCCTGGTGATGCGCATTCTCTCACGCGCCTGGAACGACCAGCCGGAACGCGCCTCCCGCCCGTTTTCGCGCGACCGGGACGGGTTCGTGCTGGGCGAAGGCGCGTGGTTTCTGGTGTTGGAGGAGTACCAGCGAGCCAAGGACCGCGGCGCGGCCATCTATGGTGAGATCGCCGGGTACGGCTCGACCTGCGAGGCCTACCACCGGGTGCGGCTGGAGGAGTGCGGCGAGGAACCCGCCCGCGCCATGCAACTGGCCATGGCCGAAGCCGGCGTCGCTCCGGCCGACATCGACTACGTTAACTACCACGGCACCTCGACCGAGCTGAATGACCGCATCGAGACGCGAGCCATGAAATTGGCGTTCGGTAAACACGCCTACCGCCTGGCCGGCTCGTCACTAAAAAGCCTGATCGGCCATCCCCAGGGCGCGTGCGGCGCCGCCGGCGTGGCCGCCACGTTGCTGGCCATGCGCGATGGGATCGCCCCGCCGACGCTCAACCTCGACGTGCCCGATCCGGAGTGCGACCTGGACTATATCCCCAGGATCAGCCGCCGGATGGAGATCGAACACGCCGTGGCCAACTGCATCGCGTTTGGCAGCAAGAACTCGGCGCTGGTGCTCCGCAAGATCGGCTGAGATCCTCCCGCGCCGGGGGCCGACCGAGACTCGCCTCCGACGGCGATCCTACTCCTCGGAGCTTTCCTTTTCAGCTTCTTCGGCCAGCTCGGACTTGTAATAGTAAGAGTGGTAATAAGTGTACTTGCTGTACAGCTCGCCGCGCCGGGCCCCGTTGACCACGATGCCCAGCACGTTGTTCTCGCACAACGACTGCATGGCGCGCGTCACCGAGTCGATGGTGGTCTCTCCGATGCGAACCACCAGCAGCGTGCCGTGACAGAGCGTGGCCAGCAGGTTGGCGTCGGCGGCGAACAACAGCGGAGGGGTATCCAGAATGACCCATCGAAAGACCCGCGGGAGCTGTTCCAGCAGGCGCCGGGCGGCGGCAAGATTTAACAGCTCCAGCGGGTTCATGACCGGTTCGCCGGCCGGCATGACGTACAGGTTCATGCCGGCGATCTTCCGCATGACCGCCGCCAGCTCCGCCTTTCCCTGGAGGTAATCGGTGATGCCGGGGCGACGCTCGATGCCGAAGTAGGAGTGAATGATCGGCCGGCGGAGGTCAAAGTCGGCCAGCAGGGTAAGGTTGTCTTCCAACTGGGCCTCGGAGAGGGCGAAGTTGGCCGCCGTAAACGACTTGCCCTCGGCCGGCGAAGGCGAAGTCACCACCACCGTGTGAACCGGCTGCAGGCTCTGCAAATGGTTCATCCGGGTGCGTAGCGTGCGGAACTCCTCCACCGGCCCGCCGGCATAGCGATCCCCGCTCATGTCCAGCAGATGGGAGTCCGGCTCCGGGTGGAATTCGATCTCCTCCACTTCGGCCAGCAGATTCTCCAGGGGCAGCGCCGCCGGCCCGGCCGCCGCTCCGAGCCCGCCCGCCGGCAGTCCCGGCGGACTGACCAACCCTTCGCGTTCGGCCTTCCTTAGCGCGTCATGAACTCGACTCATAGCGTCTCCGATTCCGGCCTGATTCCGCCTTGCCCAGGCCCTCAAATTCTGGTGGCGTAATAGTAGTAAATTGATCCGGCCATCGCCAGGGCCGAAAACAGCCCCGCCGTCGCCCACGCCAGCCACGCCATGCGCCGGCGCCGCATCACTACCAGGTCGTTTTCCAGCAACGGGATACAGCCCAGCACCGTTAGTTGGGTGTACGCCCGGACGTCCTTCAAGCTCTTCAGCGACGTGTCTTTCATCTCCCGCAGGAAGACCAGCACGCCGCCGATGCCCGCCCCGGCGAAGAACCCCAAGACGATGATCGCCGACCGGATCGGGCGCGTGGGCTTCTCCGGCAGCGACGGCGGATCCAACAACTCCAGCGTCTCCCCCTGGTTGCGCTTCTCCAGATCGGTGACGATCTCTGAGGTGGATTTCTTCAGATTCAAATCGTCATAGCGACGCTTAGCCAGGTCGTACTCCCGCAGCAGCGCCGTGTATTCCTGCTCCCCCACCGGCGCCGACTCCATCCGCCGCTGCAGCTCCTGGATGCGCGCATTGGCCTGCGCGATCTCCTTCTGGTGGTCCTGGATCTCGAGGTCTTTCGCCCGCACCTGGGTCACCAGCCTCTGAATCTTCCCGTTCAGATCCCGCACCTCGGCCGCCTGCTGCGGCCCGAGCACCGGGCCCTTCTGTTCCTCCGCCTTCTGCTGCAGCGCCGCCAAGTGTTCATCGCGCTCCCGGCGCAACACTTCGATCTGCGCCTCATAGCGCTGCACGTCGGGGTGGTTGCGCTTATAGGTGTCCAACAGCGCCGCCAGGTTTCTCTCCGCGGTGCGGATCTGCTCGTTCAACCGGCTCAGCCGCTCGTCGCCGACCTCCATGGGCGCGCCTTCGGCGCCCTTGAGGATCGAAGCGATCCGGTCCCGCGCCAGGCGGATCTCGGATTCCAGCACGAGCTTCTCCTGGTTCAGCCGGCCGATGGCGCCGTTGAGCGAGGTGATCCGCGTCTCCAGCGCGCTCATTTGCTGGACGTTGACCTGCCACTGGTCGGGCAACTGACCCGCGTGGCGGATGCGGAAGTCCGTCAGCTTGCGCTCCAGCTCGTCCAGGTCGTTTTTGGCCGCCTGCCACTGATCGCGCAGAAACTGCGTCGTCATCGCCGTCTGCGTGGTTCGCTCGCGGGTGTTCTCGTTGATGAAGCGCGTGACGATGTCGCTGGTGACCTTTTGCGCCAGGTAGCGGTTCTCGTAAGCGAACTCGACCTGGAACGCGGTCAGAGCGTTGCCGCGCGCCGGCTGAATGTTTTGCACCGAGCCGATGGTGATGTCGCGGCGCATCTTCTCGATGACGTCCTCCAACGGCAGGCGTTCCCGCTGGCGGGGATACAGGCCGTAGGTCTCGATGATGCTGGACAGCGTGCTGCGGCTGAGAATCTGCTGGCCCATCGAGTTGATTCGCTGCGACATCTGGGAAGTCAGATTGGCCGGGATGAACGCTTCGGGCACCTGCGGAGGCACAACCCGGATGACGGCCGTAGACACATAAGTATCCGGCCACAGAAAGGCCACGACCACGGCAATCACCAGCCCAGCCAGGGTCGGTCCCGCCAGCCAGGACTTGTTGCGGCGGGCAATGTCGAGTATGTCCTGCGGATCCAACTGGCGGCGCGGCACCCGGAGCGGGTCTTGCGGAGCCAGCGGCGGCTGCATATACGGTTGCGTGGGTTGCATCGGATCTCCTCCCGGAACACCGCCCGCGCCCGGCCGTTACCGGACCGCCTCGGGCGGCCGCCGAACACTTACGGAACGATGATATGATCACCGTTTTCCAGGTAAATGTTCTGCTCCATGTTTTTCCCCTTGATCACCTGGTTGTAGTTAAACTTGAAGCGCTTGTTTCCGCGCAAAATCACAATGTTCTTCCGGTCGGCCCACTGCTGAAAGCCGCCGGCCCCGCTCAGCGCCTCCAACACCGTTGTCGGCACCACCAGCGGAAACGCCCCGGTTCGATTCACCTGGCCGGTAATGTAGTATTTCTTGCTACGGACGGCGATCACTGAAACCATCACTTCCGGACGGTTCAGAAACTCGGACAGCCGCTCGGTGATCACTTCTTTCAACTGCTCCGGGGTCTTGCCACCGGCTTGGACCTCGCCGATCAGCGGAAGCGTGATCCGCCCGTCGGGCCGTACGATCACCCCGCCGGAAACGTCCGGCTCCCGCCAGACACGGATTAGCAGGTGGTCCTCGGGGCCGATTTCGTAACTCTTCGGGTCGACCGGTGCGGCGGGCGAGTTCTCATCGACCTTTTCGGCTTCACCGGGCGTGAAAGGGCCGCGGCTGGGCGGCGGCTGGGGCCGCTCCTGGCTCTCCTGAGCCGGCAGAATCATTGTCATCAGCGGGATAATCAGTAGAATTCCCAACGTATTCCGGCTCGGATTTCTCATCGTCCCTCGCGCTGCATCCTCGCGGCGGCTCGCACGGGCATCGCCGCGTCGGACCGGTTCCGCTTCATATTTTACACGAACGGCCGCTCAATTCCTTATCGGCTGCTTGATCGCCGATCTGTGGCGGCATCGAGGCGGGCCGTTCGTTTGGCGCCTCGTGCGGCATCCTGATCCGCGTCGCACCCTGCGCCCGGCGTTCAATCGGCCCCGTGGCCGCCTGCCACCGGGCTTACGAGCCGTGGATCTGTTCGGAAAGATAGTTCTCCAGACCGACTTCCTTGATCAGTCCAAGCTGGGCCTCCAGATAATCGACGTGCTCTTCCTCGTCTTTGACCAAGCTTTCAAACAGCTCCCGCGAGCCATTGTCCCCCGCCTCGGCCGAGAGCCGGACGGCGGCGTTATACTGCGCCACCGCCTCCAGCTCAAGACGCAGTTCCGTTTCCAGCTGCTCTTTGACATTGGCGCCTGCCTGGATCGGAAACGTCTCCCCCATTCGCGGCATGCCATCCAGAAACAGAATGCGCTCGATGAGCTTTTCGGCATGCTTCATCTCGTCCATGGCCTGCTTCTTGATGGCGCCGGCGAGCCGCTGGTAGCCCCAGTTTTCGCGCATCTCGGCGTGGAGCATGTACTGAAGAATAGCGGTCAGCTCCGCCTTCAAGGCCTCGTTCAAACTGGCAATTACGTTCTCATTCCCTTTCACGTTCTCTTCTCCTGTCTTGTCTTCCGCCACGGTCTCCGGCGGCGCCGTCCGGCCGTGCACGCCGGACAACGCCCAAAGAACTGCACCGTGTAGTCGTCGATCGAGAAGCCATGCTCTCCCGTCTCAGGCACCGGCAAATTGTCCAAAGCCGGATCTTCCAGGTCCACGATCTTGCCGCAACCGGTGCATACCAAGTGATGGTGGCGGTGGGTCTTGACTTCGTACCGAATCGCCGCGCCCGAGTGAAGGACCCTCCGGGCAACACCGGCGCCGACCAGGGCGTCGAGAGCGCGATAGACCGTGGCCCGTGCGAGCCCCGGCACTCGTTTTGACACCCGCGCGTGAACCTCGTCGGCCGTGGGATGCCCGGACACCGCCGCCAATTCCTCCAGCACCGCCCTCCGCTGAATGGTCAGCGGCAGGCCCTGCGCTTTGCAGGCCCGGGTGAACTCCTCAAGCTTGGCGGCGGCCGGCTTCATTGAAACGAAGTCTCTTTCGATAATCTATCTCAACTGAGTCCGTCTGTCAACCACGCCCAGGCTGGAACGCCATCCCGGCAGCGACTTCAGGCGCCGGTACACCAGCGCCACGGGCAGTCCCACCACGTTGAAGTAGCATCCCTCGATGCGGGCAATGAACTTCGACGCTCCACCCTGAATGGCGTAGGCTCCGGCCTTGTCCATCGGCTCGCCGGAGGCCACGTAACTGCGGATTTCATCCTCATCAAGGCGCACGAACCAGACCCGTGTCCGCTCCGCGTCGGAGAGGAGCCCGCCGGCATGTCGGAGGCAGATGCCGGTGATCACCTCGTGCATTCGGCCCGACAGCAGGCCCAGCATTCGCCGGGCCTCGTCGGCATCCCGCGGCTTGCCCAAAAGGCGGTCACCCAGCACCACGACCGTGTCAGCCGCCAGGATGATCTCGCCATCGTCGGCGCGCACCGCCTCCGCCTTCAGGCGCGACAGCCGCCGGACCAATTCCACGGGATTTTCGCGCGGCCGGCGATCCTCGGCCACGTCAGCCGTTCTGACAGTGAACGGGATGCCCGCCGCCGACAAGATCTCCTGGCGGCGCGGGGACGCGGAGGCAAGTACCAGCCGCCAGGATTGCGTTCCGATCATCGCTCCCCTTCCGGCTCCCGGCGGGCGGCGCCCGGCAGATCGCGCAGCACGGCCAGACGGTCCCGATACTTGAGCCGGACGCCGATGTAGTCCCGGTGCGACAGCATCAGCTCCCGCGCGATCTGGCGGATCTCGTTCTCCTCCACCGTGCTGACCAGCCCCTCCGCCGCCGACACGGCGAAGAGGCACTCCAGCAGCGCCAGCTTCTGCTCGCGCGTGGCCGTCTTGTTGAACTCCCGCGTGACCAGGAAATTGTCGGTGGCGCCGAACACCAGGTTGCGTGTCTTGGCCATATGGACCACGACGATGGCCTGTTCTTCGGGCAGACCGCCGATTTCGCGCACAATCCGCTCCATCTCGCGCGTCTCCTCTTTGCCGACCTCCAAGTCGGCACTCGCCACCCGGCTCAAGATATAGGCGAACTTGGCCACGTAGCGCGCCCTGTCGGGCGGCAGATTCTCCAGTTCACGGGTGATCTGGCGCACCGCCTCCGTCTGCGCGGCTTGCCGCGCCGCCGGCGAAGCGTTTTTCTCCAACCCCAGAAATCTGAGAATCGACGCCGTCACTCCCTCATCTTATCCCGGAGTGGAACTGTGGAAGCTCCTGCAACGTTCCCGACGGGGCGTCCTCGGAGCGCGTGTTACAATGACCTTTACCCCGACATGGAGCGCGTGGCACGACTTCTTGCGCGGTGGAAGGCCGGCGGCGATATTCCTCCGGCGGAGCTGGCCACGGCGGCGTGGCGGGCCGCCGTGGGCGAAAAGATCGCCAAGCACACCGTAGGCGTGGACCTGGTCCGCACCCATTTGATCGTGCGGGTCGACGACGAGATCTGGCGCCGCCAGTTGTGGACGCTCCGGGGACAAATTCTCCGGAATCTGACGAGAATCTTGGGAGCGGGCATGATCGAAGACCTTGAGCTGCGTCTCGGGCCGCCGCGGATCGGGCCCGGTTGGGAAATGGCGCCCCGCACGGCCCGGCGGGCCGCCGACGACGGTGACGACATCGCTGATCCGGTCCTCAAGGCCTTATACAAGTCGGCCCGGAGGAAGACGTCCGCATGAAGATCGACGAACAGGAAGTGCGCTACATCGCCGACCTGGCGAACCTCAAGCTCACCGGCGAGGAGATTGATCGCATGACGCGCGAGCTGGGCGAGATCCTCGCCCACATGGACAAGCTGAACGAGCTGGACACCACCGGCGTGGAACCCATGGCCCAGGTCCTGTACGAGGCCGAAGAAACCGCCACTCTTCGCGAGGATGTCGTGCGGCCGACCTTCACCGCCGAGCAGGCGCTGGCGAATGCGCCCCTGGCCGGCGCCGGCTATTTCAAGGTACCCAAGGTCATCGAGCGCTGAGGGCCGGTTCGAGACAAGCAGGCGCATGCACTTGGCAAACCTGACAATCGATCAGGTCCGCGAGGACCTCCTGGCCAGGCGCTACAGCGCCGTCGAGCTGGCCGCCGAGGCTCTGCGCTACGCCGAGGCTGAGAATGCGAAGACCAACGCCTATCTGCACTTCTGCCCCGAGCGGGCGCTGGCGGCGGCCGAGGCCGTTGATGAAAAGATCGCCCGCGGCGTAGACCCGGGTCCGCTGGCCGGCGTGCCCGTGGCGATCAAAGACGTCATCGTCACGCGGGGCGTACGCACCACCTGCGCCTCGAGGTTGCTGGCGAGCTACGTGCCGCCGTACGACGCCACCGCGGTGGTTCGCCTCGAGCAGGCCGGCGCCGTCATTCTGGGCAAGGCCAACTGCGACGAGTTCGCCATGGGCTCCTCGAACGAAAATTCGGCGTTCGGCCCCGTCCGTAATCCGGTGGCTCCGGAGCGCGTCCCCGGCGGCTCCAGCGGCGGCTCAGCCGCCATCGTGGCCCAGGGAACCGCGGTCGTGGCCCTGGGCTCCGACACCGGCGGTTCGATCCGCCAGCCGGCTTCCTTCTGCGGGGTGGTCGGTGTCACACCCACCTATGGCCGCGTGTCGCGCTACGGCCTGGTGGCGTTCGCCAGCTCGCTCGATCACATCGGCCCTCTTTCCCGGACCGTGCGGGACAGCGCTCGCGTACTCAGCGTGATTGCCGGGCGCGATGAGATGGATTCCACGTCGGCCTTCGCCCCCGTGCCGGACTACGCCGCCGCCCTGGACGGCGACCTGAACGGCGTGCGCATCGGTCTGCCCAAAGAGTACTTCGACGGGCTGACGGCCGAGGTCGGCGATCTCATCCAGCGCGGCGTCGATCGGCTGAGTAAACTCGGCTGCCAGGTGCAAGAGATCAGCCTGCCCGCCACGCCGTACGCGATCGCTTGTTACTACATTATTTGCACCGCCGAGGCCAGCTCCAACCTCGCGCGCTATGACGGCGTACGTTACACCACCCGGTCGGCTGACGCCGAGACGCTGATCGAGATGTACCGCTCGACCCGCGGCGAGGGTTTCGGGGCCGAATGCAAGCGCCGCATTATGCTCGGCACTTATGTACTTAGCGCCGGCTATTATGATGCTTACTATCTAAAAGCTCAGAAGGTGCGGGCGCTGATCGCCCGAGACTTTCATCAGGCCTTCCGCCAGGTGGACGCGATCGTGACGCCGGTGTCGCCGTTCCCCGCGTTCCGGCTCGGGGAGAAAATCGACGACCCGCTGGATATGTACCTGTCGGACATCTACACCATCACCGGAGACCTGGCCGGTATTCCCTGCATGAGCGTGCCTTGCGGCAAGACCGCCCAGGGGCTGCCCGTGGGGATGCAGATTTTGACGAACCACTTCGACGAGCCCGGCATGTTCCGGATCGCCGATGCGTTCGAAAAGGCCGGCGGCTTCGCCGGCTGACGTAACTGACAACAGGATGAAGACCAATTCAGGAGGGTGAAATGCCATTTACACTTCCCGATTTGCCGTATGCGTTCGACGCCCTGGAGCCTCACATCGACAAGATGACGATGGAGATCCATCATGGCAAGCACCATGCGGCCTATGTCAACAACCTGAACAAGGCGCTGGAGTCGGCCCCCGAACTGGCCCACGCCTCGCTGGAAGAGCTACTGGCCAACGAATGCGCCAAGGCGCCGGAGTCCATCCGTACCGCCGTGCGCAACAACGGCGGCGGCCACCACAACCACAGTCTGTTCTGGACCATCATGGGACCGAACGCGGGCGGCCAGCCGTCCGGCCCGTTGGCCGAAGCTATCCAGAGCACCTTCGGGAGCTTCGACACATTCAAAGAGAAGTTCTCCACCGCCGCCGCCACCCGGTTCGGCTCCGGCTGGGCGTGGCTGGTGCTGGCCGGCGGCAAGCTCGACCTCTACTCCACCGCCAATCAGGACAGCCCGCTGATGCAGGGCCACATCCCGATCCTGGGCCTCGACGTCTGGGAACACGCCTACTACCTCAAGTACCAGAACCGCCGGCCGGAGTACATCGCCGCCTGGTGGAACGTTGTTAACTGGAAACAGGTCGAGACGCTGTTCAACCAGAACAAGTAGCTCGCCCGCCACGCGGTCCGGCCGGCGGCCGGACCGCTTGCATATCCCTCAAGCAAACGGGCGACTATAATGGCCTTAACAGCGCCCGACGCCTTGGGAGGTCCTATGGCCCTGTCACCCCGCCGCAGCACTACTACCGTGGATGTCGGCGGCGTCAAAATCGGAAGCAGCCACCCGGTCGTTGTCCAGTCGATGACCAACACCGACACGGCCGATGTCACTGCGACCGTAAACCAGGTCATGGAGCTGACGCGGGCGGGCTCCGAGCTGGTGCGCGTCACCGTCAACACCGCCGAGGCGGCGGCGGCGGTCCCCAGGATCGTCGAAACGCTGGACAAGCTCGGCGTCCGCGTCCCGATTATCGGCGACTTCCACTACAACGGGCATCTGCTGCTGAAGAAGTATCCGGAATGTGCCCGGGCCTTGGCCAAGTACCGCATCAACCCCGGCAATGTCGACATCGGGCGGACGGGCGACGACAACTTCCGGACGATGATCGAGATTGCCGCCCGATGGGGCCGGCCGGTCCGCATCGGCGTCAATTGGGGCTCACTCGACCAAGCTCTGCTGACCCGTCTGATGGACGAGAACTCGCGGCGGCCGGAACCGCTGGACGCCGCCTCGGTCACCCTCGAGGCCATGGTCCTGAGCGCGCTGGAATCGGCGCGGGCCGCCGAGCGGTACGGCCTCGGCCACGACCGGATCGTCATCAGCGCCAAGGTCAGCGGCGTGCAGGATCTGATTACGGTCTACCGGAAGCTGGCCGCGCAGTGCGACTATCCCCTCCATCTCGGCCTCACCGAGGCGGGCATGGGCTCGAAGGGGATTGTGGCCTCCACCGCGGCGATCGCGATCCTACTTCAGGAGGGGATCGGCGATACCATCCGCGTGTCGCTGACGCCGGCGCCTAACGGCGACCGCACGGAGGAGGTCGTCATTTGCCAGCAGATCCTCCAGTCGCTGGGGCTGCGCAGTTTCACTCCTCAGGTCACCGCCTGCCCCGGATGCGGCCGCACCACCAGCACTTTCTTCCAGGAGATGGCGCAGGAAATCCAAACCTACCTCCAGCGCCAGATGCCCGCTTGGAAAGACGCCTGGCCGGGCGTCGAGGAGCTGAAGGTGGCGGTGATGGGCTGCGTCGTCAACGGGCCCGGCGAATCCAAACACGCCGATGTCGGCATTTCGCTGCCCGGCACGTTCGAGGAGCCCAAGGCGCCCGTCTACGTCGACGGCCGGCTCCTACGGACGCTCAAAGGCGACCGGATCGTGGCCGAGTTCATCGAGATCCTCAACGATTACGTCGCCGCGCGCTACGGCAACCGGCGCCCTCAATAGCCCCGCCCTTCAAGCATGGGGAGCTCTTGCGGAGCGGGCCCGCGCAGGGAGCCGCCGCCGGCCCCACTGCCGGCGTTGCAGAGCCGGCGCTCTGCTCCACTTGGACATCCCACAATCAGCGGGTTAGCGGGGGGTCCGGAGAGCTGGCCGCTTGTTCTCCCTAAGCGCTCCAGACGTCGCAAGACATCCAACAGGACCTTCCCGACGATTTCAAAGCTCCGCGGGCTGAGCTTGTCAAGCGTGTCTTGCTCAGTGTGCCACCACGAGTTGTTCGGCCCGTAGTTGAAATCGATCAGGTTCACGGCCGTCACGCCTTGGCGCAGGAACGGAACGTGGTCGTCTTCGACGGCACCGCCGTACGGGAGGAAGTGCCGCCCGAGGCCCAGGGACGCGGCCGAGCTCCAGATCAGGTTTTGCAGCGATCGGCTCGAGTAGTACTCCTTGAGGATGTCCAGATCCCGGTCGCCGATCATGTCGGCGTTGATCAGCGCAATGATCCGCCCCAGGGTGCCATCGCGGCGCCAGAGCTCGGCGAGATGCCGGCTGCCGTACAGCCCGTCGGTCGGCGACCAGGACTCGTAGGCTTCCTCCCCGTCGAACCACACGATCCGGACCTCGAGGGTGCGCTTTCGGGCCGCCACGACCCGCGCCAACTCGAGCAGCAGTCCGGTGGAAGAGCCGCCGTCATTGGCCCCGAGGAAGCGCCGACCGAGGATCCGCTTGGTGTCATAGTGGCCGCAAAATACGACGATGCGGTCCGAGGAACCAGCAAAACGGGCGATGAGATTGGTCATCCGCACCGATCCGGCGGGGGTGGCGGCGGTGAATGTATCTTCTGAGATTGCACCTCCGAATTCCTTGATTTTACTTTGGATATACTTCTGGGCACGCCGACTCGCTGCGGAGCTCGGTAGACGGGGGCCAAAGGCTACCACCTCGCGGGTGAACTCCAAGGCCGACCGGCCGGAGAATTCAGCTCCATACACAGCGGCGGCACAGATCAGCAGCGCCGCCCCGCCGTATCTCACGCTTTCTTACGGGCTTCCACCATCACCGTGCCGCCGGCGTGGCAAGCCGCCTCCAACAGCGCGAAGGGAACGCAAGCCAGGACAAGCCCGAAATGCAACACGTCCTTGAGCAGCTTACGCCTGGGAGTCTCCACAGCTCCCCGGACGGCGCGCACGGATGGGTCCAGCCACGGCGCCAGGCTCGTGGCCAGATAGGACGGGTTGTCGCGCAGGGAGAAATGCTTGGTCCGCACGACCTCAAAGCCGCAGCGGTCCAGCAGAATCTCCAGGTCCGCCGTCCGGAAATGCCACAAGTGGCGGGGGATTTCCAAACCACGCCAATTTTCGCCCAGCAGCAGGAATTGCCAGGAAGCCGCGTTGGGGGTCTGAACGATGATCCGCCCGTCGGCCCGCAGCAGCCGGTGCGCCGCCTCCAGGTACGAGGTCGGATCGTAGAGATGCTCCAGAATGTGGAACATCGTGACGGCCGCAAAGCTGGCCTCGGGCAGCGGAGCGTGCGACAGCGTCGCGCAGACGGCGGGAACACGGTTCTCCTCCCAGGCCACCACATCCAAGCCGATGCCCTGATGTCCCCGCTCCCGTAACATCTTCAGGAACAGCCCCGTGCCGCAACCCACGTCGAGAACCGGCCCCGGAGCTCCGGCGTCGGCCAGCGCCTGCTCGACGAAGCGCAGATGGTCTCGCAGGACAAAACGGCGGCAGCGCCGCACCACCTCGGAGACAGTCTCCGGCTCGGCGACGTGCCAGTAATTGTCCGGATAGTAGTGCGGCAGCCGGTACGGCTCAGGTCGCGGATAAAGGCGCACCAGACGGCATGTCCGGCACTCAATCACACGGAACACTTCGTCCGTGGTGCTATATAAGCGGTCACTCCCTTCGAACAAGGCCTCGGCCCCGGTGTTGCCGCAGGCCGGGCACGGCTCCCGGTTCCAGGCCTCGCGATTCTTCGCCGGCGGGCTCAGTTGGCTTTCTCGGCCAGCTCCCGCAGTGAGATCCGGTGGCGCACCAGCAGCGCTCGCACCTCCGGCGGGGTCAGCTTGCGAATGCTCTCGAGCTGACGGCGCTTGCGCAGGAATTTCGGCAGCATCCTCAGCGCGGCCAGGTCCCCCTTCACCATTGCCACTCCGATCCGCAGCTTGCCCCGCAGTCCCGGAAACCGGCCGGCTTCGCCCT
>FWPU01005013.1_pt1 | contig 29651 bp, 28 predicted proteins | sample 2228361 | NCBI WGS metagenome assembly FWPU01 (sample SAMEA103939777, study PRJEB20133) | metagenome | reverse complement strand
GGATGATTGAGGCGTTGGAGCAGGAGTTAGGGTGGTTGGACGCGCAGAGTGAGGCGTTGGTTGCCCAAGACGCCGAGTTGCAGGCGCAGGAGCAGGTGTTGCAGAGTGCGCCGGGTGTCGGTCGGGTGGTGGCGCAGGGGTTGTTGGCGTTTCTACCTGAGTTAGGGCGTTTGGGGTCGCGTCCACTGGCACGGTTAGCGGGTTTGGCGCCTGTGGCACAGGAGAGTGGGAGTTCGGTGCGGAGGCGTCGTCGGTTGCGTGAGGGGCGTGGGGCGGTGCGTCGGTTATTGTACCTGGCGGCGTTGTCGGAGGTGCGTGTGGATGGGAAGTGGCGCAGGGTGTATGAAGGGTTGTTAGAGCGGGGTTTATCTCGGAAGGCGGCGTTATGTGCGGTGGCGCGTCGGTTGTTATGTGTGTTGAATGCAATGGTTCGGGATGGTCGTTGTTATGCGCGGATGGGATGGGAGGGCGCAGGGGGTTGATTTTTCAACACCCTTGCTCCCACAAGGAGAGGGAGGGAGCCAAACTCCCCTCTCCCGAAGCTTCGGGAGAGGGGTCGGGGGTGAGGGCTAATCCAGAAGCACACGGGCGAGATGCCCGTGCTACAAATAGAGAGGGGCTGGGGGTGAGGGCTAATCCAGAAGCACACGGGCGAGACGCCCGTGCTACAAATAGAGAGGGGTTGGGGAGGAGGACTAAAAAGGTTCCTACCACCGCGCTGACCCTCTTACTGTTCACTTTGGTTGCCTGCGAATCGCCTGCACCCGCCCCTTCGCCTGAACAGTTCCAGTTCCCGATGGCGGTCTATGTGCAGTCCTCACCCCACGAGTATTGGGAGGCGGTCGAACGGGGGCTAAAAAGCCGCCTGAACGAGCCAGGAATGAGTGTAGAGTGGCAGTTCTTCAACGCCGATACGCGCGAGACCGTTCGGAAGCAGTCTACAGAAGCCGAGTACCGTGCGGTCGCCCTCACCGCCTTACCGAGCGATTCATGGGCGCGCGAGTGGGTACAGACGCTGGTGCAAGAACAGGGCACGCCTGTCGTGTTGTTGGGCACGAACATCCCCGACGCGCTCGACTTGGGATTCGTGGGCACCTACTACTATGAGGTCGGGCGTCGCGCAGGTTCGTGGTTCGCTCGCAACCTCGCTCGGGGCGAGGTGCTGGTGGTCGCAAGCCACCCCGTTCCACGCGCCGTGAGCGAGTTCTGGGACGGTTTTCGGCACGGACTGATGACGAACCGACGCCTGCGCCCCCAGTTAGTCGCAATAGATCGACGCACCGACATCCCTGCCCGCATCGAAACCCTGACTCAACGCCGCTCCCCAGCGGGTATCTTTTTTATGGGTCACGATGTCGCTCAGGAGGGTCTTTCCGCCCTTCAAGCGTCTAAAATAGGAGTCCTGAGTTGGAACGAGGACGCGCTGGGATGGTTTCAATCGGGCAAATGTCAACTGCTTGCGCTGGAGCAACCCGAAGAGGTCGGGGTGCGCGCTGGCAACCTTTTACGCAATCTCAGCCAAGGGCGCGGACGCGACCGCACCGTCGTCTATGTGCCCGCCAAGTGGTATACTCGATAAGCCCCAAAACTGGTAATTCTGCTGAGGGACAAATGCAGGAGATTGTCGTAATGAATCTTAGAAAGGGAAGCACGGAGGCGCTACGATGACCCCACACCCTCTGAGGGTGCTGGTGCAAGAGGAACTCCTTCAATCGAGTGCGGATGGGGCGGGGCATTCGCACAGGAGGGTGGAGCATTTTGTGCGTACGATTGAACATCTTGTCAAACCGATTCGGGTATGGGTGAATCCCGAACACACCGTCGAGACCGCCTTGATTCTGATGCGTGGACATCGAATTTCGGGGCTACCGGTCTACGATGGTCAACAGGTGGTGGGGGTGGTAGAAGCAAGCCATATCCTAGGAATAGAGCTCAACACCCCCGTCCACTCGGTGATGACGACCGACATCCCCTCCTATAGCCCGCAAACCCCGCTGATGACCGTCGCTAACTGGTTCGCCACCCATCAGCAGACCTTGCTTCCTATCGTGGAAGAGGGCAAACTGGTCGGCATCATCACGGTGTTCGACCTGCTCACCGAAATCGGGCGTAGTTATGACCCGATGACGGGACTACCGTGGTCGGACTACCTACGCGAGTGGAGCATTGAACAGCTCGCAGAGGGGAAAGAGATTACGATTCTGTTCTTCGACTTAGACAACTTTGGGCTGTTCAATAAGCGATACGGGCACTTGGTGGGTGATGAGGTGCTTCGGCGCGTTGCGCAAACGGTTCGAGACGAGCTGAACCCCGAAACCGATGTGGTGTGCCGATGGGGTGGCGATGAGTTCGCAGTCGCCACACTTCGACGGCGTGAAGAGGCAGGGCTGTTAGCCCACCAGATTAGCCGACAGATAAGTGCGATTCGCCTGCCGGATGTAGACCAGCCGATTGCAGTCTCCTACGGCTATCAGGGTGGCAAGCGCACGCGCGAGCGCGAACAGGTTCACTACGCGGCGACAGTGGACAACCTGGTGAACCTCGCCAGCCAAGAGTGTCTGCTGATGAAAGGGATGGGCACGACACGGGGAGGCGCGCAACTCACCCTGCCGATGCAAGCGGCGGTCGAAACGCGCCCTGCAGAGAAACGCATTCGGATTCAATCGGTCTCCTACGAGCGGGAGGGCAAGCGCGCCCGCGCACGGGTCTACCTCCAATACGAAAATCGTCAGTTAGAGGGTCAAGCGGAAGGCGAGGCAAAGATGCAACCGCTGGTCGCCGAAGCAGTACTGAACGCCCTAAACCCGCTCCTGCCCACCACGATTCGAATCTCGGTGATGGAGGTTAGCGAGTCGGTCGGCGAATCGGGGCAGGCGGTGGTGATTGCGATTCTGCTCTGGGAGAACGGCGAGATGCGTCAGGAGCTGGTTGGGAGTGCCCTGTTGAGGGAGGACCCGCCCCGTGCGGTGGTTTCGGCGACGCTCGATGCGCTCAACCGTCCGCTGGCGCGCGTGCTCGAGCGGCTATAGCGCGCTCAATCATCGCCAAAATCTCGGCGTCTTGGCTTCGCTTGGCGCAGTCTAACACTGTTTCGCCCAGTGCGCTTCGCGTGGTGGGGTCCGCACCCCGTTCCAGCAGAAGTTTCACCGTGTCGCGATGCCCGTTTTCGGAAGCCATCATCAGCAAGGTGCGCCCGTTGCGGTCGCGCAAGTCCACAGGCACGCCTCGGTCTAACATCGCTTGCAACACGCGCGTGCGCCCGTAGATTGCAGCGTAATGCACTGGTGAGTTTCCTGGATACATCTGTTGGCGGTCGCCGGAGCGGTCGCGTGCGTCGAGGCTCGCTCCCCGCTCGATGAGGTAGAGCGCAATCTCATCGTGTCCAAGAATGACGGCAAGGCTCAGGGCGGTCAGCCCTGAACGGGTACGTGCGTTGACAATCGCTCCGCCCGTGATGACCCGCTTGACCTGCTCCAAATCACCTGACTCGACCGCCTGCAGGAGTTGCTCGTTGCGGTCAATCTGCTCGGCACGAATCCGCAGAAACCACGGCGAGGTCAGCACCACCACCGTGCCGATAATCGGCACTAAGAAGAAGGCGAATACCAGCAGTTTCTGCCAGCGATCGCTTCGCTGGGATTGGCTCATTTTAGCGATTGGAGGGCGGTCTGAAGCGCGTTCAGGAACTTGGCATTCTGTTCGGGCGTACCCGTGTTGACCCGCAGGAAGTGAGGCAGACCGAACCCTTCGCCCGAACGCACCATCACGCCCAGTTCGAGCAGGCGTTGGCGTATCTCGGCACATCGCTCGCCGACTTCAATCAGCAGGAAGTTCGCATAGGAGGGCACAGTGCGTAACCCCCAGCGCGCACACGCTTCTTGGAGGGTGTCCAACGACTGACGGTTTAGTTCGCGGGTGCGCTTCACATGCTCTTGGTCGCTGAGTGCTACCGCGCCTGCCACCTGCGCCAGCACATTCACATTATACGGCTCCCGCACGCGCTCAATCGGGTCGAGCAGGTCGGGGCGTCCGACCGCATAGCCGAGGCGCAGTCCCGCCACCCCATACGCCTTCGAGAAGGTGCGCAACACCACCACCTGCTTCCCCGCGCGCACATAGTCCAGTCCGTTCGGATAGTTTGGGTGGTCAACATACTCAAAGTAGGCTTCGTCCAACACCAACAGCACATGGTCGGGCAGGTCGTTCAACAGGGTCTCCAGTTCGTGGCGATAGACAATCGTGCCTGTGGGGTTATTCGGGTTGGCGATGTACATCAGTTTGGTGCGTGGGGTGACCTCAGCGAGCATAGCAGGCAGGTCGTGTCGGTAGTCAGCGTCGAGGGGCACGCGCTTGAGCACCGCCTGATTGAGTTGTACCGACGCTTCATAGCGCACGAAGGACGGATGTCCCATAATCACCTCGTCACCCGGCTCCAGATAGGCTAAGCCGATAAGGTGGATTAGCTCGTCCGAGCCGTTGCCAAAGACGAAGTGCTCTTCGGGCAGGTCGTAAAACGCGCTAACTGCGTCGCGCAAGATTTGGCACGCCCCGTCGGGGTAGCGGTGGATGTGGCAAAGCGCGCTCTGAATTGCCTCGACTACTCGGGGCGATGCGCCCAGTGGGTTCTCGTTCGCAGAAAGTTTAATCAGCTCCTCCAGCCCCAGTTCCTGTTGAAGTTGTTCAGGCGTTTTACCGGGGCGGTACGGCTCCATTTGCAAGACATGGGGACGCGGGCGAACCATAACTCAAGTATACCCGAGGGTGTTCGAAAAATCCATTCGTAGCACGGGCATCCTGCCCATCCGCCCAGTGTAGCACAGGCATTCCTGCCTGTGGAAAAGGCACCGACACGCATGCCGGTGCCACCCTCGTAGCACGAGCATCCTGTTCGTGTGCGAAATGGGCAAGATGCCCAAGCCACTTTTTTTTCGAACACCCTCAGCATACCCAGAAAGAGCGAGGGGGGCACGGTGTCCCCCCTCTTTCTCATCGCCCCTTGCCAGGTGGCGTTGGTAGCCCTGCGGCAGGCTGTTGCTGAGGAGGTACAGCGTAGCCACCTCCGTGAGGCGATAACTGTCCGGGCATCCCCTCAGGTCGGGGACCGTCGGGAAAAGTGAGCGTTTCGGCTTTCGGAGCGGTCATCGCACGCACTGCGAAGTAGCCTAACGCCAACAACACCACAATCGCCAAAGCGGTTAGCAGTTGCTTGTTCATCGCCTTACTCCTGACCGCCCCAGACATAGACTGTCGGGTCGGTAATCTGGTAGGTGCGCGGGTTCACGCCAGCGACCAAGTCGTACGGGTGGCGCACTGCCTTCGTGTGTCCATCTACCCACGCCACATTCGAGACACCGCTGTGGTGGGGGAACTCAGGTCCGCTCTGGACGATTCGCTGACGCGTGTGCCAGGGCCAAGTACCGCCGTACTTGCGCCAGTAGTCGGTACTGCCCGGCTGTGCGTCGATGGCCCAGCCACCGAACCAGTAGACCGTGCCCGAATTCACGAACGAGGGCGCCTCGACAAACCAGTTGCCTCCTCCGCTTCCCTCTCCTGTTGGCGAGGTGTCCCATACGCTATCCACGAGCATCACCGTGCCTGCAGGTCGAGAAATCGCTGCGAGTGGGCGTCCGATATTCTTCGCGTTGGCATCCATCGGGCTGAGGTACATGTAGTTGTAGCCCAGATTGGTCTTGATTCCCAAGCAGTAGCTGGTGTCGCCCGTTGCATCAGTACACCACGATTCGATAAGGCTACTCTCGTTAGCGAACGGGTCGGACGGGCATCGGAACACCTGCCAGTTCTTCACATAGGGCGCAACTAACTGGGGCCACACCTTGTCGGTGTTCGGGTCGTAGTTCACGAAGAACGCCGCGGTCGAGTGCATCAGCGGAGGGAGCGTCTCGTCGTAGTCTTGCGTGTACATCAAGACCGATTTGACCACCTGGTTGAAGTTGCTCAGACAGCTCGTCTTGCGAGCAGCCTCGCGTGCCTGCGCAAAAACCGGGAACAGGATTGCCGCCAAAATGGCAATAATGGCAATCACTACCAACAGCTCAATCAAAGTAAAGCCGTGCCGATTCTTCATAACATCCTCCTATCGTAATATAATATCACTAAGCGCATAGATAATGATGCGGATGGCGTGCTGGGGAATCCAGCACTAACGAGGGTCGCCATCATCAAAAAAATTCCAGCCAATCAAAAAAATAGCACAGGCGAACGGCTCCGTTCACCAGGCTGTGCAAGGTACTTCAATCCTGTAGACGCCACAGGGACGCCCATGTTCTGTGGTTTTCGATGAATCCAGCAAAATTAGGGGGTGCCGAGGTCGGGGCACTAAGAACGCCTAACAAAAATCTCAACCCCGTGAGAGATTGTCCAAAAGACCCATTTGTGGCACGGGCATCCTGCCCATCCGCCCAGTGTAGCACAGGCATTCCTGCCTGTGGAAAAGGCACCGACACGAATGTCTGTGCCACCCTTGTAGCACGGGTATCCTGTTCGTGTGCGAAATGGGCAAGATGCCCAAGCCACTTTTGTTAGGCACTCTAAGAAGTTCAGGCTGAAACTCGACGCCACCTGACCCTCAGCCAGACACCTCCACCTGAAATCAGAACCATCAACTGCAGGAACGAACTCGGCTCAGGAACCCAGTAGCCTGCCCCAGAGTTGCCGATGCTCTGCCACCGATCGATTCGGATGTGATAAAAAAGCGCCGCATGGTCGGAGGCGTTCGGGCTATCATTGATATCGAAGCCACTCGGCAAGTTGGACATACGGCGCGTGTTGAAAACGATGGCTTCTAAAATGTTGATTCGGTCGCGTCCAGGTTCGGTGACGGAAACGAACATATGATCGAGCCGTCTTCGTGGAGTCGTGTTGCTCGCCGTTACTTGATAGGTGCGTTTTGTGCGCAAGCCATCCAGTGGAACGGGGTCGTGTAGGCGTGCCGATTTGACGGTGCTTACAGGCGCGTAAGTGCGCCCATCGGGCAGAGTGCCCCCGATTGGGAAGGTCGAGCTGAGGTCGGGGTCTTCGTTCTCGTTGAGGTCGCCTCCCAGTACCAGCGCAGAGCGTCGGTTCTGCATCCGCCAGCGGACAACTTCTCGGCGGGTGTTCTCGGCGTTGGTCTGGCGCTTGACCGCATCGTCCGTGGTGCCCCCCGCTTTGAAGTGGACGCCCATCACTCCTAACCCGTTCGTGCCCGGCACATCGATCATCCCTATCGTCAGCCCCCGATTGGGCGAGCCAATCGAAACATCGGTCGCAGAGCGGAGCGGGAACCGACTCACGATAGCGTTGCTAATCCAGCCATCCGAAAGGCGGTTCACATAGAGGTAGTAGTCTCGGTTGCGTTGGGGGTTCGTGCCGAAGAAGTTCAGATTGTTGCGAATGAAGTTATCCAGCGCCTGCTCTTGGTTGAAAGCGTTCCACCCCTGCGTGTTGCCCCCAACCTCCTGCAAAATCATAATGTCGGGGCGGAGGTGGTTGATTATCTTGGCGGTGTAGGTTTGACGCTCACTTTCAGGGTTGTTCGCCCCAATTGAGCGGGCGATGTTCCAGTTCAAGATGCGCACCTCCTGCTGTGCCCAGCCCAGAGCCAGCGTCAAACTCAATAAAACTGCAGTCCAACCTTTCGTCGTTCGCATTCTCATCGTTTCACCTACCGAATACAACCAAGCCAAAGCCTTTCTATTCTACCCTACTTCAACCGAGTAGGGATGCAGAATGGGGCAGTGGGCAATCGGCAGTGGGCAATCGTAGCAGGAGCGTCTCGCCCGTGTGAACCCCTCCTTTGATTCCCCCCTTCGTAAGCTGACAGGGGTACAACCTTCCAGTTCACTCTTGGGATGAACGCCAAATTTCTCCTGCGATTTCACCCCTCACCCCCAACCCCTCTCCCACTGGGCTTACTGCACGACAGTTTTTCGTACTTGTGCCTGGGGTCGGCTTCTGTTTGGCAGGGCAGACACGGGGGTCTGCCCCTACAGGTAAGGTGGTTGTGTAGGGGCGCACCCCCGTGTGCGCCCATTCTCTATGGGGGGGCGCAGGGGGTTGATTTTTCAACACCCTTGCTCCCGAAGCGTCGGGAGAGGGAAGGCAGGGGTGGGTGAGGGCTTCGTGAGGCTGAGGAATAGGGGCTTCACCCTGAAAAATATGCAAAGGCGTTGCAAGTTGAACTCAAAACGTGTACCCCTATCAGCCCTTAGTAAGGGGGCAAGGGGGGATGGACAAGATGCCCAAGCCACTTTTTGAACACTCTCAAGTAAGAGCAGGAATCGCCGACTCTGAAGCCAATCCTAAGGGTGTGCTGATTGCTGGTGTGGACGAGGCTGGGCGCGGTTGCCTTGCAGGACCGGTGGTGGCGGGCTGTGTCGTGCTACCCGAACGACACGCACTATGCGGTCTCACCGACAGCAAACAACTCACGCCTGCCCAGCGCGAAGCACTCTTTGAACAGATTCGGCAGGTGGCGATTGCCTACTCGGTCGGGATTGCCACGCCCCGCGAGATTGAACGATGGAACATTTTGCAGGCGAGCTTCATCGCAATGGCGCGTGCGGTGGCGAACCTGCCAATTGTGCCGAACCTGCTGTTGGTGGACGGCAAGTTCACCCTGCGCGAGTGCCCTATCCCCCAGCGTGCGATTGTGGACGGCGACGCGCTCCACCCTGCGATTAGCGCAGGCTCCATCGTCGCCAAAGTGGTGCGCGACCGCCTGATGAACGAGTTAGACCGCCTCTATCCAGGCTACGGCTTCGCCCAGCACAAGGGCTATGGCACGCCCCTGCATTTAGAGCGGTTGCGTGCGCTGGGCATCTCCCCCGCTCACCGACGCACCTTCGCGCCCGTCGCCCAACTCTGCCTGCCCGAACTCACCAAATAAGTTTGCGCTCGAACTGAAGGTAGCTCTCGCGCTCCATCTCTTGCCAATACTGGCGCACCGCGTATAGCCCTTGACGACAGACCTCGAACTGCTCCGAAAGTTTTCGGAAGAGCGGAGCCTCCGTCCGCCACTCGCCGATATCGAATAGCGAGACCAGATAATACGACTGCTTGCCCTGCTGGACATAGTCGATCAGCTGGTCTTTGCGCAGGGAGTTGCGCAGGCGTGGCACCGCTTCGGGGAACAGTCCCGTCCAGAAGAGCGTGTAGTCGCCGATATGCTTATGCACTTCACGCTCTTGATAGAACGATTGTGCGCCCAGACGCACATCGGCATAGTAGAGCATCTCAGCGACCTCTTCCAGCGGGCGACCGTTGATGTCGCGAAGGGCATACAGGTCGTCGCGATGGGTGAACCGCACCAGCAAGCGCGTCAGGTAGTCAATCACCTGGCGGTCGTCCCAGCGCAACGATAGCACAAATGCCCGCTCCACTAAATCCCGAAACAGCTGCTCCAAAGGGTGTTGCTTCATCATCCCACCTGTCCACTTTAAGAATTATTCCACACTTTGCTCAGGCTCGCATGGGCTGGGATGACGAACTGTCCTACTTTCGGCTTGCTGAGCCGACTCGCTCGGCGACCAGCTCGGCGGAAATCAGTACCATCGGGATGCCGTTGCCCGGTTGCGTGCTGGCGCCCACCAGATAGCACCCTTCAAACGGCGTCTTCGGTGAGGGGCGGAAAGCGGTGGACTGGAAGAAGTTGTGGGAGATGCCGAACGCTGCGCCCTGCCACAAGCCCATCGCTCCCCAATCGTGGGGGCTGTAGGTCTTGATGAACGCCATCCGCTCGCGCTCCAGCCCGACACGCTCGATCACGCAGTTCAACACGCGGTCAGCGCAGGCTTGGGCGTCTTCACCCGTCAAGTTCGGCACAGGAACCAGCACATACAGGTTCTCACAGCCTTCAGGCGCATCATGAGGGTCGGTGCGGTTCGAGAGGCAGGTGTAGAACGAGGGGTCGCTCGGCACACGCCCTTCTCGGAACAGTTCGCGCAGGTTCGCCTCGAAATCGCGACTGAAGTAGACATTGTGGTGCAGTTGGTGGGGGAGTCGCCCCTGATAGCCGATGTAGAACATCAGCGCACTGCACGAGTTGCGCCACTGACGCTTCGCCAGTGGGGTCGGCGGAAGCATCGTCTGATAGGCGGTCGGCGCATCTACATTCAACACCACCACATCGGCGCGCACGACCTCACCCGATTCCAACTGCACGCCTACGGCGCGTCCGTTTTCGATCACCACTTGGCGCACGGGCGTATTGAGGTGGATTTGCGCGCCCTCTTCCTCTGCTATCTGTGCCAGTGCAGTCGGCAGGCGATGCATCCCCCCACGCGGATACCAGACGCCCTCACCCGACTCCATATAGGTCAGCACGCCATACACCCAGAGCGCATCTTGGGGCGACAATCCCAAATACATCGTCTGGAACGAGAAGAGCATCTGCAGGCGCGGGTCACGCACATAGCGCTTCACACCACACCAGAGATTGGAGAGCAGGCGGTGGCGCACAAGCAGGCTAATCTGGTAAGGGCTGAACAGGTCGGCAAGGCTGTAGTACTGCTTGCGCACGAAAGCAGGCACGACCGTGTGATACATCGCACTCAGGTCTGCCATCAGGCGCAGGTAGCCGGGCACCTCGCTGGGGCTGACCTTCTGGCTAATCTCACGCACCATCCGCGCCACACAAGGCGTCGAGTCGAACACCGTGCCATCGCCAAAGTAGACCCGATAGGAGGGGTCAATCAGCACGATATCGAGATAGTCCTCGATGCGTCGGTTCAGGTCGCGGAAGAGCCGTTCGAGTGGTTCGAGCATCATCAGCAGGGTGGGTCCCATGTCGAATCGGTAGCCTTCATAGCGCAGTTCGCCCACGCGTCCGCCCACTTGGTCGCGCGCCTCGAAAAGCACCACCTCGTAGCCCTGATGAGCGAGCCGAGCGGTGGTCGCCAAACCTCCAATCCCAGCTCCAACGACGATGGCGCGCTTCATCGTGTGCCTCCTTCGCTTGCCAGTTGGACTTCGGTTCGCACTGCGCGCAGGCAGAGCCAAGTCACCACCATCGCCCCTGCCAGCCAGATGAAGGTCGCCAGCGGTCGCTGAACCCAGAACGCCAGTCCCGCCATCGTGCCCCCCTGAATGAGCCAGATTGCAAGGGGTGCGAGTGAGGTGTTGGCGCGCCACTCAGGCACGACCTTCAGAAAAGCGAACGCCAACAGAAGCGAGACCCCATACCAGCCGAACCAGTTGATGAGGGGCATCCCATAGAAAAAGCCTTCCTCTTTCCAGAGCCAGTAGGCGAACGCCACCGTGCCCGGATTGCCCATCACGGTAGAGACCGCAGGGTCCATCGCTACATCCCACCAAGTAAGCAGGAGGGCGACCACGAACGGCAACGCCACGCGTGGCACACCGAGCAGGTAGGCGATATGGAACGCAGGGTACAACATCATAAACCACGAGGGCGGGATGAGGTACGGCACATGCCCCAGAAACTTCGGTCCGAGGCGCTCGGTGTACTCATATGCCCCGAAGGGGAACCCCGTGAGGGTACCGATGAGCTCCGCGCCTCCCGCCAGCACCACACACAGCCCCAACATCCAGAGCGTGGCGCGCCAGCCTTGCGTGTGTGCCATGTGAAACAGCGACGCGCCAATCCCAAACAGCACCAGCGAAATGCCCAACCAGAACGAGAGGCGGAAGTAGTCCAGCGCAGGCAAGTTCTCCACCCCGCTGAAGAGCAGCCCACTGCCAATCAGCGTCATCAAAGCGGTCAACAAACTGAGAGCAATCAGCCCCTTGCTAAAAACATGCGTTCTCATAGTCCGCCCGATTATACCTTTCATGGGAGTCTTTCAGGTGAGGTATGCTATCGGTTTGATAATGACGGGCTACCCGACCGTTTCAGAGAACCGCGCAGGGCGATGGTTCGCAGTGGGGCAGGGTTCTGTTCGCTATCGAGCGTTCGTTCCCCACCCGCTTCCACCCACGCTTGAATGGTCGCCTGAGTTGGTCCTGTCGCTCTCGGAGGCAGACCGTGCGTTGGGAGAGTTGGCGGGTCTGGCGCGCGCCCTGCCCAACCCGTATCTGTTCGTGAATCCGTTCATACGCCGAGAAGCCATACTCTCTTCACGAATTGAGGGCACGGTATCCGACCTCAGACACCTGTACGCTTTCGAGGGACAGTTGGCTTTTGCAGAGTTCCTACCTCCCGTAAACATCGAGGATACGCGCGAAGTTGCCAACTATGTGCGGGCGTTGGAATACGGGATTGAACGGCTCAACAGCCTTCCGATGAGCCTGCGACTAATCCGAGAAGTGCATCAGCGGTTGATGGAAGGGGTACGCGGGGGGACGCTTGAGCCAGGTCATTTTCGTCGTAGCCAGAACTGGATTGGCGCGCCAGGTTGCCCTATCGAACAAGCCACTTTCGTCCCCCCACCACCTGATATGCTGGAGCAGACCCTGTATGACTTCGAGTCGTACCTCCACCAGCCGAACAGCCTACCACCGTTGGTGCGCCTTGCGCTGATACACTATCAGTTCGAAGCAATCCATCCCTTTCTGGACGGCAACGGGCGGGTCGGGCGTCTCCTGATTATCCTCCTGATGATTGAGTGGGGGCTTCTACCTGTGCCCGTACTGTATCTCAGCGCCTACTTTGAGCGCAACCGAACTGACTACTATCGCTGTCTCCAAGCAGTGAGCGAAGTGGGCGATTGGGAAGGGTGGATGCGCTTCTTCCTGCAGGGCATCGCTGAACAGTCGACTGACGCAGTAGGGCGTATCAGAGCGATTCAAGAGCTCACCGAACGCTGGCGAAGCCAACTCGTCGAGCGAACTCGCACCCCAAAAGCACTGGAACTCATCGAGCTAATCCTTCAGCGTCCTATGCTCACTGTTCCTGAAGTGGTGAACTGTCTGCAGATAACCTATCCCACTGCTCAGAGGCTCCTACAGCAGTGTGAGGCTGTTGGTATTCTAAATCGCGTGTCAGGGCGTCGATATCGTCGTCTTTACCAAGCCACAGCCCTGTTAGAAATATTAGAGACCCCAACTGCTCCCCCACCACCGCCGATTTAACATTTTGGGGCGAAAATTTTAATTCGGGGGCGCAGACTTAAAGTGGGCATTAATTTCGGAGCCTAGGAGGGTGTCAAGGGCATTAACAATTTGTAGCACGGGTGTCTCGCCCGTGTCGTCACCCTGAGCCACCCTTTCGTCACCCTGAGCGAAGCGAAGGGTCTCGATGTTGCCCAAAGTCGAGATTCTTCGCTTCGCTCCGAATGACGCTCTGGAGCAGTGGGCAGTAAACATGAGAAATCATAGCACGAGCATCCTATCCCTACTCTCTACTCCCCATTCCCTACTCCCCACTCCCCTTACAAGCCCTTACCTCTACGCCGAGACTCGCTCACGCTGAATTAAGCCGAACGCAAAAGCGAAGAGCAGGAGTGCAAAGCCCGCACCCACCGTGCCTGATAGGGCGTCCATCGCGCCTGCTGTAGCGGGTCCCAGCGTATAGCCCAGCGAGTAGAAGGCGTGAAGCACCGCCAACGCCGTCCCGCGCAGGTGGCTCGATGCACCCTCATAAGCAACCAGATGCACCGCAGGGAAGGTCAAGCCGAAGCCGATACCATAAAGCAGAACGCTGAGCCAAGTGCCCAACGGAATCGGGAGCCAGTCCAACCCTACCGCGCCCATCATCAGGAACGCCACACCGACCAGCGCGCGCCACGCGCCCCCACCAAACGCCTTGCGCCCGCGCACCAGCGCCATCAACACCACCGCCACCAGCGCAAGCATCCCGAACATCCGCCCCCGATAGGCACTGTCGTAGCCCGCCTCGCCCAACCGAACGGGCAGGGCGAAGGTCAGCACGCCCATCACGAAGGTCATCGCGAAGGTGAGGGCGAACATCGCCATCGGCAACGGCAAGCGCATCACTTCAAGGGGATGAATAGGTGTCGAGCGTTCTGGGCGGACATACTGCTCCTTCAGGGCGAACCCCGCCAGTCCTGCAACCGCCATCAGACCCGCCACCAGCCCGAACACCACGCCCATCCCATAATACTTCGCCAGAAGCCCCGAAATCACGGGTCCGAGCAGGGCAACCAGCCCGATGAGTACGCCCGTTGTGCCCATCGCCCGCACGCGCTGTTGCCCGCCATACTCGCCGACCATCGCAAACATCGCAGGCACGAACACCGCGCCCGATAACCCGTGCAGAACGCGCAGAACCATCATCTCAGTGGGCGTGCGCACGAAAGCGTAGAGCAGAATTAGCCCGCTCGCTATCAGCAGGCTCGCAATCATCGGGGTACGCCGACCGTAGCGGTCAATAATAATGCCTGAACCGAAGTTGCCGAGCAGGTTCGCCAGCGAGTAGAGCGCAATCATCAGCCCTGCTTGCTGAGCCGACGCGCCCAGCGACTCCTTTGCGTAAGGAGCCAAGAGGGGCACGATTGCGAAGGTATCGAGAAACGCTACCAGCGCAATCCAACCGAGTACCCAACGCGCCACACGGGGAGGCTCACTGTTCACCGCAACCGCCATCTGCCAATAGGATACCCCGCTCAGAGCGCGTGCTGGCTAATCGTGTTGCCATCGCACGAAATCACGACCTGCTCGTCATCGATGACCGTCTCGATATGCACGGGGCGTCCCCACAGGCGTACCAAATAGCGCAGACAGCGCGTGGTGCGTTGCATATCGAGCGGTTTGCCGTCGTAGTGGTGCTTCAGATAGAGTTCGCCCCGATGTTCATAGTCGCCGTCTTCCACCATAATCACTGGCATCCCGAAGTTCGTGAGCTGGTCGACAAGGGCGTTGCGTACCTTGCGCCAGTCGGTCTCGTCGACCACCCACACCAGCTCGCCGTTGCGCTCCTCCACGCGATAGGTATAGAGGTCTAACTCGCGCACCAGCGCTTCGGTGAGATACTTGTGCAGGAGCGTCTGATCGCACTCCATCGTGCGCACCTCGAACAGTTTCTCAAGTCCTTGTCCGTTGGGGCGCTCAATCGTATAGCCCATCCAGTCGGTCTCTTCACGGTCGGGTTCGATTTCGCCGTTCCAGCGTCGTTCGATATCGCGCAGAACCTTGTAGCCCACATAGTAGGGGTTTAGGCTGAGCCGGGAGCCGGGCTGAATCACGCTGGAGTGCATCTTGCGGAACTGGACATGCTCATCGGGCGTGAGGGGCAACTCTTCCAAGATTTTCTCGTGCCACAGCGTCGCCCAGCCCTCGTTGATAATCTTGGTCTTGATTTGGGGCAAGAAGTAGAGCATCTCCTCGCGTATCATGCTGATGATGTCGCGTTGCCAATCTTCCAGCACGCGCGAATGGTCACGAATGAACAAAAGCAGGTCTTTCTGCGGTTCAGGCGGGATTTTGTGCCGTTTCGGCTCGGGCTTCGGCTTGAGCTGAACCATATAGAAGAGGTCTTCGAATGTGTCGTGCTGAGGGGTTGACTCTTCGGGTTCCTCGCGTCGGGGCGGTGCGCCATAGGTGGGCAACACAGGGTCGATATGTTCCTCAATCGAGAGCACAGCGTCCAAGAACTGCTCCACCACCAGCGGACCGTAGCGCGCCTCGTAGTCGCGAATGCGCTCGGCGTGGAGCCGTGCCCGCTCAATCATCCGACGGTCAGTATGCTCGAAGTAGATGTTATTTTTGAAGAAGTCGGAGTGCCCATACACATGGGCAATCACCAGTTTGTGGGCGAGCATATCGTTCACATCGAGCAGGAACGCCTGCGAAGGGTTCGAGTTGAACACCAGCTCGTAGATACGGCTCACGCCGTACTCGTACATCGTCTTTTGCACATGGTAGTCGCGCCCGAAAGTCCAGTGTGAGAAGCGTGCGGGCAGGGCATACGAACCCAGCTCATAGATGACATGAGCAGGCACCACCTCGAAATGGACTGGATACGGGTCTAAGCCCATCTCCAGTGCTTTTTCGTAGATGATTTCAATCCACTTCTCCAGTTCTGCGCGTTCGGCTTGGGTCATAGAAGCCCCCTAAAGTTATTAACGCTTTTAATTATCGGCAAGTTCCTCGCCGAGGGTCAGCCTTCGAATACGATAACCCAACTTTCCTGTCGTTACCGATGAGAGTGCCATAGAGGAAAGGTGTACAAAGGCGAAATCGCTCTCCTATCCATCAGCTTGAGCGAAGCGAAGGGTCTCCGTGTTGCCCCCGTCGAGATTCTTCGCCTTCGGCTCAGAATGACGAGAGGGGGGCACCAGAACAGTTGGGTTACGATATGAGTGGAATGCAGGGAGCGCGTGTCAGAGAATGCACCACACCTCCCCCAAAAATTTTCCAAAAACAGGTAATTGCTACAGGCAGGAACTTTTTACGACTGAGCGAATCTAATAGGCTATGAGACGACGAGGTTTTACCCTGATCGAGTTGCTGGTCGTAATTGCGATCATCGCTATTTTGGCGGCGATTCTGTTCCCTGTGTTTGCGCAGGCGCGTGAGAAGGCGCGTCAGACCCAGTGTGTGAACAACATGAAACAGCTCTCGCTCGGCGTACTCCAGTATATCCAAGACTACGACGAGCGGTTCCCCTTCAGCATCTATCTGGGTTCACAGAACAACCAGCCCTGTATCTTTACCCTGTACAACGCCATAAATCCCTACATCAAGAACACCGACATCCTACTCTGTCCGTCCGACCGCCAAGCGTTCGATGTGGTGTCGAGCTTCGGTGCGTTCGGCGTGCCAGTTTGCACCGTGCCCGGCTTCCGCTACACGGGCTACATCTTCAACTGGTGTGTGTTCGAGAACGGGAATGTGCCGGGACTGCTCCAGCAAAGCCCGCCCGTCTCGCTGGCACAGATTGAGTATCCCGTGAACACCTCGATGCTCTACGATGGTACGCTCGGACCGCCACCCACAATTCAATCTTATCTGCAGGCACGCCATAATGACCTTGCGCCTGCTAACTTCGTGGATGGGCACGCGCGTACGGTCAAGGGACGCCCGCGCCAAGCCCCGAATAACACCGTCCAAACTTGGGACGGCAAGACCGCACGCCTGTTCGATGTGGGCGAACCTGGACCCTATCAAGGGCAGTTCAACCTCTGGGGTATCGCAGCGCAGCGCGCAAACGGCACTTGGTGCCGAAACTGCCCCAACCGAGGCGACAACGGAAACTGTCAGTAAAGAATCTATCTCGTGCGTCTTCCCCACCGAGAGCCTAACTCGGTGGGGAAGACTTTGTATTTCGGGTAGAATTACTCTCGATGCATCGCTTACTCGGTTTTGTGGCACTGGGTGGACTGCTCCTGCTGTTCGGCTGTGGTGAGCGAACCGAGACCGCTTCGCCAAGCGTGGAGACGCCCCAATCCACCCCTCCAACTCGAATCGGTTCCGACCCTGACCCCGAACTGGTCAAGCAAGGCGAACTGGTCTACAATAAGCAAGCCTGCGGAACCTGCCATATGAACCCCAAGTCGGTCATCAAGGCGCCCGACCTGAACGGGCTTTATATGAGTCAAGTGGAACTCACCGATGGGCGAACCATCACGGCTGATGAGGAGTACCTGCGCACAGCAATCGTGGAACCCAGCAAGCATCTCGTGAAAGGCTACCAGAATATGATGCCCCCCTACAAGCAACTTTCTGAGAAGGAGCTGGATGCCCTTGTAGCCTATCTCATCTCCCTGAAATGAAACGCGTCGTCATTGCGAGCCACAACCGCTCTAAATCGAAGGAGATACGCCTACTGTTGGAGCAGGGGCTTGCGGACCTTGGTGCCGAGATTGCCCTGCTGGGCGACTATCCCGACGCACCTGTGCCCGACGAGACCGCCGATACCTATGTCGGCAACGCTGTCATCAAGGCGCGCGCCTGTGCTGAGTTCACCAGTGAACTCTCGCTTGCGGACGATGCGGGGCTGGAAATCGATGCGCTGAACGGTCAGCCCGGTCTGTACTCGCGCCGATTCGCAGGCGAAGAAACCCCCTTCCCCCAGAAGATGGCGATTCTGCTGGAGATGCTCAAGGATGTGCCAGCCGAACGGCGCACCGCTCGCTTCCGATGTGCGGTAGCGATTGCCCTGCCGAACGGCGACCTCTACACCTTTGAAGACACGCTGGAGGGCAGGATAGCCTTCGCCCCGCGCGGGCAGGCGGGCTTTGGCTATGACCCGATTTTTTATCTGCCCGCACTCGGATGTACCGTCGCCGAGTTGCCCTCCGAATACAAAAACCGCATCAGCCACCGCGCCAAAGTGATGCGCCAAGCGATTCCGAAGCTACGCGAACTGCTTCAGGTATAATCGAGCCACTTGCAACGACGCAAGCAAACTGCAACGATGGAGGGATAACGATGGATATCATGCCCATTCGGCGGATTGACCATGTGCGCTTTTTTGTGAGCAACGCCAAGCAAGCAGCCTACTTCTATCGCACGATGTTCGGCTTCGATGTGGTCGCCTACTCCGGATTGGAGACGGGTTCGCGCCACGAATCGTCTTATGTGCTTCAACAGAACGATATTCGCTTCGTGCTCACTGCACCCTACAAGGCAGACCATCCACTCGCTCAGTGGCTGGTGAAGCACGGCGATGGGGTGCGTGATATCGCCTTCGAGGTGGACGATGTGGAACGCGCTTACAGCGAGGCGGTTCGGCGCGGGGCACAAGGCTTCCAAGAGCCAACCGTGCTGAAAGATGACGATGGGGAAGTGCATATCGCCGCAATTCACACCTACGGCGATGTGATTCACTCGTTCATCAACCGCGACCGCTACAAGGGAACCTTTATGCCCGGCTTCAAAGAGATGTTCATCCCAGGCGAACCGATCGGGGTCAAGGAGATTGACCACATCGTCGGGAATGTCGAACTCGGCAAGATGAACTACTGGGTGAACTTCTATCGCGAGATTATGGGCTTCGAACTGCTGGTGCACTTCTCGGACGACGATATCAGCACCGAGTACTCCGCCCTGATGTCTAAGGTGGTGCAGGACGGTCGGGGCAAAATCAAACTACCCATCAACGAGCCTGCCGAAGGACGACGCAAATCCCAGATTGAAGAGTATCTGGAGTATAACGCAGGACCAGGCGTGCAACATATCGCTTTGCTCACCGACGACATCGTGGAGACGGTGCGCCACCTGAAAGCACGCGGAATGCAGTTTATCTATGTGCCCCAGACCTACTACGAGGAAGTGCCCGAACGAGTCGGACAGATCGAGGAAGACCTACGCACGATTGCCGAACTCGGCATCCTCGTCGACCGCGATGAGGAGGGCTACCTGCTCCAGACCTTCACGAAGACCGTGCAAGACCGCCCGACCCTGTTCTTCGAGGTGATTGAGCGACACGGCTCGCGCGGGTTCGGCAAAGGCAACTTCAAAGCCCTGTTCGAAGCCATCGAGCGCGAGCAGGCACTGCGCGGGAATTTGTAAAATTCGCCCGTGTATCCCCAACAGTGGGGTACAATAAAGTGTCTGATAGGGCACACAGGGCGAGCGCGTTCTGTCAAAGAAGAGCAAGGGTATGAACAGAACCGCTCGCCCTCAAAAATTTCGATAGCGGAGAGCCGTTGCCCCGATGTTCCTGAACTTTCGCTGGTGGTGGGAAAGTCGCGTCCGAATCGAGATTGTCCCTCCCGACGAGGAAGAGGCGTTCCTGCGGGTGCTGTGCTTAGGCTTCGGCATCGACCTCGAATCGGCGCGCCACTACTACTACAACGACCCCTACTTTCCCCACAATCAGCGGTGGGGGCTGTGGTTAGAAGACCACATCAGGTCGCCACTCGTCTCCATCGCGACCACTGTGCCGATTCAGTTCTATCTGAATGGGCGTGTCCTTCGTGCCTATGGCGTTGCAGGAGTCACCACCCTACAGCAGTACCGCCGACAGGGCTATGCGCGCCAACTGCTTACCGAGATAATTCAAACAATGCACGCGCGAGATGTGCCGGGGCTGGCTCTGCAGGCGTTTGACCACAACTTCTATCGCAAACTGGGTTGGGAGACGGTCGGCACTTTGGCGCGCCTGCGCGTCAAGCCCAGCCAACTGCCCCGACTGTCCGCGCAGGGAGTCCGACGCATGACCGCCGACGACGATGAGGCGGTGATACAGCTCTACCGACAGGCGGAGCCAACCGACACAGGGCGCATCGTGCGCAACGACCTACGCTGGGAGTACCTGCTCTGGAACTTTCGGCACAAGTGGGTCTACGAGCGGGGCGGGAACATCGAGGGCTACCTGATTTTTGACTTTGCGGACGATGGGATGGTTCTGCGCATTCGGGAACTGTTCTGGGCGACGGAGTCGGCGCGCTTGGCACTCATCGGCTGGCTGGCAAGCAATGAGGAGCAAGTGCGCCAAATCGAGTTCAGCGGCACACTCGCCGAGCTCCAACCGATTGTTCAACACCTGATGTTCACGCAGAGCCAATCGCCTGATGAGCCGACCGCAACGGTAGAAGTGGTGCCAGGAATGATGTGGCGCGTGACCCATCCCCAAGCGATGCTCAGTACGCTGTTGGACGGACGCCCTGCACCTGAGGGGTTCCAGCCGTTCACGATAGCCGTGCGCGATAGCCTGCTTCGGCGTGCGCCCATCTTGGTGGGCATTCGGGCGAGCGGGGGCGTCTTGCAGGTGGACGAGGGGAGCGAATCGATGCCGACCGCCGTGCTGGAACCGCGCGGGCTGGCGCAGCTGGTCTGGGGCAGTGAGGATGTGCCGACCCTGTTAGCGCGCGGGGCGTTGCGTGCGTCTCTGCCGTTGGTGCGCCATTTGGAACCGCTTTTCCCCCGCCAAACGGTCTGCCTGCGCCCAATCGACTATTTCTGAGCGTGGTTTGGGCATCTTTGCCCAAGTAAGGGGAGTGGGAAGTAGGAAAGTAAAGACAGGATGCCCGCGCTAACAGTTGGAACTGGAGGCAGGGGCTTTTGAAGTTGAACCGAACCTGTGCACCCCTATCAGCACTCCCCATTCCCACCTACTCACACTCCTCGAAATCTTCGATAACCCAGCGGATGAGGTTGTAGCCGTTGTAGGTGTCGTCTTCGGGGCGAAAAACCAGATTCAGCTGAGTGAAAGGCTCTATCGAGTAGTCGCCACCGCCCCAGAGAACGCCATCCAACACCGTAGAGCCTTCAGGGCGCAGTTTCAAGAAGAGATGCTTGCCGTCCTTGCTCGTCTTGCTCCCGAGGACCTCCACCTCGCGACACAAGAACAGCGGGTTCTCATTGCCCAACCCGAACGGCTCCAGCATCTGGATTTCGCTTAGCAGGCGGGCGTTCACCTCACTTGCCGAGACCTCCAAATCGACCTCCTTCGTGGGCACGAGGTCGTCATCGGTGAGTGTCTGGTTGGCATGGTCGATAATCAGTTGGCGCAGTTCGTCGAACCGTTCCAACGCCACCGAGAACCCTCCTGCCAGTGCGTGCCCGCCACACTTGATACAAATCGGTTTCATCTGCGCCAGTAGAGGCTTCAGGTCGTAGGCAGGGATACTCCGAATCGAACCGCGCGCTACTCCCTCGCTATCGTTCAGCGTGGCGACGAAGGCGGGGCGGTTGTAGTAGTTCACCAGTTTGCTCGCCACCAATCCCACAATACCGTGATGCCAGCCTTCGGAATGCACTACTAACGCTCGATGTTTCGCCAGCCCCTCCGCCTCCACCTGAGCGATTGCCTCGCGCACCGCCTCCTCTTGGATGGCGCGTCGCTCTTTGTTGTGCATATCTAACTGTTGGGCAATCTCCAGCGCTTGCTTGGGGTCTTCCGATAAGAGCAGGTGAAGCGCGTAGACCGCATCTTCCAGACGCCCCACGGCGTTCAGTCGGGGCGCCAAGCCGAAGCCGATGTCGCGCGCCGTGAGCCCACGCTTGCCCACCCCACTCACCGACTTGAGCGCTTTGATACCTTCCCACTTGCTTTGCTGAAGGTATTCCAATCCGAACTTGACGAAGACGCGGTTCTCGCCAACAATCGGCATCACATCGGCGACAGTGCCCAGCGCGACCAGCTCCAACATTCGGCGTTGGAATCTTTTGAGAGGAAAGCGCAGTTGCTTTAAAAGTGTTTCGGCAACGCGGTAGGAGACACCCGCCCCACACAGGTCGCGGAATGGGTAGCGCGAATCGCTTCGTTTCGGGTTCACCACCGCCGAGGCAGGGGGCAGAGTGTCGGCAGGTTCGTGATGGTCGGTGATGAGCACCTCGATACCCTGCGCCTGAATCTCCTGCACCGCTTGATGGGCGCGTATCCCGCAATCGCAGGTTAGCACCAGCTTTGCGCTGATTCGTCGAGCTTCGCGCAGGGCAGATTCGGCGTTTAGGTCATAGCCCTCGCGCTCGCGGTGAGGCACGAACGGCTCAGCAGGCACACCCAACCTGCGAAAAGTCGTCACCCAGAGCGCGGTCGAACTCACCCCATCGACATCATAGTCACCATAGACCAAGATAGGCTCCTTTCGCTCCACCGCCAATGCAAGCCGACGCACAGCGATATCGATATCGGGCAGGAGTCGGCTATCGCCTAAATCGCTCAGGCTGGGATTCAGGAACTTGTAAACCTCTTCAGGATGGGTGTATCCACGCGCCACGAGCAGGCTGGCGGTCACACGGCTCAGGTTCAACTCTCGCGCTAACTGCTCTGCTTGTGCCCTTTCAGTGGGGCGAAGTTTCCAACGGTATCGGCTCATCGCTTTGATGTGCATTTTACCCACCTTACAGTAGGGATTGCAAGGGTTTTTGAGGGTGTTCGAAAAAGTGGCTTGGGCATTTTGCTCGAGTAAGGGGAGTAGGGAGTGGGGAATGGGGAGTGGCGAGTGGGCAGTCGTGGCTTGGGCATCCTGCCCATTAGCCAATACAGGGCAGTAGGCAACCGGCAGTGGGCAGCGGGCAGTGGAAAGCGTTCGTCACCCTGAGCGAAGCGAAGGGTCTCGTTGAGATTCCTCACTGCGCTCGGAATGACGCTTTGGGGGTAGGCAGTGGGAAGTGAGATGAGAGGGGCAGGAACCTGTGCTACGAGGCTCAACTCAGTGGGTATCCTATTCGACCGATGGAGACACCACGCCCCCTATCGGAACGCGCTCGGCAGGTTCAGCCCTCGCCGACTCTGGCGCTGACCGCACGCGCCCAAGAGATGCGCCGTCAAGGTATCGATGTGCTGTCGTTCACCGCAGGTGAACCCGACTTCGACACGCCCGACTTCGCCAAAGCGGGCGCGCTCGAAGCGATTCACGCAGGCTACACGAAGTACACGCCCACGCCCGGTATCTTGCCCCTGCGTGAAGCGATTTGCGAAAAACTGTGGGAAGAGAACCACCTGCGCTACACACCCGACCAGATTATCGTATCCTGTGGCGCGAAGCACTCGATTTTCGGCGCGCTGATGGCACTATTAGACCCCGGCGACGAGGTGGTCATCCCCACGCCCTGCTGGGTCTCCTATCCCGAACAGGTGCGCCTGATGGGTGCGACGCCCGTGTTCGTGCCCGCCGACGAGCAGACCGACTTCCTGCCCGATTATGACGCCTTGCGCAAGGCAATCACGCCACGCACGAAAGCGATTATCCTCAACACGCCCTGCAACCCCACAGGCGCGGTCTTCCCACGCCAGAAGCTGAAGGAGGTTGCCTCGCTTGCGCTGAGCCATAACCTTTGGATTGTGGCAGACGAGATTTACGAGAAACTGACCTACGACGGGCACGCCCACGAGAGCATCGGCGCACTGGGCAAGGAGGTGTTCGCCCACACCATCACGATTAACGGCATGTCCAAAAGTTATGCGATGACGGGCTGGCGGATTGGCTATTTGGCAGGACCAACCGAGGTCGTGCGCGCAGTCAATCGGCTCCAAGACCAGATGACCTCCAACGCCTGCTCGATTGCCCAGTACGCCGCGCTTTCTGCCCTGCAAGATAAAAGCGATTGGCACGAGCGCGTGCGCCAAGCCTACGACCGCCGACGCCAACGGATGGTGGACGGGTTGAACCAGATAGCGGGTATCACTTGCTGGCGTCCGCGTGGGGCGTTCTATGTGTATGCGAATGTGAAGGGCTTGTTCGGCGCGCGGGCGAACGGCAAGACGCTGGAGAGTTCCGCCGATGTCGCCGAGTATCTGCTGGAACGGGCACGGGTGGCGGTTGTGCCTGGCGAGGGGTTCTGTGCACCAGGCTATATCCGACTCTCCTACGCCACTTCCGATGCGATTATCGAGCAGGGCATCGCCCGAATCGCCGAAGCCGTGAGCGAATTGGAGGGAATATGACACTCAACGAGGCATGGGACTTGCTCTGTGAGTACACACAGTCGGAACCGCTTCGCAAGCACGCGCTGGCGGTCTCGGCGAGTATGCGCCACTACGCCCGACTGTTCGGCGAGGACGAAGAACTCTGGGGCGTGGTGGGACTTCTGCACGACTTCGACTACGAGCGCTACCCTTCGCTGGAGGAACACCCGTTTCGGGGAATGGAAATCCTACGAGAGCGGGGCGTGCCCGAAGTGATTGTGCGAGCGGTCGGCGCGCACGCCAACCACACAGGTATCGAACGCCAATGCCTGCTCGAACACGCTATCTTCGCCTGCGACGAAATCAGTGGGTTCGTGATTGCCGTCGCACTGGTGCGCCCGAACCGCTCCCTCAGCGAGGTCACGCCCGAATCGGTGCGCAAGAAGATGAAAGACAAAGCGTTCGCACGAGGTGTCAACCGCGACGACCTGATTCAGGGCGCAAAGGAGCTGGGTATCCCGTTCGACCAGCATGTGCAGAACATTATCGACGCGCTCAAGCCGATTGCCGATAAGTTAGGGCTGAATCCTTGAAGCAACACAGTGATTGCCGTGCCCTGCGGGATTCTTTTTCTTCTCAGGGGGGCAGACACAGGGGCCTGCCCCTACAGACAAGGCGGTTGAGTAGGGGCGCACCCCCGTGTGCGCCCGTCTTCCATTCTCCCGCAAAAATGTCGTGCGGTAAGAGGGCGGACACAAGCAGTAAGAGGGCAGACACAGGGGCCTGCCCCTGACGCAACGCCTCACATCGGCGGACCTTCGGGCAAGCCTTGCTGTTGACGCTGGATTTCGCCTGCCTTTCCGCCAGGGAACATCTCGATTTCGCCAACGACCTCGCCTTGCTGTTCTCGGAACGAGCGGAAGCCCATAAAGATAGCCACCGCTAACGCCACGACGACAAAGGCGATTGCCAAGATGGTTTTTGCGCGCTCGTCCATAGCCTCTCCTCAGAGATTCGTCTTGAACTCTTCGCTCCAGTGGATGAGATTGCGTCGTCGCTGTTGGATGGCGGTGGCGTCCCACGGCCATGCCATAATCGTACGGCGAGGCATCGCTTTGGCGTGTCCATCCGCAAAGCCGAAGGTGGTCTGCCCTTGATGAGCGCCAATCGTCATGCGCGCGTCGCCACTACCGCACCAGTTGAAGGCGAAGCTGTTGGGCGCGTCGGGCCAGCTGGGGTTGGCGATGTTCGTATTGTCCCAGCGCCACCAACCCATATGACGACCGTAGCTCACCGTCGTCCACAGCTCGTACAGCACGATTGTCTCGGCAGGGCGACCAATCACTGCCGTCGGGCGCGAGTCCTCAGTTGCATAGTACGCTGCCACGCCGAAAGTGGCACTATCTGCCCACTGTCCTGATTGATAGTGCGTCCACGAGTAGCTAATCGGATACCAGATAGCGTTCGGGTTCGTACAGTCGTTTCGGGGAATGTTATCGCTCGGACACGAGAAGATGCCTGTGTTCTTGGTGTAGGGGAACAGCGCATCTTCCCAGCCGAAGGCTTGGTTCGGTCCGTTCGGGTCGTTGTTCAGCGTTCTTGCGCCTGTCAGCAATCGGTGGAACTTCTCGTCGTAGTCCTGTTGATACATCAGTGCGGCGGTCAGGAGTTGCTTGATGTTGCTGGCACAGGTCGTTTGGCGTGCCTTCTCTCGTGCTTGTGCAAACACCGGGAAGAGAATCGCCGCCAGAATGGCGATAATCGCAATCACCACCAGTAGCTCGATGAGCGTAAAACCTCTTCGTTTCGGGTTAATCATGGTTGCACCTCGCCTCTATTATACACCAATTCAGCAGGGCTTCCTGCCTCTTTTGGGGCATTTACCGCTTCATTGCTACCATCACCCCGTCGCGCAGGGGCAACAGCGTACAGATAAAGTCGGGGTCGTCCGCCAGCATTCGGTTCGTCTGGCGAATCGCCTCCGTTTGGGCGTCGGTCGCCGATTCGTCCCAAAGCGCGCCGTGCCATAAAGTGTTATCGATAATCAGCAAGCCCCCTGAGCGCAGTTTCGGCTTGATGACCTCGATCGAGCGCGGATAACCCTCCTTGTCGATATCGTTGAAGATGATGTCGAACTGCCCTTCGGTCTGCTCTAACTGGCTGATGGCTTCGCTTACATGATAGCGTATCAGGTCGCCCACGCCCAGTCGGGCAAGGTAATCGCGCGCTTTCAGCGAGAGTTCCTCATGCCAGACCACATGGTACACCTCGCCCCCGCCGTTGTCGCGCACACCCAGCGCGAACCAAGCGGTGGAGTAGCCGAACCCACTGCCCAGTTCAAACACGCGCCGAGCCTGGGTGAGCCGAGTGAGCAGATAGAGACACTGCCCCACCACAGGACCGACCATCGGGAAGCGGATTTCGCGCCCATAGTCTTCCATCTCCTGCAAAACCGGCGGGCGCGGAGGCACTAACGACTCCAAATAGGGCATCAACTGGGGATGATACAGTTCGCTCATCTTCAGAACCCGAACAGATTTTGGGGTAGGCTGGAACCGATTCGGAACGATTTTCGGATACCCATCTCTTGGCACAGGCGCGCTAGCTCCACATCGGCATCGCTCAGCTTCTGGTCGACCTCCGCCTGAGCCGAGCCACGCATATTCAACAAAGTGTTCAGATCTTGAGTCTCCAGCGACTGCTCAATCTGCATCATGAAGCGGATGTAGTTACCAAGCGCGACATAGTAGGTGTCCGCCAGCGCTTTACACTCCTGCGGTGGAGGCACCGACTGATACTCGCGCATCAATCCCGCCCAGTCTTGACGATAGCGTTCATATCCCTGCTCCAGGTTTTGCATGCGCTGTTGCTGTTCGTCCTCTTCCAGAGAGTATCGCATCGCCAGCGCGTCCTTGAGCATATCGACAGCGGGGTTGAAGTTGCGCTCCATCGCCTGACGCTTCTGCTCGATGCGTTTCAGGTGTTCCAGCCAATCCAACACATGTTGGGGCACTTGCTTGGGCTGGGGTGCCTCGCCTTGCAGGATACTTGGTGCAGGGGGTGGTGGTTCGGCTTGCAGGATGCTCGGTGCTTGGGGCGGTGCTTCGGCTTGCAGGATACTGGGTGCTTCCTCAGGTTTGACCTGCGCCCGTGCAAAGAAACCTGACTGTGTGCCCAACACGAACGCCAGCGCAATCAGCGCCATCACACCCAGCCCGACCCAGAGCCATCTTTTGTTGCTATTGGGGGATTGAGCCATGCTGACTGGAGAAGCTGAAGGCGCAACAGTGGGGGTCGGCGCAAGGGGCTGACCGCACGCCGAACAGAACCGCGCATTCGCCTCCATCACCTGCCCACACTTCCCACACCGTGCCATCATCTCACTCCTAAGGTCTTTGACGATAGGATTATACCCCCTGTTCCGACCGAGCCATCGCGCCGTTTTGGCGTCGGAAGCGAAGCACTTGGCTCTTCAACGATTCGCCGTCGTTGAGGGGTTCCACCGCTTGGGCAACCTGTTCGATGAAACGGTCGTACAACATCTCCCACTCTTGGCGCAGGAGGACGAGGTGGTGATACTGGGCACTGCTGACAAACTCGTAAATCGGGCGCAGTTGCAGGTTCGCCAACTCATATTGGTATAGGAGCAGTTCCTCTTCCAATGCGCGCTTGGTGCGCTGGTACTCTAAGTGTGCCGAACGGCAAAGGGCGACCTTCTCGCGTGCCTCCTCGATGAGCCGTAGCCGTTGCAGGTTGGGGGAAAGGGCTTCCGAGCGCGCTTGCGTCGGTTCGGGGCTTTTCGGCTCGTCGCGTGTCCAACTTTTCGGCTCTTCGTGGGTCCATTCACTCAGCAGTTGTTGATACTCGGCATAGAGCAATTGGCGTTGGGTTTGGTGTTCGGCTTTGAGTTGGCGGTGAAGCTGGTTGCGTTGCGCTTCGATGTGTTGTTGGGCAGCACGCGCCCGCCCTTTCAAAAAGCCTTCCACCATCGCCACCAGCCAGAGCGGAACCACGAGGATCGCCACGACGAGCAGAAGGGTGGCGTCTGTCGGCTGGGCAGAGCGCGTTGCACCGCCCCCACTGAGCACCATCCCCATTAGCAACACCGTCCCGAACAGCAAGAGAATGCCCCCACCGAGCGCGACACTCCACGCCTCACGTGCCGATTTGCGTTCGTCCCAGCGAAACTTGTGGAACAGCTCCGCCACAACCGCGCAAGTGCCCCACAGCCCACGCACCCACAACCCCATCGCCGAGACCCCGCCCAGCAGTGCCAGCCAGAAGCCGAGCGTGCCCAGCGCGTCCGCTGAGAGTGCCCCGCCGACCGCCATCCACAACACCGCGCCGACCCCCAACCCGACGCCGACCGTCATCAGCCACAGCAGTGCAGGGTGGAGCAATCGCTCTTGAAAAGTGGGCAAGTTGTGCTCGTGCGCAATCTGGGCTTCGGTGGGGGGCGCAGGCTCTTCTAAAAGGTTAGGCGCATTTTGACGCAGGTACTCCTCAAAAGTGGGCGGGCGCAGGAGTTGCCACGGGTCAGCGGTCTCAACCCTCATCCCCGTCTCTTCTCCCACGCTGTAGGAGAGGGGCGTCTTCTCGCCCGCCGATTTCCCACTCCCCATTCCCCATTCCCTACTCCCCTCTAAGCTGCCCCCTGCCGACTGCCCACTGCCCTTACTACTCCCCTCTAAGCTGCCCCCTGCCGACTGCCCACTGCCTTTACTACTCCCCTCACCACTGCCCCCTGCCGACTGCCCACTGCCCTCTGAATTCCCAAACAATACCTCATCGCCTTCGAAGAGGAGCGAGTCCTCCTCCTTGCCAGAAACCCACGCGATGCGCGGTTTGACTCCCAATCGTGCGAGGGCGAGGTAAGCCTCTTCGGTCGCGCGCTGACGCTTCTGAAACAGTTCCTCAAGCAGGGGGCGATAGCGCTCTCGAATGGCGTTCATCTGGGCAAGCACTTCATTGCGCTGTGCCTGCACTTCAAGGTTATACTGCAGGTCGTTTTCGCGCTGTCGGGCATAGTCTCGAATCGCCTCTTCACGCGCTTGGATGTAGTTCTGATAGGCGCGACGCAGTTCTTCGTAGCGGGCGCGCATCAGTTCGGCTTTGGGCATATGCACATGCGCAATCAGGTCGTAGAACGCTCTCCACTCACTCTCGTCGAACGGCACATCCTGAAACGGTGGCAGGGTCAGTGCGTTACCTGCACCCTGTCGGTGGTTTATCTCTGAACGGTCATAGCGCTCCATAACTCGCCCCTGTGATAGTATACTCTAAAAATCTCTGGGTGCTGCCATGCCAGTTAGAGGACATGGAGGGGCAGACCCCCGTGTCTGCCCTGCCAAACAGAAGCCCACCTTAGGCACAAGTACGAAAAACTGTCGTGTAGTAAGTTGTGGGAGCAAGGGTGTTGAAAAATCAACCCCCTGCGCCCTCCCATCCCATCCGCGCATAACAACGACCATCCCGAACCATCGCATTCAACACA
>FWPU01005012.1_pt1 | contig 29651 bp, 17 predicted proteins | sample 2228361 | NCBI WGS metagenome assembly FWPU01 (sample SAMEA103939777, study PRJEB20133) | metagenome | reverse complement strand
CCCCTTCCTGGCCTTCCCCCAACGGGGGCAGGGACTTTCCTCTCCCCCCTCGACGGGGGAGAGTCAGAGTGGGGGTGAAACGCCTCATCAGAATTATGTTGACGCAGTACTAGCCGGCCTTGTCTTGCGACTGGACGAGACAGGCCCTGCCTCAACGCATCCGGTTGCCCGTGGGGACTGGTGGTGCTAGAATGCCCTTGGCCCGCCTGGCCCGAGGGTGGGCGCGGTTTCTGGCGCTCCAGTTGAAAGCAGAGAGGGGAACTACTTCATGGCACTGCCCGCGCGGATGAAATTCGGCATATTCATGGCCCCGTTCCACTGGCTGGGCGAGAACCCCACGCTGGCGCTGCAGCGGGACCTGGAGACCATCGAGTGGCTGGACTACCTGGGCTTCGACGAGGCCTGGATCGGCGAGCACCACAGCGCCGGCTGGGAGACCATCGCTTCGCCGGAGGTGTTCATCGCCGCCGCCGCCGAGCGCACCAGGCATATCAAGCTGGGAACGGGCGTCATCAGTCTGCCCTACCATCACCCGCTGATGGTGGCCAACCGCATGGTGCTCCTGGACCACCTGACGCGAGGGCGCGTCATGCTGGGCGTCGGGCCGGGCGCCCTGGTGTCCGACGCCTACATGCTGGGCATAGACCCGCCCACCCAGCGCCGGCGCATGGACGAGTCCCTGGGCATTATCATGCGGCTGCTGACCTCCACGGAGCCTATCACCTACGAGTCCGAGTGGTTCACCCTCAAGGAGGCGCTGCTGCAACTGCGGCCCTACACCCAGCCCTACTTCCCTGTGGCGGTGGCGGCGTCCCAGTCCCCGGCGGGCATGGTGCTGGCCGGCAAGCACGGCGCTGGCGTCCTGTCGGTAAGCGTCACCCGCGATAACAAGCTGGCGCCCAACCTGGCCAAGTTCTGGCAGATCGCCGAGGAGACGGCGGCCCAGCACGGCAAGGTCATGAAGCGCGAGGAGTGGCGCCTGGTCATGGCCGTCCACCTGGCCGAGAGCCGCAAGGAGGCCTTCGAGCAGGCCCGCATCGGCGCCGGACGCTTCCAGCGCGACTACTTCGAGAACACCCTGGGCGCCGACCCCACGGACTGCCCGCCAGAGAAGATCATTGACTTCATGGTGGAGCGTGGCCGCTGGTGCGTCGGCACGCCCGACGACCTGATTGCCCGGCTGAAGCAACTGGACGAGGAGAGTGGCGGCTACGGCGGCCTGCTGATACAGGCCACCGAGTGGGGTACCCGCGAGCAGGTGATGCACAGCTACGAGCTGGTGGCCCGCTACGTGATGCCCCACTTCCAGGGCACCCTGGTCAACCTCAAGACCTCCCAGGCCTGGTCAGCCGCCAAGAAGGACGAGCTGGTGGCCCTGCGCAACAAGGCCATGGAGCGCGCCCGCCAGGACTACGCCCAGCAGCGCGGCCAGCAATAGCGGCATGGGAGCGCCTGAAAAGGCCGGATGGTTGGCGCAGGCTTTACCCCCATCCCCTCGGCAGGCTCTAACCTTCCCCCACAGGGGGCAGGGACTGTTCTCGTCCCCTTTGGGGGAGAGCCAGAGAGGGGGCTGAAGGCGTCACGTCCCCCACGACGCAGCGCTAATGTGCATCATGCGTTCGATGGGGAGAGTCCCAGTGGGGGTAAAACGCTATATCATTACCACCAGGGGCTTCAGGTGTCGCCTGTTGCTCCAGTCCCGCTGTCAGTTTCCGGCCCTCTTGCCTTGCATGAAGGAGGACGCATATGCCCAGGATGACGGGTGGCCAGGCCCTGGTGAAGTCCCTGTACCAGGAAGGCGTGCGGGCTATCTTCGGGCTGCCGGGCGTCCAGCTCTACCACGCCGTGGACGCCCTGGCCCAGGAGCCGCGCATCCGCTTCATCACCACGCGCCACGAGCAGGCCACCACCTACATGGCCGATGGCTACGCCCGGGCCACCGGCGACGTCGGCACGGCGCTGGTGGTGCCAGGGCCGGGCCTGCTCAACGCCTCCGCCGGAATCGGCACTGCCTACGCCTCCTCCTCGCCCGTGCTGGTGGTCTCCGGCCAGATACAGCGCGACCTCATCGGCGTCAACCGTGGCGTGCTGCACGAGGTCAACGACCAGCTTGACGCCATCCGGCCCATCACCAAGTGGGCCTCCCGCGTCCTCAAGCCTGCCGACATCCCCTCGGCGGTCCACGAGGCCTTCCAGCACCTGCGGACGGGCAGGCCCAGGCCGGTGGAGATAGAAATACCGCCCGAGACGCTGGCCGAGGAGGCCGACGTCGAGTTGCTGGAGCCGGGGCAGCACCAGCGCCCGCCGGCCAGCAGCCAGAGCATCCAGGAGGGCGCCGGCATCCTGGCGAACGCCCCAAGCGTGCTCATCTGGGCCGGCGGCGGCGTTATCTCCTCCGGCGCGTCGGAGGCGCTCCGGCAGGTGGCCGAGCATCTCCAGGCGCCGGTGGTCACCACGCCCGAGGGCAAGGGCGCCCTCTCCGACAGGCACTACCTGTCCCTGGGCGTGCTGCGCTTCCGCAACGACCCCTTCCGGGAGCAACTGGCCCGGTACGATGTCATCCTGGCCGTGGGCACGCGCTTCGCCACCGCCAACCTCTCAGCCGGCCCGCGTGTGGTCCAGGTAGACGTGGACCCCGGCGAGATCGGGCGCAACTACGCCAACACCTTCGGGATGGTGGGCGATGCCCGGCGCACCCTGGAGGAGCTGTACCGCGTCCTGAAGGCCTCGACGCCGCCCCGGCCCAGCCGCAAGGCGGAGCTGGAGGCCCTCAAGTCCCAGCGCCTCAGCGACCCGCTGGCCCGCCTGGAGCCTCAAAGCTCCCTGACCAGGGCGCTGCGCAGCGCCATCCCCGAGGACGGCGTCCTGGTCACCGACATGACCCAGATAGGCTACTACAGCCGCGTCTTCTATCCCGTTTACCAGCCCGGCACCTACGTGACCTCGTCCTACTTCGGCAACCTGGGCTACGCCTTCCCGCTGGCGCTGGGCATGAAGGTGGCGCTGCCCCGGCGGGCCGTGGTGGCCGTGGCCGGCGACGGCGGCTTCCTGTTCAACTCCCAGGAGCTGGCCACCGCCGTCAAGTACGGCATCAACGTGGCCGTGGTGGTCTTTAACGACAACGCCTACGGCAACGTGCTGCGCGACCAGGTGACCATGTTCAACGGCCGCACGCTGGGGGCGGAGCTGCACAACCCCGACTTCGTCAAGCTGGCCGAGGCCTACGGCGCCAGGGGCGTCAGGGCAGACGGCCCCGAGCAACTGGAGTCTGCCCTACGAGAGGCGCTGTCCGTACAGGCCCCGACGCTCATCGAGGTGCCCGTGGGCATGATGCCGTCGCCCTTCTGACGCAGGCTTTAGCCCCGCCGGTCCAGGTACACGGTGCCCGCCTTCATGACGAGCCTTACGGCCTTGCCCTCCTCCAGGATGGATATGCCCTGGAGCGGGTCGCCCTCCACCAGCACCAGGTCGGCCTCCTTGCCCGGAGCGATGGTGCCGATGCGGTCGGCCAGGCCCAGGCACTCGGCGGCGCGGCCCGTGGCGGCGACGATGGCCTGCATGGGCGACATTCCCGCCTGCACCAGGCAGGTCAGCTCGTGGGCGTTGTTGCCGTGGACCCAGCCGCCCTCGTCGGTGCCCGCCACTACCTTGACGCCCGCCTGGAGCGCCAGTTGCAGGCTCTTGACGTGGTGCTCGCGTAGCTCCTGGGCGCGCGCCCTGCCGTGGGGCGTGCCCCTGGTGGCGTGGAAGGTGTACACGCTGAAGGTGGGGACGAAGAAGATGCCCTTCTCGGCCATCATGGGCAGCAAGTCCGGGGCTTCGTCCAGGTAGGAGCCATGCTCGATGGAGTCCACGCCCGCCTCGACGGCCGCCCGCAGGCCAGGGCCGCCAAGGGCATGGCACATGACGCGCTTGCCCAGCCTGTGGGCCTCGTCCACCAGGGCTTCCAGTTCCTCCCTGGTCATGAGCATGTCCTTCGGCCCCAGGCCGGCCCTGGAGCTGGCGCCGCCGGTGGTGGCCGTCTTGATGACGTCGGCGCCGGCCCGCACCATCTCGCGGACACGGACGCGCATGGCCTCCGGCCCGTTGGCGACGCCGGAAGGCAGGCTGGGGTCGGCGCCGGGCGGGGCGTCGCCCGATGGGCTGGTGCGGTCGGCCATGCCGCCCGTGGGCGTGATGAAGCCCAGGGCCACCTGCAACCGTGGCCCTGGCACCAGGCCCTCCTCCACGGCCATCCGGAAGCCGGCGTCCAGCCCGCCAGCGTCGCGGACGGCGGTATAGCCCGTCTCCAGGGTCTGCTTCAGCACGGCGGCGATACGCATGTGCCTGAGGCTGCGCGGCTCGGTGATGCCCCACCTGCCGGCCAGGTCGTAGCCGAAGTTGGCCAGGTGGTCGTGGCAGTCAATGAGGCCGGGCAGCAGCGTCATGCCCCGCGCGTCTATGACCTCGGCGCCGCTGGGGACCCGCACCCTGTCCCCTCTGCCGGCGGCCTCTATCAGGCTGCCGTTGACCACAACGGTGGCATCCTGCAGCGGCGGGCTGCCGGTGCCATCTATCAGCGTCACGCCCGTGAAGACCTTCGTCATTCTTGCCGCCTCCTTTCGCCAGGACTCGTATGAGTCAGATGTTACCACAGACGGACCAGGCGGTGCCCTGGGCCTGCCCAGGAGCATTCCAGATGGCCCGGCCACGGAGCGGCACCGATGGACGCCGGGGCGGGGCTATGGTATTCTCCATGCTGCTTCCCGTAGATTCGACTGGACCAGGAGATACTGATGGAGCGTCCCATACTCAAGCCCATCGGCACGCCGGTGGAGCAACTGGACACGCCGGCGCTGGTGGTGGACCTTGACGCCCTGGAGCACAACATAAGCACGCTGCACTCCTTCTTCCGCCAGCGGGACGCCAGGGTGCGCCCCCACGTCGAAGCGCACCGGTGCCCGGCCATCGCCCACAAGCAACTGGCCGCTGGCGGCACCGTCGGCGGCATATCCGTGACCACCGTGGGAGAGGCCGAGGCCTTCGCCGAGAGTGGCTTCAGCGACATCTTCATCGCCAGCGAGGTCGTGACGGCGCCCAAAATCCGGCGGCTGTGCGCCCTGGCGCGCCACGCCAGGGTGACGGTGGCCGTGGACTCGCCAGCCAACGTCAAGGACCTGTCGGAGGCGGCGCAGGCTGCCGGCGTGACGCTGAACGTGGTAGTGGACATCCACACCCGGCTGGACCGCTGCGGCGTGGAGCCGGGCAGGCCGGCCGTGGCCCTGGCCCGCGCCTGCGCCAGCGCCCCTGGCCTGTCCTTCGCCGGGCTGATGGGCTACGAAGGCCCCATCTTCACCGAAGACCCCCAGGAGCTGGAGCGGGAGTCGCGCCGCTGCATCCAGCAGGTGCTGGACACCCGCCAGATGGTGGAGAAGGCGGGGATTCCCGTGAGCGTGGTGAGCGTCGGCGGCACCCACAACTACGAGATAGCCGGCTCCATGTCGGGCGTTACCGAGGTGCCGGCCGGCTCCTATGCCCTCATGGACGCCCGCTATGCCAAGTACCGGCCCCAGTTCAGGCCCGCGGCCAGGGTGCTGGCCACAGTGACCAGCCACCCGGAGCCGGGCACCATCATCACCGATGCCGGGCAGAAGTCGGTGGGCATAGACGCTGGTCTTCCCGCCGTCAGCGTCGCCGGCGCCACGGTCGCCGCCTTCAGCGCCGAGCATGGCCGCCTGCGCCTGGAAAGGGACAACGGCAAGCTGGACCTGGGGGACAAGGTCTGGTTCACGCCCCAGGACATGGGCACCTGCGCCAACCTGTATGACTATATTCAGGCCACACGCGCCGGACGGCTGGAGGCCATCTGGAGTGTTACTGCGCGGGGAAGGTACAGGTAGCCTCTGCCGATGGCACCCAGGCTACAAGAGACCCGAAGGAGCTAGTGCATGGACAACTATCGGCCACTCATCGGCACCCCCATTGAAGAGCTGGACACGCCCTGTCTGCTGGTGGACCTGGACGCGCTGGAGCACAATATGCGGGTTGTCGCCGAGACCTACCGCGACACCCAGTGCAAGCTGCGCCAGCATACCAAGAACATCAAAAGCCCTCTGCTGGCCCACCTGCAGGTGCGCGCCGGCGGGACCAATGGCGGCGTCTGCACGGCCAAGCTAGCCGAGGCCGAGGTGATGGTGGAAGGCGGCATCACTGACATCCTCATCCCTAACCAGGTGGTGACCAGGGACAAGATCACGCGCCTGTGCAGCCTGGCCCGCCGCGCCAACATCATGGTGGCCGTGGACAACCCCCGCAATGTGCGGGACATCTCCGAGATTGCCGCGGCCAGCGGCGTGACTGTGGGCGTGGTCATCGAGGTGGACACCGCCATGCACCGGGCAGGCATCAGGAGCGTCCAGCAGGGCGTGGAGCTGGCGAAACTGGCGGCGCGGCTGCCTGGCATCGCCTTCAAGGGCGTCATGTGTCACCAGGGTGTGCCGACGAAGGACCCAGACCGGGAGACGCGCTTCATCGAGGGACGAAGGCTCATCCAGATTGCCCTCAACGTGAAGGACGCCATCGAGGCCGCCGGCATCCCCGTGGAGGTAGTATCCGCCGCCGAGACCTGGACTTACGACGTGGCGGCAACCATCCCGGGCGTGACCGAGGTCGAGGGCGGGACGTACATGCTCATGTCCCATGCCTATGCCTACATGACCGACTTCCAGGTTGCCGCCAAAGTCCTGGGCACGGTCATCAGCACGCCGCGGCCGGGCGTCGCCATCGGCGACGTGGGCGTCCGCGCCCTGGGGTCACCGGGCGGCGTCCTGCCCGTGGTGGACGCGCTGCCCGGCGTCAGGGTCCAGGAGTTACATGACGAGCATATCGTCCTGCGCTCCGACGGCGCCATGCCGCTGAAGGTGGGCGACAAGTTCCAGCTTGTCAGCGGCCAGCAGGACATCATGGTGAACCGCTGGGACCAGTACATAGCTGTGCGCAGCGGCAGGGTCGAGGCCGTGTGGGACATCCCGGCCCGCGGCTGCCATAACTGACGGCCTCAGCCATCGGGGAGGACAGTCATGAAGATCACGGACCTGAGGGTCTTCGCCACGCGCGGGGGCCACTCCAACTGGATGTTCGTCAAGCTCTACACCGACAGCGGCATCACCGGCGTCGGCGAGTCCAGTATCGAGCGCCACGGCGAGGTGGTGGGCAAGGCCCTGGAGACCTTCAAGGACTTCCTGGTGGGACAGGACCCCTTCCAGATAGAGTACATCTGGAACTCGCTATACAAGCAGACCTTCTGGTACGGCCAGCTTGTCACCCTGTGCGCCCTCAGCGGCGTCGAGCAGGCGCTGTGGGACATTAAAGGCAAGGCGCTGGGAGTGCCGGTGTACGAGCTGCTGGGAGGCAAGCTGCGGGACAGGGTCCGGGCCTACGCCAACGCCTGGGCCTTCCGCAGGCCCCACGGGGAGCGCACCGGCGACGACTTCGCCATTGACCGCGTGGCCCGCAACGCCCAGGACATGGTATCCCAGGGCTTCACGGCCATGAAGTGGGACCCCTTCCGGCACGGGGGCCAGGTCATCTCGAAAGAGGAAGAGGAGTACGCCATCGCCTGCGTCAAAGCGGTGCGCGAGGCCGTGGGGCCGAAGATTGACCTGCTCATCGAGTGCCATGGCCGGTTCAACATGTGGAGCGCCATCCGCATGGCCCATAAGCTGGAGCCATACGACCCCTTCTTCTACGAGGAGCCGATCCCGCCCGACAACGTGGACGCCATGGCCGAGGTGCAGCGCTCCATCCGGCTGCCCGTCGCCACCGGCGAGCGGCTGTACACCCGCTGGGACTTCCGCCCGCTGCTGGAGAAGCAGGCGGCGCGCATCATCCAGCCCGACATCTGCCACGCCGGGGGCATCATGGAGCTGAAGAAGACCGCGGCCATGGCCGAGGCCTACTACGTCACCGTGCAGCCCCACAACTCCAACGGCCCCATCTCCACCGTGGCTAGCCTGCAACTGGACGCCTGCATCCCCAACGTCATATTCCAGGAGTTCTTCTACCCGTACCTGGAGCGCTACAACGAACTCCTTACCGAGCCTATCGAGTACAGCAAGGACGGGTACCTGGCCATACCTTCTCGCCCTGGCCTGGGCACCGACATAAACGAGGAGGCCATCAAGCGCCATCCGCCAGTGCCCCAGCCCTACCCTGCCCCAACTACGTGGATGGGCTCATACTGGTAGGCGCCTGGCGCCGGCCCGCTGTGGGGATGCCAGCCTGCTCCAGCAAATGAACTTTAACGACATGGCATGACCAGCCCCCTCTCCTTCGACAAGCTCAGAGCCTGCCCCGAGCCTGTCAAGGGGACAGGGCTAGCTCTCCTCCAAAGGGGGCGAGAACATAATCCCTTCCCCCACAGGGGGCAGGAACGGTCCTCTCCCCCTGTGGGGGAGAGCTAGAGAGGGGGCCAAGCCTGTCATCAAAACACAGGTGACACACCACTAGTCGGGCCTGGTGCCGACCCAGCCGCCCTGGGAGATGTCTATCACGACGCCATCGGGGCCGCAGTACTTGAGTTCCACGTTGCGGCCCATGCGTGGGCGTCCCGTGCCGTCGTGCAGCGCGATGTTTATCTTGTCCAGGGGATAGGAGTTGGCGCGGCGCAGCCTGGCATCGGCAATGGAGAGGTCGTCCACTTGAAAGCCAATGTGGTGCAGGCCGCTGTACTTGGCGCCGAACCTGTCCCCGGCCGCCTTGTCATTCTTGAAACGTAGAATCGCCAGGTTGATATGGCCGTCGCTGAGGTAGTACCCCTCCGCATTATCGCTGTTGACCCTGCCGACTTCCTGAAGATCGAAGACCTGCTTGTAGAAGTTCGCGGTCTTTTCTGGCTCCTGGGTTGCGATGGCTATATGTTTGATTTTGGCCATGGTCTCTCCTCTAGGCCAGGAAGTCTGTGGAGTTGCCAACAATATACGGGCCACCAGGGGGACTGTCAATCACCGGATTATTCGAAGCCGTAACAGGATTATAACCCGTCTCCCCTGGGACAATGTGCACGGCCCGGGGCGCGGTGGCGTCCAGTTTGACCGGCCCCAGGATTAAAGGTACGATACTGACAGGCTGCACTTACCAGACCTGTCCAGGCCGTGGCCCAGGTGTTGTCGCGACAGGCTGCTCTGCTATGGACATCCTGACCTTCATACTGCTGGCCCTGGCGCCAGGTATATTCTGGCTCTGGTTCTTTGCCCGCCGCGATCTGTACCAGCCCGAACCATTGAAGCTCATCGCGCTGACCTTCTTCCTGGGGATGCTGTCCACGCTGCCGGCCGTTCTGCTAGAGGCCCTGTTCCTGGGCAAATCGCCCGCCGTTGGTGGCATGCCAGACCCAACGTCCCTTGCGGTCACTATGCTCTTCGTGGTTGGCCCGGTGGAGGAGGCAGTGAAGTTTGCGTCGGTGCGCCTGGGGCCGTTCCGCACCAGGTACTTCGACGAGCCTGCCGATGGGCTGGTGTACAGCGCTGCCGCCAGCCTGGGCTTCGCCTCGGTGGAGAACCTGGGCTACATTCTCACCTTCGGGCCGGCCGTCATGCTGGTGAGGGCCCCCCTGAGCACTCTGGCCCACGTGGTCTTCGGCAGCATCTGGGGCTATGCCCTGGGGGCGCAGGCCCAGCCCCGGCCGGGTGGAGCGCTGATGGTCATAGCCGCCCTTTCGGTAGCTGCGGCAGTCCATGGCCTGTTCAACGTCGGCGTATTCTCCTACCCTTTGCTATCACTGTTGCTGCTGGTATTTGGCGTAAGCTGGACGCTGGGCCGGTTCCGCTGGGCGCAGCGGGTCTCCCCCTTCCGCTACTGGAAGGACATCCCCAGGGTGGAATGCACCAACTGCCGCCGCCAGTACCTGGCAACGAGGCGCTACTGCCGCTTCTGTGGGACGCCGTCGCCTTCACCGGATGAGCGCGCCGCCCTGTTCTGCGGGCGCTGCGGCGCCCGGAACGCGCCCTGTGCCTCGCGGTGCACGGCCTGCAACAGCCCCTTCACCCTTCCACCTTCGGACTGACGACTGCGCCGAGCGCTGTACGGTGGGCGCCAGGCGCGCGAGCAAATTGTTGCCGCTGTACCCGCAGCGTGTTACTATAGACTTGACTCAGGCTTGAGGTGGACACCTTGAGCGCCCCAGAAATCATCGGCATGATTCGGGACATCGCCATCATCTCGGTGTTGCTGGTGGTGCTATTGGTGGTGCTACTCATCTACCTGAAAGTCTCTTCGATCCTCAACTCTGTCAAGCGCACCATGAAGAACGCGGAGGACGTGGCCTCAATTGTGCTCAACAGGGTCGCAAGGCCTGCGGCTGCAGGGTCAGGCGTGGCCTTTGGTGCAGGGAAGGTAGCGGCGTTCCTCGCGGGGCTGACAGGCCGGGGGCAGCGCCGAAAAGGAGGAGATAAGGATGGCCGGTAATCACGAGCATTACTATCACGAGCATAACAACGGAGGCTCCTTTGTAACGGGGTTCATCATCGGTGGGATAGTAGGCGCGGTAGTGGGCATGCTGCTGGCGCCCAAGTCCGGCTCCGAGATGCGGGCTGACCTGGCCCGGCGGAGCGAGTCCTGGCGGGCGCGAGCAGAAGAGGTGGCCGCCATGATGAGAGAGCGCATGGGCCCGGCTGTGGAAGGCGCACGAGAGCGCATAGGCCCGGCAGTCGAGGGCATGCGCGAGCGCATCGGGCCGGTGACCGAGCGCATGACGTCCCGCTTCGGGCGCGCCCAGGAGAAGGCTGCCGAGACCAACGGCGGTATGAGGATAAGCCCCGACGAGCCCCAGGCAGGCACCGTGCGCGGCGAGGAGGTCTAGGGCGTAGCCGGCCTCCGGCAGACCGGAGGGGCTGCCCAATAACCAGGCAGGCACCGTGCGCGGCGAGGAGGTCTAGGGCCCCTTGCCCTGCCGCTAGCAGCGGCGCTCTAGGCATAGCCCAGGTCAAGCGGCCCGACTGAAGTCAGTCGGGCCGCTCTTAATTCCAGGTCTGCCTGAAGGTAACGGCTTCGTCTTCTCCCTTGGCAGGCTGACCGGGGCATGCACTTTCCTGGTGCCGGTCTGTATTGCCTGGCGGATGCGTATGCCGGCACCGTAAGGCGTGGCCTCTGTGACCCACTCGCCCGGGGGGTGGGAAAAGCGGCGCTTGTCCTGTGGAGCCGGCCAGCCTCTGGCCCTGGACAGAGCCTTTCCCTGGCACCGCCATGCGGCCGGCTTGCGGAGCGTGGGTGGGCAGGCGCGAGGGCTACTTGGCGTCGGAGGACTCGCTGAGGTGGGCGGTGTACCTGGGATAGGAGCCGAAAATCTTGAGCATGGAGACCTGGCGCTTGACGCCCTCCACGGCCTCCTGCACGGTCCTGTCCTGCCGATGGCCCTCCAGGTCTATTAGGAAAATGTAGCGGCCAAGGCTCTGCTTGGTGGGCCTGGACTCGATCTTGGCGAGGTTTATGCGCCGCTGCGCGAACTCCCCCAGGACGTTGTACAGGATGCCCGGAGCGTCAACATCGAAGGAGAAGCAGAGGGAAGTCTTGTCGGAGCCAGTAGGCTCGTGGTCCGTCGTCGCCAGGACGACAAAACGGGTCATGTTGTTGTGGTTGTCCTCGATGCCGCGGGCCAGCACCTGGACGCCGTAAAGCTCGGCGGCGCGCTGGCTGGCGATGGCGGCGGCCGGCACCTGGCTCTTCTTCATCTCCTCCACGGCCAGCGCGTTGCTGAGCGATGCCACCAGTTCCACGCTGGCGAAGTGCTTGCGCAGGAAGGCCCGGCACTGGGCCAGCGACTGGGGGTGGGAGTAGATTACACGGATAGCCTCGGCCCTGGTGCCAGGCTGTACCAGCAGGCAATGGTGTATGGGCAGCACAAGCTCATGCTTGATGAACAGGTTGGACTCGTGGATGAGCAGGTCCAGCGTGAAGGTCACTGAGCCTTCCAGGCTATTCTCGATGGGCACGATGCCCTCGTCAGCCTGGCCCGAGTCCACGGCAGAGGCCACGTCAGGAATGGAGGTACAGGGCACCAGCGTGGCCTCCGGGTCATAGGCCAGGGCCGCCTGCTCGGTATAAGTGCCCGCCGGCCCCAGGAACGCCAGCCTCTTGGTCATTCCACACCCCTTGAAGCTTCGATGTTGGACTGCCTCAGATTTTCTCCCTCCGGCGCCTCCGTGACAAGTAGTTTGCGCGGTCAGCAGCCTGGCAGCAATGGCCCAGGGCCATGGCGGCACCTTCGGCGTTGCCTTGGAGGCGCGGGCGCACTGGGGCTAGGTCACGAGCCGGTCCAGCAGCTCGTCCTTGCCAGCCAGGATCAGCAGGTCGCCGGCCTGGATACGCTCCTCGGTGTCGGGGTTCAGGGTAATGTCCTTGCCCCTCTGGATGGCCAGGACGGCCAGCCCCTGCCTGTCCCTGGGGTAGGAGAACCCCAGCTCCTTGAGGCTCATATTGACGAAGCGCCTGGGTACCCTGACCTTGCTTATTCCAAAGTTGGGGATAAGCTCCAGGTACTCCTGGACGTGGGGGTTGAAGAGGTTGTGCGCCAGGCGCACGCCCATCTCAGCCTCGGCGTGCACAACCCTGTCCACGCCGATGCGCTCCAGGGTGTTGCCGTGGAGGGCGTTGCGAGCGCGGGAGATGACGTAGGGCACGCCCAGGGTCTTCAGCAGCACGGAGGCCATGATGCTGGACACGATGTCGGAGCCAATGGCCACAATGGCCACGTCGTAGTCGGGCACGCCCAGCTCCTTGAGGACAGCCTCGTTGGTGGCGTCGCCGGTCACCGGGTAGGTGACCTGTCCCATCATGCTCTGGACACGTGCCTCGTTGGTGTCCAGGGCCAGAACGTCGTGACCGAGGTTATAGAGGGTCCTCGCCACGCTCGATCCGAAACGTCCCAGCCCTATCACCACCACCTGTCTCTTCATAGCTGCCTCCTGAGCACCATGCAAGGGCCTCGCGGCCTGTCAATGGGCGCAGGCGAATCTGGTGCTAACCTATTGTAACCCGTTCCTGGGCATACCGATAGAGGTCGCCCTCGCCACGCTGGGCCATGGCCAGGGCGATGGTCAGCGGCCCGACCTTGCCCACAAACATAGTCAGTATGAGGATCAGGTGGCCCCAGACCGAAAGCTCAGGCGTAAGCCCGGTGCTGAACCCCACGGTACCGAAGGCCGAGACGCACTCGAACAGCAAGTCAATGAAGGCAAACCGCGTCTCCGAGAAGGTGAGCATGAAGGCCAGGGCGAAAATGAAGACCGTCGCCACCGCGCCAATGGTCATGGCCCGCTGCACCTGCTCTTGAGGTATCTCCCGGCCAAAGGAGGTAGCATAGCGCTTGCCCCTGATGGTGGACAGGATGGAGATGGCCACCACGCCCACCGTGTTCACCCTTATGCCACCGCCCGTGGAGGCCGAGGCCGCGCCAATGAACATGAGCGTGATGAAGAAGAAGTTGGTGTGCTGCATCGTCTCGTTCAAGTTCTCCGTCTGGAACCCGGCCGTCCTGGCGCTGACGGACTGGAAGACGGACACCAGCAGCTTTGTGTCCAGCGGCAGGGGGCCGATGGTCCTGGGATTGGCGTACTCCGAGGAAAAGAAGACCAGCATGCCGCCCACCAGCAGGACAATGGACACGCTCAGCACCAGCTTGCTGTTGAGGGTGAAAAGGGACCACCTGGCACGACACCTCAGCGCGTCTGCGATCACCGGGTAGCCCAGGCCGCCCAGGAAGATAAGCACCCCCATTATGCCCATGACAGAGCCATCGCCCCTGAAGGCGGTCAGCCCCTGGGCCTCTGGTAGGACCAGGAACCCGGCATTGTTGAAGGCCGATACCGAATGGAACACCGCCTGCCAGGCTGCCTCCGCCGGCGGGTAAAGGAACATGAATCGCAGGAACAGCAGCACGGCGCCCGCCACCTGAATGGCTGTTGATGCCAGCACGATGGCTACTGACAGGTGGACAAGGCCGCCCAGCCTGTCCGCGCCCAGGCTCTCCTTCACCATCAGGCGCTGGGCCAGGGTGATCCGCTGACCGATGAGGGCCAGCAGGAAGGTGGCCAGCGACATGAACCCCAGGCCGCCCACATATATGAGGCCCAGGATAACCACCTGGCCGAAGCGCGTCCAGTAGGTAGAGGTATCCCTGACGACAAGGCCCGTGTCCGTTACCGCCGAGGTGGCGGTGAACAAGGCCACCATGATGGGCGTAATGCCCCCCCCATGGTGGGTGAAGGGCAGCAGTAGCAGCAGCGTGCCAGCGACTACGATCCCGGCAATGACGTAGATAATGACCAGGGGGGATGATAGCGCCCTGGACGGCGTCTTCCGGGGGGTAATGGTGAGGCGTATCGGCCCACCCCGATGTTCACGCAAACGCTGCGCCAGCCCTGGGCCGCTCTCAGGCCTTGGATTCTCTGCCAATCCTTACCTCTGCTGTTGGTACCTGGGGTCCTGGCCTGCCTGCGGTGGTGCCAGCGTCCGAAGGTGAAGCCTTGTGAGGAAATCAATCATAGTGGTCTTTCACTCTGTCAGCGATTCTAGGTACAGTCGGTAGCCTTGTCAATGCTGGCCTGTCTCGGGGACCTGTCAGCTCCAGAGGAAAGCGAGAATTGGCCCTGAGGAAAGGGGCCTTTGCCAGGTGCTCCCCTACTGCCTGCCGCTCTGTAGCCGCCCAAGGGAAGGGATGGCAACTATGTTTTGCATCCCCAAGGTAAGTCCATCTAGTCCACTGGACAGCCTGTGAATACCTCTGATTTCGACATTATGCGCTATCAGGGGTCGTGTACGGCTTGGCGGCAAGTTGTCAGTGTCTTGCTGCATGTATTTTGTTTCCCTCCTTTACCGCTTTCACCCGTACCTGGTTGCTCCAACAGTCAAGGTGACAGGTTATAGCAGCACGCAGTCTCAGGTAAAGGAATGAATAAGACGACTTTACAAGACTATAACCAGATAAATAGGTGACTTTACCTATTAAAAACTCTTCTACTTACATCGAACATAAAGGAAAAGTACGCTCCCTGACGTCAGTACAGGGTAGGTCGAATCAAGGCAGGCAAAGCCCTGGCAAGGGCCCAGACCGTCGAGGCAGGAGACTATGAACAAAAAGTCGCTCATATACTCAGGCCTTCTACTTCTGGCACTGGTAGTCGTGTCGGTCCTCCTCAACCGAGGCTTCGTCCAAGGTGTCATTAACGAGACGGATATCCAACTGGAGGCCGACTCCGCAGAGTATCTCCTCGGCCAGCCCGAAAACTTCACCGCTACCCTCGATTTTGCGGTGAACGAAGAGGCGACGGTCCACCAGGTCCGCCTGGTCGTGGACGGGCCGCAGCCGCTGGATGTGGCCCTGCCACTGCAAGAGGGCACCTTTGACCTGTCCAGCGAGACGCCATCGGACGACGACACGCTGGAGGTGGACGTCTCCTTCGTGAACGTCGCGCCCATGGGCGGGACCATACCACCCAGCGCCACGCTGCCCAGCAGCACCCTGCCGGGCGGCGGCCAGTTCAAGGGCATAGGCCCAGGCGCCAGGATAGTCTATAATATCCGGTGGACACCTGGCATATTCCTGGACCCGCCCCCTATCTTTACCCTGGTACCCCAGACAGAAGTACTCTTCCCCATTCCCCAGCTCGAAGCTCCTGAGACTGGCATCGGGACAGTCCTGCCAGACACGGAGCTCCAGTTCTCCATCCCCATCCTGGACGCCCCTTCCGGGACCGTCCTGCCTTCTGTGGAGAGCGTTTTCGATATTCCTCAGGTGACCATATCCTCCTCGGCGCCGGCAGAGCTGCCTGACCTGCCTGACACCGCTGCCAGCTTCGACATCCCGACGGTCAGCGTCGAGTCGGCGCCCCCTGGCGTGACCAACTACCCCGATTCCGTCATTGCCTATGACATACCCCAGCTATCGGTGGAGTCGGCGCCTGCGGGAGTGCCCAACCTGCCCAATACCACGCAGGCTTTCGCCATTCCGGACCTGGTGGCCCTGGGCCTGGTGCCCACGGCCCCGGCCGGCGTGCCCAACCTGCCTGACTCGGCCCTCGCCTTCAGCGTGCCCGGCGACGCCTCGCCTCGCGGCCTGGCCACCGACGGCACCGACTTCTGGCTGATCATAGACGGCGTCAGCCGCGACCAGATCATCAAGGTGGACGGCTCCACTGGCCTCCAGGTCGGCGCCGCCGCCAACGGCCCCAGCACCAACCTGGACGGCATCACCTACCTCAACGGCTTCCTGTGGGTCGTCGAGAACCAGTTCCGCTGCTTCGATGACGTGGATGGCGACGCCACCAGCGACGAGCCACGCTGCGACCGCAACCACCGCGTCTTCAAGGTGGACCCGGGCAACATCCCGGACACCGACGCCGAGTGGGCGCCCCTGTTCGCCACCGCCATCAACGCCCCCGAGACCGGCTCCGAGATCGGTGGCATCACTGCCCAGGGCAGCGGTGCTAGCGGCACCCTCTGGCTGGCCCACAAGACCGGCGGCCGGCTGTTCAACATTGAACAGAACGGCAATGAGATTGCCTCGCCCTTCACCGACCAGTTCGTCAGCTCCATGGAGGCCGCCGCCTTCGATTCTGGCGTAATCTACACCAGCGACGGCGGCACCATCACGGCCTGGACCACCACCGCCAGCAAGGTCAAGGACACCACTACCAGCCCCTCCCGGGGCAACATCCGGGGCATGACCTTCAAGACCGTGGACGGCCAGCCCGTGCTGTTCTTCGCCAGCGCCACGGACAAGAAGGTGTACAAGGGCTTCTTCGCCACCACCGTGACCCAGAACCCGCGCGGCATGGGCTACAGCAGCGCCGCATCGGCCCATGGCGAGGCGCTCTGGCTCCTGCTGGACGGCGATCCCAAGGACAAGATCGTCAAGGTTGACCCCGCCGACGGCAGCATCATCAACGACTTCAGCAGCGACGGCGTCCACGATGCCCCCAGCGCCAACACCGAGGGCATCACCTACCATGACAGCGCCCTGTGGGTCGTCGCCAACGAGGGCTTCGTCCGCAAGCTGTACAAGATCAACGCCAGCACTGGCGCCACCATCAGCGAGTTCGACCTGGGCAGCACCGCCCAGATATTCAGCGACCTGGGCGGCCTGACCAGCAATGGCACCAGCCTGATTACCTACGAGAAGAACTTCAACACGGTCTACGTCATTGACCCGGCCACTGGCGGCAGGGACGACATCCACTTCCCGTGCTGCCCGCCGACCCTGAACGGCGCCAAGGCCGTGGCCCATCATAGCGGCAGGGACCAGTACTTCTTCGCCAAGAGCAGCGCCAGCAGCACCAAGCTGGGCACTCTCAGCGGCAACTTCAACTTCCTGCAAGAGCAGAACCTGACCAAGGACAGCGTGGCCACTACCTCGGTGGAGGGCATGGCCTTCGCTGGCAACCTGCTCTATGCCGCGCGCTCCGGCGAGGTCCTGGTGGGCTTCCTGGCCACTACTGTCACGACCACCCCCAAGGGTGTGGCCCTCAGCCCCACCGGCTCTGGCCCGGGCAGAGCGCTGTGGGTGCTGGTGGACGGCAGCCCCGCCGACAAGCTCCTGAAGCTGAACCCCGACACCGGCGCGCTGCTGACCGCCTTCGGCACTGGCGGCGCGGTAGATGCGCCCAGCGACAGCACCGAAGGCGTTGACTACTTCAACAATTTCCTCTGGATAGTTGCCAACGACCCCGGTGGCCGCTTCCTGTACAAGGTGGACCCGGCCGACGGCTCGGTGGACGACACCATAGCGTTGCAGAACTTGCCGACCTTCATCGGCGACATTGGCGGCATCACCAACAACGGCACCAACCTGGTGCTGTATGAGAAGAGCGGCAACGTTGCCTACGTTCTGTCCGCCGACCTCACCGATGTCTCGGAGCAGAAGTTCCCGTGCTGCCCGTCCTTCTTCGGCGCCAAGGGCTTCGCCTACAATGACAGCCGGAGCATGTACCTCGCCGCGTCCGGCGGCACCGGCGGCACGATCGCCACGCTGGACGCCAACCTGAACTTCGTCCAGGAGGTCAGCCTCAAGGAGAGCGGCAGCAACGTGCCAGGCATCCAGGGCCTGACCTTCGACGGCAATGTGCTCATCGCCGTCCGCAGTGGCAAGGTCCACAAGTCCTTCCTGGCTACCACGGTGACCACCGAGCCGGTGGGCATTGCCTTCACCCCGGCGGCTTCGGCCGCAGGCAAGGCGCTGTGGATACTGGTCAACGGCGATCCGCTGGACAAGCTGCTCAAGGTTGACCCGGACACAGGCCTGCTCATCACCACCTTCGGCGACGATGGCGCCGTGGACGCCCCCAGCAGCAAGACCGAAGGCATTACCTACTTCGACGGCTCCCTGTGGGTTGTCGCCAACGATGGCTTCGACCGGCGCCTGTACGAGGTCAACGTCAGCACCGGCGCCCTGGTTGACACCATCAACCTGAACCCCCTGGGCCCCATGGGCGACCTGGGTGGCCTGACCAACAACGGCACCAACCTGGTGGCCTACGACAAGGGCGGCAATACCTTCTACGTCCTGTCCCAGGACCTCACCAGCGTTGAGCAGCGGTTTACCTGCTGCCCCAGCTTCAGCGGCGCACGGGCGCTGGCCTTCCACGAGGACAGGGGCCAGTACTTCGCGGCCCGTGGCAACAAGCTGGGCATATTCGATGACCAGCAGAACTTCCTGAACGAGCAGACGCTTACCGAAGACAGCCTCTCCATCGCCAACGTGGAGGGCCTGGCCTTCGACGGCGACGTGCTGTACGTGGCCCGCAACGCCTCCGGCACGGGTAAGGTCAGCAAGGGCGCCCTGCGCACCACGGTTACCACTAACCCGCGCGGCATCGCCTTCTCGCCCGATGGCAGCTCTTACCAGGGCAGCCCCATCGGCCGCGCCCTGTGGGTGCTGGTGGACGGCGACCCCAACGATATGATACTGAAGCTTGACGCCGACACCGGCGCCCTGGACACCTCCTTCAGCAGCGACGGCGCCGCCGACGCGCCCAACAGCCGCACCGAGGGCATCACCTTCCTCAACAACTTCCTGTGGGTGATTTCCAACGCCCCCGACGGCAGCAAGCTGCACAAGATCAAGGCTACCGATGGCTCGGAGCTGGACACCTTTAACCTGAGCGGCTTCCCCGGCGGCTTCGTCTTCGAGGACCTGGGCGGCATCACCACCGACGGCACCGACCTGCTGCTGTTCACCATGGACAGCAACCACATGTACGTGGTGGACACGTCGGGCGAGAGAGTTTCGGACACCTTCGTGTGCTGCCCGCCCACCAACGGCGGCCGGGGCGTCGCTTTCCGCAGCTCCAAGAGCCAGCTCTTCGTGGGCAAGTCGGCTACCATCGTCCAGTACACCGTGGATGACGCCGGCATCTTCATGGCTGACCAGTTCACCACATCGGCCACCGGCATCCAGGGCATGACCTTCGTCGAGGACGTGCTGTACATCGCCCACGGCACAGGCACCGTCTCCAGGGCCGCACCGCCCTCGGACATCACCAACAATCCGCGCGGCCTGACCTACGACGCCGGCGCCGACGAGCTGTACCTCCTGGTGGACGGCAAGGCGGCGGACCACGTCCTGGTCATGGACCCCGACACCGGTGCCGTCCTGCGCAACTTCCCGACCCCGGACGACGACACCGACGCTATAAGCTTCCTCAACGGCAACCTGTACGTTGCCGCCAGGGACGACGACACCTGCTGCCCGCCTCCCACCATCTTCGTCCTTGACCCCACGGACGGCAGCGTGGTCGAAGACCTGCCCATAGACTCCCTGTTCGACAGGATCACCGGCCTGGCCACCGATGGTGACAGTCTGATAGCCGTGCCCGAGTTCGGCGGCCCCCAGGCGGTCTTCATCAACCCTGAGGACGGCTCGGAGGAGGAGCGCACCTTCTTCTTCGACCCCTTCGGGCCTGTACCCGATGGCTTCCAGGCCGTAGCCTTCGACGAGGCTGAGGAGCACTTCTTCCTCCTCAAGGGCAAGAGCGTATTCCGCTTTGACGATGATGGCCGCAAGATAGGCGACATCACCATCGTCACCGCCGGCTTCGACAACGTGCGGGGCGCCACCTTCGTTGGCGACCTCCTGTACATGGCCGAAGGCAGCGGCAAGACCATCCACGCGGCCGGCATCCCCGTCGCGCCGACCATCATCACCACCGACCCGCGCGGCATGACCACCGACGGCACGTCCCTGTACGTGGTCGTGGACGCCAGCCCGCGCGACAAGATAATGAAGCTGGACGCCGAGACTGGCGAGCTGGATGCCGCCTTCGGCGACGGCGGCGCCATAGACTCGCCGGGCACCGAGACCGATGGCCTGGCCTTCCATAACGGCTTCCTCTACGCCGTCACCAACGATCAGCGGACCATCCCCAGCGGCTTCGGCCCAGGCTTCGAGGTAGTCACGCTGCCCATCATCCACAAGCTGGACCCGGTGACCGGCGAGGAGCTGGAGCACCTGCAAATCCACGTGGAGGACCCCTTCGGGCCGCCCTTCCGGCTCATGGACCTGATTGGCGCCCTGGCCAGCGATGGCGACTTCCTCTATGCCGGCGTCAAGGGCAGCGGTGGCATGGTGGGTGCCTGGTTCAAGATTGACCCGGACAACTTCTCCATGCCTGCCCAGCAGGTCAACGAGTTCGCCGGCAGGCTGCCCTTCATGCCCAGCTTCGGCGCTATGGAGGTCACCACTGGCCCCACGTTCCCCAGCGATAGAGAGCTGGTGGCCAGCGGCTCCATCTTCGGCCCGGGCGGCCCGGCCAGCGCCATCGCCCGCTTCAACAAAGCGACCGGCGTCATGTTCGACCAGTTCATGCTGGACGGCAGCCCCAAGGACATCCGCGGCATGGCCTACATCGGCCTGACCCTCTTCCTGGCCGACGCTAGCAGCGATAGCATCCTGGGCACGTCCCTGCCCGAGAACACCGTGGAGCAGACCATCGTCGGCGAATACACCGCCCACCTGGTGGTGGATGTCAGCCCCGACCTGGACACCTCGCTCCTGAACCAGAGCAACCAGGTCGCCTACTCGGTGGTCCGCAACGACGAGGTCATCGTTGAGCTGACCAGCCCGGTGGACGGCTTCATCCTGACCGATACCCTGACCACCATCGCCGGCCGCCTCAACGACCCGGCCATTGACGAGGTGGAGGTAGGCATCCAGTTGCCCTTCACCTTCCTGATTGATGACCAGGTGACCGGCGCGTCCACCAGCGAGTGGGACGCCGAGTCCATAGCGGGCGGCCAGGCCAACTGGCACGTGGTCTGCACGCCTGACCCGCTGGCGAGGGTGAGTTCGCCGGACTGCGCCTGGCGCTACGGCCGGCCGAGCATGCCCAGCTTCAACACGGGCGGCCGCACCGCCGGCACCCTGACGGCCATTGACCCCGACACCGGCGATGCCCTGGCCCTGGACGTGAACCCCGGCACCATGCTGGGCTTCATGACCGGCTACAACACCGAGCCTGTGGCCGACGCCGACCTGAAGGTCATCGAGGTGGCCGAGGTCACCACCGACCTCCAGGGCAACAATGTGGTGGGCACCTTCCAGCCCATCGCCCAGATCGTGGGCAAGGGCTTCGGCTTCGCGCCGCCGCCCGTGGGCGCCCACCCCACCTTCCATTACATCGAGCTGGACCCGCTGTTCATCAACCCCAACCTCCAGCCGGTCCACATAGACCTGTCACCTCTGGCGGGCAAACGCATAGCTCTGCGGTTCCGCTTTGACAGCGTCCACGGCTTCGCCAATGAGGGCGAGGGCTGGTACCTGGACGACATCAGGGTGGCCGGTGCTGGCCTCAAGACGGTGGTCATACCCACCCAGATGCTGGAGACGCCCCTGGCCATTGGTGGCGTTACCTTCTACCGGACCTTCAGCACCCAGTTCGAGCTGGCTGAGGGTGAGAACACCGTCGGCGCCTTCGCTAAGCAGCCCTACAATCCGTTCCTGAGCGACCTGTTCACCATAGCGGGCTTCGTGGACCAGACCGAGCCAGTAGTGGAGCTGTTCGGCCTGCCCGAGGCTACCTCCGTGCTATTCCAGACGCTGCAGGGCTTCGTGGAGGACGCCACCTTCCAGTCCCTGGAAATCAGACAGATCAGCCCCAATGGCTCGCAGGTCATCTTCAGCCTGAACTCCCTGCCTGAGGATGGCGAGTTCTCGCTGCCTGTGAGCCTGGTGCAGGGCCTCAACACCTTCGAGGCGGAAGCCACTGACGGCGGTGGCCTGCAAAGCATCGCCACGCTGGAAGTCATCGCCGATATCACGCCGCCTACCGCCCAGGTCAAGATCGTGACCATTACCAGCGAGGGCGAGGCCCTGGTGGGCGACCAGTACTTCGTGGTAGTCGCCGCCAGCGACCCCGGCCCCAGCGAGGAGATACCTGGCTCCGGCGTGGCCTCGGTCATTGACGACACCACCGACATACCCATGACCGAGATTGGCGACGCGCCGCCTATTCTGGTGGCCATGCACAACCTGGCCGCCGTGGACGGCGAGCCGGCAACCCACTTGAAGCTGGCGTCTGTCCAGACCGGCACGCCGGTGGGCGTCAACTCCGTGCCCGTGAGGGTCGTGGACCAGGCCGGCAACGAGAGCATCGTCAACGGCGAGCTGAACGTGGTATCGGCCCGCAGCAACCGCAACTTCTACCTCTTCCCGGGCATCAACTTCGTGGGCCTGGCCCTGATACCCGATGACGGCGACCCGGATACCACCGACGACGCCAGCCTGGACAGGCTGATGGCCCAGGACGTGACCGAGAGCGTCAACCCCAACTTCGCGGCGGCCCTGGGCAGGCCGGTGACACTGGGCGACGTCATTGATACCACCTTCGCCTTCAACAACGCCGGCAACTTCATCGTCCATACGCCGGGCACCGACGGGGCGGCGGACACCCTGACCAGCATGGAAGCCTTCCAGGGCATGATCATGAAGGCCCGGGAGGAGCAGAGCGGAATCAGCGTCTTCCAGATGGTCAATGTGGAAGGCTTCACCGCCCAGCAGGCCGTGCCTGTCCGGATGAACATCCAGGGCGTCTTCTTCCGCCCGGGCGAGTTGCCGCCTGAGAAGACCCTCCGCATCGGGTACAACCTGATAGCGCCGCACATCCTGCAGGACACCCTCTTCGACGTGGTATACCGCGGCGCCCTGATACCCGAGCAACTCGCAGTCTCGGCCATCTCCTTCGAGCGGCGCATCAGCGCCACGGCCAGCGGCGGCGAGATCAGTGCGGAGGTCTTCGAAGGGTTCATCACCCGGTCCCTGGGCGGTCTGCTCAAGCCGGTGCTGTCCTACTGGACCTTCGTGGTCCGGGACGACCCGGTCAACCCGACCACGCCCACCATCACGCCGTAACGTAACGGCATAGAGGCGGCGGGCCACAGGGGTGGCCCGCCGCCCTGCTTATCAGGCCAGACCGGGCCTGTCCAACGGTAGTCCTTCAGCACCTTCCCAGGGCAACTCGGCCCCACAGGAACAAGACGTGGGCGGCACTTGGCATCCCCTGCCCTTCCCCGGCAGGAAAAGGGCGGCCACGGTCGTCCCAGGGCACGCCACACCAGGGCCTTACGCTGGTCTGACCAGGGCGGGCGGTGTTTCACGGCAGGCCGGCCAGGGCCATTATGTAGGAGAGGAGATAGGCTGTGGAGGCGTGCACCATCGGGAGGAGAACGCAACTGTAGCGTGAAGGTGGAACTGTGTTAGCTAGAGTTGTTGGTGGACTCATACTGGTCTTTATACTGGTCCTGGCGGCGACGGCGCTGCCACCAGGAGGCCAGTCCCGCGTAAGCGCCGTGCCATCGGCCCCCCACGTCCTCTTCGGGCGCATTACCCACTCGGGTGGAACGCCTGTGCCGTCCGGGCTGCCTGTCCAGGCCCGTATCAGCAATGTCCATTACGGCCAGTCAGTGGACCCCAATACCGGGCTGGCTACCAGGGACACTCGCACCCACGCCCTGACTGGCGCCGGGTACAACTACGGCTCCACTACCAACTTCCAGGTCTGCGCCGATGATACGGCCACCCAGGTCAAGGAGGGCGGCAGGTCCGGCGAGGCCATCGTTTTCTTTGTCAATGGCATACAGGCCACGCCCATTGTCAACAACACGCCCGTACCGTTCTTCAGCTTCAGCGTGGGCGCAGCCGACAGGGTGGACCTGTCCATACCATCCCTCAGCGCGCCCACGGCCACGCCGGCGGCGTCCAACTCCTTTGCCTGCACCACCCAGGCCGAGGCCACGGCCACACCCACAGCCACGGCCACGTCGGTGCCAGGTGGGGGAGGTGGCGGCGGAGGCGGCGGAGGCGGCGGCGGCGGAGGTGGCGGCGGTGGCCCGCTGCCCCTGGAGACGCCCACGCCAACCGCGACCTCCACTCCTACCCAGCAACAGCAGGTCAGCCAGATTGTAGACCAGGTCGGCGGCCTGGAGGCCGATGAGGCGGCAGACCTGCTGGAAAGCCTGGATACCGGCCTGGCAGTCCAGGTGCTCCAGGAGCTGGACTCCCAGAATGGCGCCCAGGTCATCCAGGAGATGGACACGGCCAGGGCTGCTGAAATCCTGGGAAGCCTGGATGCCGCCAAGGCCGCCGAGGTAGTCCAGGGAGTCAACGACGCCAGGGCAGCGGACATCGTGGAGCAGATGACCGCCGGGGCCGCCGCGGGCATCATAGAAAACGTCGTTACCGAGAAGGCGGCCAGCATTATCACCCAGGTGGCTACCGAAAGGGCCGCTGAGGTGCTGGCCCTGGTGTCCCCGGAGAAGGCCGGCGACATCCTGGATGCCATGCCCGTGGACAGGGTGACCGACATTGTCCGGGTCATGCCCCAGGAGCGACTCGTAGAGCGCCTGCCCGAGATGACACCTGACAGGCTCTTCGAGATACCCATCGAGGTCCTCTTCGAGAGGCTGCCCAGGGTGCCGGCGGAGCAACTGGCCTTCGAGGACCCGCCGCAGGTTGACCCCAACCTGCCGCCCATCGAGGCAGTCCAGGTATCGCCAACCCTGTCCATCTACACCGTGCCCGCGACGGGCGAGCTGGTCTGGGCCAAGCTGGTGGGCAGCCCGGCACCCATCGAGCGTATCGTCGCCAAGTTCAACCGGAGCCTCTCTAATGTCAGGGTCAGGGTGGAGGGCCTGGACGCCAGGCCTGCCGAGGCCCCAGCCTTGCCGGCGGGCCAGGTGGTCAACTCCTACTTCCGCGTGGACGTGGACAACGCAGCCCCCGGCGATATCGTCGCCATACATCTGTCCCTGTACGTGACCAGGGAGTGGATGAAGGCCAACAACATTCACAAGTGGTCCATCCAGTTCAACCGACTGGACGAGGAGCGCAACGCCTGGGTGTCCTTCCCGGCCAAGCGCGTGAGGGAGGACGACGAGCGCATATTCTACACCGTGGTCACTCCGGGCTTCTCCCTGTTCGCCATCACCGGCAGCAGCCAGGTGCCTGAGCCTGTCTTCCAGGTGGCCGACCTGAGCATCAGCCCGTCGCTGGCCCTGGCCGGCGAAGAGGTCAGGATCAGCGCCAGGGTGAGGAACACCAGCGCGGCTGAGGCCGTCTATCCCGCCAACCTCTGGCTTAACGATGTCATCGAGGACAGCGAGGCCGTAGTAGTAGGGCCAGGCCAGGTAGTGCCCGTCACCTTCACAGTGAGGAAGCCAGAAGGCTCCTACCGGGTGCGCATCGAGCGCCTGCTGGGCGAGTTCAGTGTTGGCGCCCAGGCGGCCACGCCGACAGCCACGGCCACGCCCGCTCCCGGCACGCCTACAGCCACTCCCGCAGCGGCCACGCCGACGCCTTCACGCCCCACGGCCACACCTGCGCCGCTGACGCCATCGCCCGTGGCGGCCACGCCCACGGCCACCCGGACAGCCGTAGCCGCGTCGCCCACGCCGGCCCGGCCATCGCCCACGGCGGCGCCAGCCACGGCCACGCCAGCCCCAACGGCCACGCCCATCGTGCCACCGCCTGAAGAGGGTGGCGGAATCAGCGCCCTGTGGGTGGTGATCATAATAATCGTGGTCCTGGGTATAGCGGGCCTTATCGCCTTCCTGTACCTGCGCCGCAGGGCGGCCTAGCAGCCCGGACTGGCACCGTATCCAGGAGAGCGGGATGGAGTTTTCTCCATCCCGCTCGCTATTTCGGCGAGGAGAGGTCTGTTGCAGGTTGGCCCCAGACCTCCTCCTTGCAAGGGCATCCCGCGCAGGTAAGGGCAGACCTCGTGCCTGCCCTGGCGCTGGGCAAGTGGGGAGCCTGCCCCGGTTACGGGGCCTCGTCACAGGGGACTGGCCTGGTGCCCGTGGCCGTCGCCAGCTTTACTGCTGGCCGCCTCAGCCGGGCCTGGCAGCGAGGCGACGCCAGGCCAGTGCAGTCCCGGGCCGCCAGCCGTGGCACCTACCGCCAGCCGCCTGGAGACCAGGTGTCCAGCGGCGGCCAGGACTGTCCCGGGGGCGAACAGCGTCGCCGCGATACAAAGGGGCCACGTCGCCCATGCGGGCCTCCGCTCCTCGGTCAGCAAATACAAGAGGCGCCGCGCTTGATGGTGCTCCAGGAGCCTGAACACCGCCATGAGCACCAGTCCGACGCCGGTAAACGCCAGCCCACATACCGTCTCGACCTCCATGCCACCGGCCCCCTCCCCCGCACCCTGTCCCGCACAGCCCGCCGGACAGCGGCGCCTATTCTATTAATACAGCCCGCAAGTGAAAAGACCGGTGTCTTCCCGGCCACTTTCTCCAACAGCCAGGGGACACTTTGTGATGCGCCATGAATTACAGCAACGCATGTCCAGAGGGGACCCTCAGTTGCGTGATAGCAGTAGGCTGTTTATAGTAGTTGCGATGGCTTTGACCGCTGGGACAGACGGGACACCTGTGGACTCTGCCGTGCACCGGCTGGTGGAGAGGCTCCACGCCTCGCCGACCATGGCCGTGGTAGTGGTGACGGGCGCGGCCGCCCAGTCCATCGCTTGGCTGCTGGGCGTGCCGGGCGCGTCGCGCACGGTGCTGGAGGCGCTGGTGCCCTACGCCAGCCCTTCCCTCGTCGGCTTCCTGGGCTACGGGCCGGAGCAGTACGTATCGGCGCAGACGGCGAGAGACATGGCCCGCAGGGCCTACCAGCGGGCGCTGCGCCTGCGGAAGGAGAGCGTTCCCGTGGTGGGCGTGGGCTGCACGGCCACCATCGTCACAGACCGCCCCAAGCGGGGGGAACACCGCTGCCACGTGGCCGCCTGGAGCGAGCGCGGGGTCACCACCTACAGCCTGCAACTGGTCAAGGGCCTGCGCGACCGCCAGGGAGAGGAGGACGTGGTGAGCAGGCTGGTGCTGCGCGCCCTGGCCGAGGCCAGCGGCGTCGAGTACGACCTGCCCATAGGCCTGGACGCCCGCGAGCGCGTGGAGGTCGCCAGCGTGGCCTACGATGACCCGCTCTCCGCCCTCCTGGCCTCCCACGTGAGCACCGTCACCATCGGCCCCGATGGCAGGATGGCCGCCGATGCGCCGGTGCGCGGCGCCGTGCTGGCCGGCTCCTTCAACCCCCTGCACCAGGGCCACGAGAGGCTGGCCAGCGTGGCCTCCAGGATGCTGGGCGTGCCGGTCACTTACGAGCTTTCGGTCACCAACGTGGACAAGCCCACCCTGACCAGGGACGAGGTGGACAGGCGCGTATCCCAGTTCGCCGGCAGAGCGCCCATCGTGGTCACCCGCGCCCTGACCTTCATCCAGAAGGCACGGCTATTCCCAGGCTGCACCTTCGTCATCGGCTGGGACACCGCCGTGCGGCTGGTGGAACCCAGGTACTACGAGGGCGACCGCTTCAAGATGCTCAGTGCATTGGTAGAGATAGGCGAGCTGGGCTGCCGCTTCCTGGTGGCCGGGCGGGTGGACGGCGGCGTCTTCCACACCCTGGCCGACGTGCCCATACCCGACGGCCTGGAGGGGATGTTCACGCCCATACCCGAGTCGGACTTCCGCGCCGACATCTCCTCTACCCAGTTGCGCCAGGCAGGCCAGGTACTGTGAGCATGGCCCGCCGGCCCGGGCCGCAGGGGACGACACCAGCATGAATTTCAAGGACTTGCGCGAGTTCATCGCCTTCCTGGAGAGCAAGGGCCAGCTACGGCGTGTCAGGACGCCGGTAAGCTGTGAGCTGGAGATAAGCGAGATCGCCATCCGGACCATCAAGGCCGGCGGCCCCGCCCTGCTCTTCGAGAACGTCCAGGGCTACGACATGCCGGTGCTGGCCAACATCTTCGGCACCCACCAGCGCGTGGCCTGGGCGCTGGGGGTGGACCACATGGACGAGCTGGTCCAGCGCGTCCGCAAGCTGCTGGGCATGGTGCAGGGGCCGCCCCGTGGCCTGATGGAGAAGCTGCGCGCCCTGGGCGAGCTGGCCAGCCTCGCCCGGACGCAGCCCAGGCTGGTCAGGTCCGCCCCCTGCCAGGAGGTGGTGCTGACCGGAGAGGACGCCGACGTCACGGCGCTGCCGGCCCTGAAGTGCTGGCCCCTGGACGGCGGGCGCTACATCACCCTGCCCCTGGTCATCAGCCGCGACCCCATCACCGGCCGGCGCAACGTGGGCACCTACCGGATGCAGGTCTTCGACGGCCAGACCACGGGCATGCACTGGCAGACCCACAAGGTGGGCATGCGGCACCTTCGCCGGAGTGAAGAGCAGGGACTGGAGCGCCTGGAGGTGGCCGTGGCCCTGGGCGCCGACCCGGCCACCATCTGGACTGGTTCCATGCCCCTGCCGCCGGACATGGACGAGATCGGCGTGGCGGGGTTCATCCGGGGCGAGCCGGTGGAGCTGGTCAAGTGCAAGACCGTTGACCTGGAGGTGCCGGCCCACGCCGAGATAGTCCTGGAGGGCTACGTGGTCCCCGGCGAGCTGCGCCCCGAAGGCCCCTTCGGCGACCACACGGGCTACTACTCGCCGGCGGAGGACTACCCGGTCTTCCACGTCACCGCCATCACCCGGCGGCGGGACGCCATCTACCCGGCCAGCGTCGTGGGCCGGCCGCCCACCGAGGACTACTACATGGGCAAGGCCAGCGAGCGCCTCTTCCTGCCCGCCCTCCAGATGGTGCTGCCGGAGGTAGTGGACATCAACATGCCCGCCGAGGGCATTTTCCACAACCTGGTCATTGTCTCCATCAAGAAGGAGTACCCGGGCCACGCCCGCAAGGTGATGTACGCCCTGTGGGGCATGGGGCTGCTGATGCTGGCCCGCACCATCATCGTCGTGGACCACTTCGTCAACGTGCAGGACCTCTCGGAGGTCGCCTGGCGCGTGGCCGGCAACATAGACCCGGCCCATGACCTGGTCATAGTGGAAGGCCCGGTGGACGACCTGGACGTGGCCTCGCCCACGCCGCGCTTTGGCAGCAAGTTGGGCATTGACGCCACCATCAAGGGGCCCCTCGACGGCCGCCAGCGCGAGTGGCCCCCCGATATCGTCATGAGCGAGGACATGAAGCGGCTGGTTGACAGCAAGTGGAAGGAGTACGGGATATTCTGAGCAGCAGCCGGGCGCTTCGGGGCTGACGGCCCCTTGTCGCCAGTGCTGACTGAGTAATGAATTCCAGGGCCGGACGCTGGCCTGCCCCGCAAGGCAAAGGCCGCTTTTCCCGCTC
>FWPU01005011.1_pt1 | contig 29658 bp, 29 predicted proteins | sample 2228361 | NCBI WGS metagenome assembly FWPU01 (sample SAMEA103939777, study PRJEB20133) | metagenome | reverse complement strand
TATGTTTTAAAAATCAGAAAAATAAAAATTTAAGTTATTGATAATCAATAGCTTAAATTTTTATTGAAAAATATTTTGGACAATAGTGAATAATTTTACTTGTTGATCAACAATACTTTTGCATTTTCAATGGCAGCTTCACTCAAGGTATCCCCACTGATCATTCCGGCAATACATAGTATTCTTTCTTCTTGATTAAGTTTTTTTACCGACGAGATTGTTTTATCCCCGATAGTTTGTTTGGAAACCATGAAATGTGTTTGACCTTTTGAAGCCATTTGTGGTAAATGGGTAATCACTATTACTTGCATTTTTTTTGCCATATTTTCGACAAATGATGCCACTTTGGCAGCAGTATCCCCGGAAATTCCCGTATCTATTTCATCCAAAATAAGTACCGGTAATGTTTTTTTTCCGGACAACATATATTTTATGGCCAACATCAATCTTGATTTTTCACCTCCGGATGCAACTTTGGCCAATGATGACGGCGACAACCCTTTATTGGCAGAAAAAAGAAAATCTGTTTGTGTATACCCTTTATCAAACAATTCGTTGGTTTTTTGTATGTTTAATTTGAAAACAGGTTCTGTAAAATTGAGTTTATGTAAAATTTCCTGCATTTGCTTTTCAAAATCCCTTGCATGATTAATTCGGATTTGATGCAATTCTCCGGCTTTTCTTTGTAGAGCTTCACCCAACTCTTTGAATCTTTTTTCCAGGTCTGCTTTTTTTTCTTCCAATTCCTCACTATAGATTAAGTTTTGTTCAAGATGCTTTTGCACTTGCAACAATTCTTTCCAATCGTTTTTTTGATGTTTTAATAAAAGACGGTTTAGCTCAGTATGTTTTTCTTTGAGTATTGCGGCTTTTTCAGGATCAATCTCCACTTCTGCCGATAATCTTTCTATCTCTTCCAAAATATCCTTCAATTCTAAATACACACTTTCAAACCTGTCGGCAAGTTGGCTGTATTCTGTATTGAATTTCGACAGATTTGCAAGTGTTTGTCTAATCATTGTCAATTGATGCGATATGCTGTATTCCTCATGTGTGTCTAATTGAAGTATTTTTTGAAATCCGAGTAAAATCTCTTCGGCATGATCTATCTTGTTGATTTCTTGTTCCAACGAATCCCAAAATTCTTCATCCTCAAGTTGTAACTGTTTGAGTTCTTCCAATAAAAAAAGATGGTAATCATATTGGGCCTTTGCTTCATTTATTTGCCTATCCAACTCTTGCAATTCCTTGATCATTTTTTTGTATTGACGGAAGTCGGCAGAAAATGCTTCCACATCTGCCGTCAATCCGGCAAACGTGTCGATTACATCAAGGGCAAACCAGGGCTTACGTATAAAAATAGTGTCTTGCTGTGAATGTATATCCACCAATAATGACGCCAGATCTTTCACCTGACTGATTTGTGCAGGGGTATCATTGATAAAAATTCGGCTTTTACCCGTTTGTAATAATTCTCTTCTTAAAACTAGATCTGTAGAATAATCAAAATCATTTTGTAAAAACCAATCCTTCATGTCCAGAGCGGAAATATCAAATTCGGCTTCAATAACAGATTTCTCGCCCTGAATACTGTTATCAGTAAAATCGGCTCTTTCGCCAAGAGCCAATCCCAAAGCATCCATCAAAATGGACTTACCTGCTCCTGTTTCGCCGGTAATGATATTCAATCCGGGGTCAAAAATTACTTCAGTTTCTTTTATTAGAGCATAGTTCTTGACTACCAATTTTTTCAGCATAGTGTTCGTCTTAAAATTATCGGTTTAAAATTTCGCGGTATTTTGATGCATTTTGCGGATTGATTTTAGACAATAGTTGCACAACTTCTTGTTTTTGATTAGGATCGGCTTTGGAAAAAATGTTGATAATTTCTTGTGATTTGGCGTTGAAAAACATTTGCAATTGAAAATTTCCGGGTCTTTGATCAAATACTTTTTCCAACAGTTTTAGTGCCTCAAAAATTTCTTTTCTTGCTTTCTCGGGGTCTTGAGCCATTATGTCAAGCCCAAGTCGATGATATTTATATAAACAAAATCTTATGGGTTCAAAATATTGATTCAACATATTTTCTACTATCCAGTAACGGTTGTTTTGATCCGGCGCATCGAAGGCCTTCCACCCCGGTTCGGGTGTATTTTGCGCAAGATTGACGATATTTTGTGCTTTTTGAAAATATGGTGTGCCTCCTTTCAAAGAAAAGGTTTCATAATCCATTGCTATGATATAATAGGCATAAAATGCCAATACTGCCGTCAAATTACTTAAAAAAGTAGTATTGGAAAATTCAAGCGGCTGAAATTCAACATATTTAAATTGAAAATTTTTGTCATTATAATTTAATATCGTGCTGTTATATGCCGTGTTATATACCGGCCGGGTAGATTGCACTTGTATGGTTGCCATAAACTCAGAATTATTGATGGCAGAATTGACGGTTATCAATATGTTGCATTCGATTCTCTCTTCAGGCTTAAATACATCATCGGTCCATTTTGTATTATTCATAAATTCGTAAATCGCTTTCTCCAATGTTTCAAAAATCCTTTTGTTGACATTGGGAACCTGGTCTGCATTTACCTTTACATTACAGTTTAATTCTTGTGATAAAACCGGCATTTGACATAACAGCAAACACACAACAAGCCACAATAAATTGACCTTTGATGAAATATGTCCAATATTTGAGTTCATTTGAAGGGCAATTTATTTATTATTTTTTATTCTCTTGTTTGTCTGTAAATTTATTTTGCAACAGCTCAAATATATCAAAAGCCAATTCTCTTTTGCTTTTCAATAAAAAAGGATGCGCCCGGTCATTTTCGTCAAAAATAACAATTTGATTAGTATCCGTGCCAAACCCCGATCCGGGAATTTTTAATGAATTTAAAACGATCCAATCGGCATTTTTATTTTTCTTTTTTTGCAAGGCATGATATTCTTCATTTTCTGTTTCCAATGCAAAACCTATGACCCATTGATGGTTTTTTATAGATCCGCAGGCAGCAAGTATGTCCGGATTTTTTTCCAATTCTATGCTCAAAAGCTCCTGACCGTCTTTTTTGAATTTCTCAGGATAAGTAGTTTTTGGCTTGAAGTCGGCCACAGCAGCGGCAAAAACAGCAATATCAACTTTTGGAAATATCTCCATACATGCATCATACATTTCAACGGCAGTTCGAACCTTAGTAAAATGATCGACACCGGCAGGTGGATTTAATGCTACGGGACCGCTCACCAAATATACTTCCATACCTCTCTTTACCGCCTCCTCAGCCAAAGCATAACCCATTTTTCCACTTGAATGATTTCCAATATATCTGACGGGATCAATTGGTTCAAAAGTAGGTCCTGCGGTGATCAAAATTTTTTTTCCGGAAAAAGGGGTTGTCGGGAAAAACGTATCGATCTTCAAAAATATTTCTTCGGGCTCGGCCATTCTTCCGTCGCCTTCAATTCCGGACGCCAACGATCCATATCCGGGTGAGATGATTCCACAGCCATTTTTTTTCAATAGTTTAATATTGGTTTGTGTCACAACATGATGATACATCTCATGATCCATGGCAGGTGCGACAAGCACGGGGCATCTTGCAGAAAGATAGACAGCAGTCAGCAAATTATCACAAACTCCATGGGCCATTTTGTGAATCGTCTGAGCCGTGCATGGGGCAATGACCATAAGATCGGCCCACGTACCCAATTCAACATGATTGTTCCAACTACCATTTTCCGGATTAAAATAATCGATCAAGACAGGATTTTTTGAAAGCGTGGATAAAGTCAAAGGTGTAACAAAATTTTTGGCATCGGGTGTCATCACGACTCTTACCTCGGCCCCTGATTTGACAAGCATTCTAACAAGAATAGCGGCTTTATATGCCGCTATACTTCCAGTTATTCCCAATAAGATTTTTTTGTTTTTAATCATGAATTTGTTTCGCTGCCGTTTGATTCTTTAGCAGGATTACGAAAATAGACATCGCCTTCCAAAAATTCTTCGGTAGCAATAATCCAGGGTTTGGGCAATTTTTCATAAAACTTCGAAACTTCTATTTGCTCTTTATTTTCCAAAATATCGTCAAACGAATCGGTATAAGATGAAAATTCCTCAAGTTTTTCATGAAGTTCCTCTTTCATCTCATCGGCAATTTGATTGGCTCGCTTGGCAATGATTGCCACCGATTCATACAAATTACCTGTTTTTTCGGCAATTCTGTTTAAATCACGGGTTACGGTTGTTACCGGAATGTCGGTTCTTTTAAATTTTGTTGACATAATATTTAGGTTTTTGAATTTGCAAATTTCTGTTTTTCTTTTGAAATTTCGTCATAAATTTTCTCTAAATCTTTCAAATATACAGAATTGGGGAATTTATCCACAAAATTCAAGTATGATTCCAATGTTTCTTCCAAACGCTCGGCTTTTTTGCTTTCAATTGAGTTGGAATACAATACATACCAGGACTTTACGATTAAATACATTGCCTCTTCTACTCTTGTAGATGCAGGCCAATCTTTTATAAAGTTCTGCAATGCCACAATGGCTGCCTGGTAGTATTCGGTTTTATAATACAAATATGCATTTTCATAATCTTTTCTCTCGATCTTGGCAAAAAGTTTATCCAATAAGACCCTGCAAGAATCCTTTAATGCCGATTGCGGGTATTTATTGATAAATTGTTGTAAATACTGAATACTCTTGTAAGTATCTTCCTGGTCCAACGAATATGGAGGGGATAACAAATAATAACATCTTGCTGCCAGGAATAAGGCCTCTTCGGCCCGGGGAGAAGTTGGAAAAGTTTCGTGAAAACGACCGAAATGATATGATGCAAGTATATAATCACCTTGTTTGTATAATGTTTGGCAATAGTAATAATAAACATCTTCAGACCTTTGTGTACCTCTAAAATACGGCAACAAATCTTCAAACAAAGGCAACGCTCTGACATAATCACCTTTCTCGTAATATTTCAATGCGCCTTGATACTTTGCTTCAAAATCCGATGATTTTACCAATTTTTGATATTCACTGCAATTGGTAAAGAACATCAAGAAAAAGATCAGACCTAAGATGGAAACTGCCAATTTGTTATTTCTTACACCAATCATCAATAAATAAAATTGACTGCGAAAATACAATATTTTCACAATATAAACCCTTCAAAATTTTAAGACCAATTGAAAACACCCAATGAAAATCTGTTTCTATTGATACCTAAAATAATAAAGTAGTACCAAATGTTTAAAAAAATCATGGAAAGAAAAAATACTTATCTTTGCGTCAAATTTTTACATTATGTCGGCAGTAGATTTACTTGAAAAAATCAATTCCAAAGAAGGACCGATTGGTCAATACGCTAAATATGCACATGGATATTTTACTTTCCCCAAATTGGAAGGTCCCATTGCAGCAAGAATGAAATTTCGTGGCAAAGAAGTGTTGCAATGGAGTTTAAACAATTATCTTGGTTTGGCCAACGAACCCGAAGTAAGGGAAGCCGATGCCAAAGCTGCCGCCGACTGGGGTTTAGCCTATCCAATGGGTGCACGCATGATGACCGGAAATACAAAATATCATGAACAACTCGAAGCGGAACTTGCCGCCTTCGTCGGCAAAGAAGACGCCGTGTTGTTTAATTACGGTTATCAAGGCATTATGTCTACCATCGATACATTGGTCGACAGAAAAGATGTGATAGTTTATGATGCCGAGTCACATGCCTGTATTGTTGACGGAGTTCGCTTGCATCAAGGCAAAAGATTTGTTTTTAAGCACAACGATATCGAGAGTTTTGAAACACAAATCAAAAGAGCCAGAAAACTGGCTGATGAAACCGGTGGTGGAATCTTGGTGATTACCGAAGGAGTCTTTGGCATGAATAGTCACCAAGGAATTTTAAAGGAAATTGTGTCTTTAAAACAAAAATACGGCTTTAGGATATTGGTTGATGATGCGCATGGGTTTGGTGCACTGGGTAAAACCGGAGCCGGCACAGGAGAAGAACAAGGAGTGCAAGATGAAATAGATTTTTATTGTGCCACATTTGCCAAATCTATGGCTTTGATAGGCGGATTTCTTGCTTCCTCCGAGAAAGTATGCCAATATGTTCGATACAATATCCGCTCTCAAATATATGCCAAATCTCTGCCTTTGCCATTGGTCATTGGTGCTTTGAAAAGGTTGGAATTAATTAAAAGAGACACCTGGAGACGTGAAAAACTATGGGAAATTACTCATGCACTACAGGAAGGACTCAAAAAAGAAGGTTTTAACGTCGGAACACCTCAAAGCCCTGTCACTCCTGTGTACCTGAGTGGCGACCCAACTGAAGCATCTAACCTAGCATTCGATCTTCGTGAAAATTACAATCTCTTTTGCAGCATAGTAGTATATCCTGTTATACCCAAAGGGCAAATTATCTTCCGATTGATTCCCACAGTGATGCACTCACTTGATGATGTTAAATATACAGTAGAAACTTTTGCCAAGGTTAAAGAAAAATTGTTTAAGGGCGAATACAAGTCCGAAATCATGAAAAAAGTCATTTAAATTACATTAATTACAAACCCTCTTCACTTTTTTCAACTCTCCAATATGCATCGGGACCATCAGGCACGTCACTATCATCCCACACGTACAATTTATCTTTAAGGCCGTCATTTTTAAAAACAAATGCCAGTAAAATGCCCGACACCAATCCCCATGCATGAGATTCCCATGAAATTTCTTGTTTAATGGGTAAAATCCCCCACACCATGCTTCCATATTCAAAAATGGTTAAAAAAGAAATCCATATCATTTTTTTGCTTTGTTTAATAAACCCGGAAATAGCCAGAAAGCCAAACAACATATAAACAATGCCGCTGGCACCAATGTGATAGGCCTCTCTTGCCGCCAACCATGTCCAAAAACCCGTAAATATCCATCCCGACAATAATATGATACCCCATCGTTTTGGATAGGTATAACGCAATAAAGCACCTAACACAATCAATGAAATGATATTGGAAATCAAATGGGACCACGAACCATGAAAAAAAGGGGCAAACAACACTCCTTTTAAATAATGTAAATCATGTGGTTTAACAGCTCCCCAATTTGACGGCCAAAATCCTTTAATGCATGCAACATAATTTAACATCATCAAAAAAGACAAGATAAGAAAAGGCATGCTATAATAAACAGCCTTGAAAATGATTCTTTTTTCCCTAGTTGGCATTATTGTTTGATTCTTTTTAAAATAATCGTTTTTGCTTTCTGCAACAATTTAAATTGATTTGTCATTTTTTGTTTTGTTTTTTCATCAGTGTATAAATCGGGGTGCAACTTTTTTGCCAATTGATAATATCTTCGTTTAAATTGCGACATATTGACAGGATGCGTCAGCCCCATAAATTTCAAAGCCCAGTTGTATTCATCCGGTAAACTGCCGACCATTTGTTTGCGTTTGTTTTCATATCGTATATTTATGAGTTTAAAATAATTTTCTATGCTTCCGGTTTCAATTTGCAGATTCTTGCAAAATTGCAGAATGAGAGGAAAAATTATCTGTTTCATTTCATATTCCGAACTTGCATCATAAAATAATTCGAGGATGTATTTCACTACACTTATTTTTTCTTTATCTTCAGAATTCAAAAAGTACTTTTGAATAAATTTTTGCGTTCTATTGATATTTACAAAAAAATGGTGGTATAATTTCATTTTTTTAATAAAATCTCCCTTGCTTTCTTTTGATATCATTGCATTTCTAAGATTTTTATAAAAGACATTTTTTTTGGGGAGATTGATTGTCACCCAGGCAAGAAAAGCCATTTGTAAATAATACAACTGAGGAATCTCCAATTCGGCAAAAGGATAATCCAAAGAAATTTTCGAAGCGTAAAAGTAATAAACCCAAACATGGACCAACCAGGCCAAAAAAGCAAGAACAGGATAATCAATCCATAAAAAAATTATTACTGACACCAATGAAACAACTGATGCAACATCTTGAAGTTCTTTACGTTTATATTTGGAAAACATTTGACTGAGCTCGTGCAATGTTATTGTTCAAATATAATTTAATGTATTTATTTTGTGAATTAATTTTGCCAAATATTTTTAAAATGCCCGGAATTGAAACATATTCTTATGAAAAACCCGCATTTCCGGGTCATTATTTCTATCTTTTCACCAACAGGTTTGGCGATAAATATGAAGTAACCATCGGGCGTAAGGCTCATGATTATTTCCACATTTCTATTTCTTTTGGTGTAATCAATGAAGAATATCAAGATGAAGAATACACATTGACAAACAAGGGAGATATCTTCAGAGTATTACACACTGTTTGTAAAATTCTTTGCGATTACCTTGAAGAACACCCAAATGTGCATACCATTGAATATTCCGGTGAAGCCAAAAAAGGAGAAAAAATATTACCTTCTAAAGCCACTTCCAGAACTCTTGTATTTACCAGATTTGCCAAACAATATTTCAAACCGCCAAAATGGCAGTTAAAATTTAAAGACAATCACGTGTTTATCGTCCGCGATAAATAAAAAAATGTTAATTTGTCGAAACAATACAACTTTTTGCGTTATAAATACGTCTAATTAACGAAAATTAGCAAGGGAAGATAGTTTAAATTATTAATTTTGCATACTTTTTGCTTAAAAATAATAAAACCAAAAATTAATATTCATGAGACAGCTTAAGATTACACAACAGATTACAAAAAGGGAGAGTAGATCATTGGAAAAGTATTTGCAGGAAGTTTCAAAGGAAGAAATGATCACTCCCGAAGAAGAAGTTGAATTGGCATACAGAATCCAGAAGGGCGACAAAGAAGCTTTAAGCAAGATGGTTCGCGCCAATCTTAGATTTGTCATCTCCGTGGCAAAGCAATACCAGAATACGGGACTTACCTTAGAAGACCTTATCAATGAAGGCAACTTAGGGCTCATTGAAGCCGCAAGAAGATATGACCCAACCAAAGGTTTTAAATTTATCTCTTATGCCGTTTGGTGGATACGTCAATCCATCTTGAAAGCTGCAGCTGACAACTCACGCACCATACGTCTGCCACACAACCGTCTTGGTGAGATTCAAAAAATTAACCGTGCTACCATAGAATTCGAACAAAAATACGAAAGAGAACCAACCCCTGAAGAATTGGCAGAAATCCTTGACATGGAGCTTGAAAAAGTGGAATTGTCTCTCAAAATGTCTAAAAAACAAACCTCACTCGATGCCCCCATGGCCAACGATGAAGACAACAACAGTTTGATAAGCGTTTTAGAAAATACCGACACACCCTTGCCAACTGATGAGCTTATTAAGCAATCGCTTGCCGAGGACATAGAGCGTTCGCTTAAACACCTTAAAGGGATAGAAGCCGAAGTGATTAGAATGTTTTTCGGTTTGGGCGGACGTCCTGAAATGACTCTCGAAGAGATTGGCAATGTTTTCGGATTGACCAGAGAAAGGATTCGTCAAATCAAAGAAAGAGGCCTTAGAAGATTGAAAAAGCTTTCAAAAACCTATAATCTTCATTCCTACTTATAACCATTTAAAAATTTATAATATAAAAAGCACCTTTAAAGGTGCTTTTTATATTATGGAAAACAAACTTTAAAAAAACTACTGAAAGTATTGAGGCAATTTACGGATCGGCTTCAACCATAAAGTAAAAAAAAATGGTTTTAAATGATTTAGTTTCCAGGCAAGTCGGTCTTCTTTGTTAGCCAAAATTCTGTTTAAAAAGCTTCGGTTACTTTTGCCGCCTGTACGCATCAAAACGGCAATTTTCGGAATATAACACAATTGAATTTTATGCTTATGGATAAACCTCAGCATTAATTCATAATCTGCTGCCGATCTCAGACGAAGGTCAAACATGCCGTATTTATCATATACCTCCTTTTTGGCATAAAAAGTGGGGTGAGGAGGCATCCAACCCCACAAAAAATCACCTTCTTTATATTCACCGGACCTCCACCGACGAATGATCTTGCGGGGATTGTTTTTGTCGACATAGACCAAATCTGCATAAACTGCATCACATCTACCAGGCTTGAATTGCTTGGCCACATCATGAAGAAAATCAGGATATGCAAACATATCGTCGGCATGTAAGAAACCGATGATTTCACCTGTTGCCAATTTTATTCCCTTGTTTAATGCATCATAGATGCCATTATCGGGCTCGCTGACGACAATATGGATATGTTTTTTATAGTGATTGATTATATCCAATGTGCGATCAGTCGATTGACCATCGACGACAATGTATTCAAGATCCGGATAATTTTGTTTTATTACAGATTCGATGGTGCCGGCAATGGTTGATTCATTATTTTTACAAGCTGTGATTAAAGATATTTTCATCTTTCGATCCAATGATTTTCCAAAACCAATACATCCATTTGGGTACGTAAAAAGCAATCAATGGCCTCTTGTGGTGAATTGACGATAGGTTCATTTTCATTAAAAGAAGTATTCAATAAAACAGGCACCCCGGTAATTTTATAAAACTCTTCGATAAGTTGATAATATCTATCTCCTTTCATTACTGTTTGGAGACGTCCCGTTCCATCCACATGTGTCACAGCCGGTATTTCATTTTGTTTTTCGGGTATAATGGGATAAACTTTCTCCATGAACGGTACACGATCGGCATCTACAAAATAATCATCCTTGTATTCTTCAAGAATCGAAGGGGCAAAAGGTCTGAAACTTTCGCGGCGTTTTATTTTAAGGTTAAGCAGGTCTTTGGCATCTTTTCTTCTCGGGTCAGCCAGGATGGAACGATGCCCCAATGCACGTGGCCCGAATTCCGACCGCCCCTGAAACCAGCCAACCACTTTGCCATCTGCCAACGCCTTAGCAACTTTGGGCAACAAATCTTTGTCGGGTATCAATTGGGAGGTCAAACCTGCAGAACGGATAGCTTGGTCAATTTCATCATTGGTATATCTTGCGCCCGTATAGGCATGCCATACGGGTTCTCTTTGCCGATTTCCCAATTCTTGAAAATAATAATAGAATGCAGATCCCACCGATGTGCCGGCATCATGGCCCGCACTGGGGATGTATACATTTTTAAAAGGTGTACTTTTTCTTATTTTTCCGTTAGCCACCGAATTTTGAGCAACTCCTCCGGCAACACACAAATTGTCTACAGGAATTTTTTTATATAGATGTTGAATCATGTGGAAAATAACCTCCTCCGTAAGACGTTGAGTGGATGCTGCTATATCGCGATGGTATTCGTTTATCTGATCCTGTTTTTTTCTTGGAGGACCTAAAAGTTCTATCAATTCTTCCGAATACAATGTGTCAATATGAGGCGACCCACCTTCCCAGGACATTGAAACTCCTGCATGATGATGAACAAAATATTTAAGATTCAAACGGAAAAGACCGTCATCGGTTTCATAAATAATGTTTCTCAGTTTTTCGGTATATACAGGTTTTCCATAGGGGGCCAACCCCATCACTTTGTATTCATCGCCATAATGAGGGAATCCTAAAAATTGTGTCATGGCTGTGTAAAATATACCTAAAGAATGTGGGAAAAAAACTTGTTGTAGAGGAATGATTTTATTATCCAACCCATGGCCTGACATCATAGAAGAAAAATCTCCAAAACCATCTATCGAGATCAATGCCGCTTCTTTAAAAGGAGATGCATAAAAAGCAGAAGCCAAATGGCTGCGGTGATGCTCAATGAATTTTAATTTACTCCGTATTATAGAGGGGTCTGTATTGAAAGCCCGGGCAAAATGGTTTTCCAATGCGAGAATATTTTTACGGTTTTTCCATCTGTCCCATGCCGCAGGCCAGATTGCCGGATTAAGTATAATTCTTTTGACCTTTTTGAAGAAATGCTTGGACGGATCACGTGAAACGGTAATGTAATCGATATCGGAGAGCGATATTTTTTCTTCTTTCAAACAAAAACGTATGGCTTCGGAAGGGAATCCCGCCCAATGTTTCACTCTTCTGAACCGCTCTTCTTCTATTGCATACAACAATTTGCCGTTTTTAATCAAACAGGCGGAAGAATCGCCATGAAACGCATTTATGCCCAGAATATACATTTGTCTGCTTTTAAGCCACGAAGGTAATGAATTTGATTTTTTGCGTCAAAACATTCTTAAAATTAAGAGTATTAATTTTCAACAGGCATCGTTCTACCATTTATTTTGATGCTTCAAGCAATTTTATATATTGTTTTTTTAATTCACCGGTATTTAATTTTTTAAAAGGATAAAGTTTGGCATTTTGATGCCATTTGAACCAATCTTGATGTGTCATTTCATAAAACCGATTCAATGCATTTATCCATGCTTCTTTATTATGCAAAGACAATACATAACCTGCATTGTACTGTTTCAAATCTTTCCATGGAGTGTTGTCGGAGATCAAAGACGGTAGGCCTAATGAAAGTAATTCAATAATAGTGTGGGCATAATTTTCGTGTTTTGTAGGCAGGACACTCAAATGTGCCCTTTGAATGATCCCGACAGCATCTTCCAGAGTCATTGCTCCATGATACAATACTCGCGAGGATGATTGATTAAGTGCATTTATCAATGTTTTGCACTCTTCAAAGTACCTGTTATCTTCTATCGGACCAATGATGTGAAGTTGCCAGTTGTTTTTATCCCATTCTTGCAATATTTGTAACAAATAGTCCAAATTTTTCTTTCTTGCCAAACGGGCATAAAAGACCATGTTGAGTTGATTGGCCGGCTTTTCCTTCAGTTGTATATCCGTAAAGGTAAATGGGAGATTAGGAATTTCATTGATTTTGTTTGACAAAACCGGATACCATTGGATTAAATCTTTTGATTCTTCCGGTGATGTTGTATGCCAAATATCTATTTTATTGTAAACTCCAAGATGCTTCATCATACCTAAGAATACTGTTTTTTTCAATCGTTTCTCGTTTCTTGCATTTTTAAGCAACATGCCTCTTGGGGCAATTATCCATCGTGGAATATGACGTTTAAGAAATAACGATTGAATCACCGGTAAAATGGAATATTTGAAAGAAAACATGCCATTAATATACACTGTGCCGGGCTCAATGGATGTAATTAATTGTTTCAAGAGCGCGGATGTCAGATTGGTTGCATAATAAACTTGGGCATTGCCTTGTTTAGTCCATTGATCTAAGGGCACATTTAAAAGTGTTTTGTCCACATCAAAAGATGAAGTGATGATATAAAAGTCAAAATAATCATGCAAAAGATTTACAAGATTTTGCATTGACCTGACAGGGCCTCCGGCTTTAAATGCAGGGGTATACCAATCAATCAATATGACTACTTTTGTTTTCAATAGCGGTGAAATAATGCCGGCGAAATTATCCAGGGGATTGATTCAAAATCTATTTTAGTGGCATCATTTAATCCATAAACACAAAAATGAATCTTTGACTTGAAAAAAAACATACCCGAACGGGCAAGTATTGGCTTTAAAGGATGCTGATTGCTACAGGTAAATGAAAAAAACACCGGTTTTAATTCTTTTTGCAACATGTTTAAAACCTGTTTGATATCGCTCACAGATGGTAATTGTGTAAATAAAATTTCCATGATTTGAGCTTCGGGCAACCCAAATCGTCTTCCCATTCTTGCTATTAAGGCAATATCTTTATAAAGCACAACCTTGTAGTCAAATAAAGGAAATGAGAAAAACCGCCACAATAGAAATTCTTTTGTATATCGGGGAGATAAAAAGCCGGGGTAAACATACAGTTTATCTCCATGTTTATCGAAAAATTCAATCAACTTGTTTTTTTCTTTGGCATTGATTTGATTGACTGAATCAGGTGAAAAATTTTTTTGATTCCGCAACCGATAAAAATTTTTCAGCAACAAAAGAGAATTTATTTTCAGCCCCTGCATAATTCCTTCCAGAGGTTTGTAACCAAGCGAAAGAAAAGGTTGAAAACTATTATTGTTGGGAAAATTAAAAATTCCATCCACGCCCGCTTCCTTCATTGCTTCAAACAATTGATGATGGAGGTTTTTAAAAACCCCTTTTCTACGGGCTGAGGCATCCGTCATGGTTTGGTATGAATAAGCTGCATGATATATTTTGTTATTACCTTGAATTTGCATCCGGCCATAGGTACATTCGCCCCAGAAATTGCCATCGTCTGAAAATGCCGCAAAACCTATAACCGGCCCAAAAGGTGAAGAAAAATATTTCCACTGCATCCACTCCAATGTATCGGCTTTTCTGTGATGAATCTCTGCTGCCTTTTTCAACAACAATGCTTGTAATTCTTTATTTTCGGAATCTATTTTTACAAATTTCATGACAACAATTTTAAGTAAATTTCTTGCAATTGAGCGGCAATTTTTTCGGGATAAAACCGCTTAACATTTTCCCGACCTTTTTCCACATAAGATTGGTAAAATTCTTTGTCATTCATCATTCGCACAATAGCATTTTTCCATCCATCGATGTCTCCGGGGTCTATCCATATAGCACTTTGACCTGTCACTTCAGGCAATGAAGTAGTATTTGCCACCAACACCGGAAGTCCCATGGCCTGGGCTTCGATCACAGGCAATCCGAATCCTTCACGCAAGGAAGGGAAACAAAGTAAATGAGACATTTGATATAATTGTTTCAATCGATCATTGCTTATCCCTGTTTCATTTATTACGTCCAATCCAAAATCTTTGATGATATTTTTTTGCAAAGGTGATAATGGGCCCACGATAATCAAACGCACGGGCAGTTCTTTGACGGCATTCAATACTGTTTCGATGTTTTTATTTTTTTTTGTGCCTACCAAGATGATAGTGAATTTTTCCGGTTTATGACTAAGCTCTCTGCCGGCATTGATAAAAATTCGGCTGACCGGATTGTGAATAACCAAGATTTTATTGGGAGTTACATTAAAATTTTTGATCAATTTATTTTTGGAATATCCTGAAACTGTGGTTATAACATGGGAGAAATAAACTCCCAAACGGTAGAATATCCATCCATGCAACATTTTTTTCCACCCCGAAAGGTCAAAATCATAGTGATGTGTATCATGATAAGTGACCACCACTTTTTTTCCCAAAAGACGGTACCAAATGGCCCAATATGTATTCCCCCCCGTAAGATGAACAATCTCAAACCCATTGGCAAACAAAACTCCGGCCGGACCGGGATTAAAGGCACCTTTCATACGATGCATGGTTACGTGAAACGGTTCGGCAAAGTGTGGATATATAGCCCGGAATACTTGTTCTATACTGAAACCTTGATCCATCTTAGGACGCATCAACCAGAGTATGTTTACAGATTTATTCATGTGTCATTTCCAAATATGTTTGCAAAGCCAAATCCCTCAGTTTTTTATTATTTTTATCAAAATATTCATTTTTGACTTGCATTTTGATTTTATTTCTCAATTCACTTGGGGCTAAATGAAAGCGGGCATTTTCAATTATCTTCAACTCATTTTCTTTTGTATGGCCGAAAGGATGAAATGCCGTATTAAATTTCTTATTAATATTTTCGATTACTATATCTATATTGCTTGTCACATCGTCAAACTTAGCCAACACAAATTTCGATTTATATGGCAACAGTCCGGAATAAAAACGGATATACCAATCTATCATCAAGTGTATGGGCATCTGCGGGTAGGAATTGTTTCCTTTTCCTGCCGATTCAATGAAGAGTGCTTTCAAGGATACGATAGCTTCATCAGGATGACGAATCAATACTACCACAGGTTTCTGTCGTCTTATCGCTTCCAGTACATGCACATGAGAATGCACATGGGTGGCTATGTTAACCTGATGGTTTTGGGCCAATGCAAATGCCTTGACAAAAAAACTGTTGGCCGACCGGGGGAAACCTTCAATAACAATGTCGGTATTTTCATTGATTATTCTCTTTTTAAACCAATGATTGCGGTATTTCCATCTCAATAGAGAAATATAAAGGGCCGGAAAATTTTCCAATTGTTTTTTTAAAGCATAATTCAAATATACTTGAAATTTCATACCTCATTTGTTGGAGCATTCTTAGCCATTGCAAGTATTAATGCAAAGTTAAACCAATAGACAAAATTATCCATGTAATTATAAACTGTATTGCTTAACAATAAAACGTGGGGTATTTGATAAATTGTCATTGCATAAAGAATAATTTTCAAGAGTGGGTGACGTGTGGCATACCATACATTTAAAGAATGAAAAAATATAAATATACGCATCAAAACCACTATCGTGATGCCCACAAGTCCGAGATCAATAGACAATCTTTCTCCTTCTTCCTCGTAATATTCCGGAAATCTGCTTTTCAAACGTTTATCATTTCCTTGATATGCCACCCCCACACCCCATCCTTGCAAACCTGTGAGTGTGGCGTACTTTAAAAAATCCAAGCGGTCAACACTCCGATTATATACATCTATATAGGCCCCTTCTTCGGTTTTATATTTTGCACCCGCCCGCTGAAAACGAACCATAAAAGAATCCACGGCATTTCTGGCAATGTCGGTAGTGTTGTATAATACAATAAAAACTGCCGGCATAATGATCATTCCGATGGAAACATAATAACGCATATTGGCATATACGGTGAATACATAAAACGCTATCAAAGCGATATTGAAAAAAGTGAGGAACAAACTCAAACGGCTACCCGTCATAAAGGTAGAAATTATTGCCATAGCCCAAACTGCCAAATGAAACATGTATGGCATCCGGTTTCTTATCAAATAAAACAAATATGCTGTGATTATCGTGGTATAGAACAACAAGTAGACATTGTATAATTTTACAAAAGTAAATACTGACGTAACCCTTGTAAATCCAAGACCTGTGCGTGTTATTAACTGTTCTTCATTGATAAATTTGTTTAAAATATGATCGTGCGGCAAATAAAATTGAAACATGGATAAAATAACTAATGGCAATGTTATTTTCGAAAACCACACGATACCTTTTTGAAACTTATTAAAATCAAGATATTCAGGCACAATGCCGATTAATGGAATATAAATTAAATGTACAAACAAACCAATTATGTATACATCCCAAGGATTTGGATGCTCATTCAAAAATATGGTTAAAAACGACCATGTAAAATATAAGAAAATAAAGATTTGGTAGGGATACCGAAAAGAAATCTTTAACCTTCCGGACAAAAAATAATAAAAAAAATAAAGCATCAAACAAATGACCCACTTTCCCAAAAACAACACATTGGACAAACCCGGTAAAAACCAACGGCGGAATGCCCCCTCAAAAATCATCCAGAACAAAAGGAGTAACAATAAACTTTGATTGAGCCGGGGAAGTGTTATCATAATGATTCTTTCGTAAGGTTTTGAAAACAATTTTTTTCAAATTCTTCTATCAACCTACTCCAACTATATGGTGCCCAATAATCCGATATAACCTCTCTGAGCCGTGTCTTGTCCATCTCTTTCCAACTATTATATGCTTTTTGTAACTGAGGATATGTAAAATCATTTACTTTCATCACACCCGGAATGTTTTTTTCATCAATGACCTTTATAGGCAAAGATATCACGGGAACTCCACAATAGCCATATTGCACCATTTTCAATGGAAATGCATGGTCAACATTGTCCCCTCTTTTCCTTAATATCATACCGAGATCCGAGGCCCAAAAATAAACTGGGACAATTCCGGGTGAAACAATTCCTGTATAGTGGCATCTTGGATGATCGACAAATTTCGGCAAGTTTCCAACCATTAATAAGATGAGTTCGGGATTTAGATCCAGCCATTTTTTCAAATCCGAAGCAACCGTATAATCAATCCAGTGGGAGGAACCGATGTATGAAACCACTGTTTTGCCTTGTGCATGGAGTTCCCGCCATTGTTGGGATTTAATCTTTAAAACTTGATCATTAAATACTTCATCGTTTACACCGTTTTCCAAATAATAAATTTTGTTTTCGTCCCAATGCATACCTAACTTTTTCTCCAACGATGCTTTTTGTTTTGGATGCATCAATGATATTTTCCGGCAATTTTCACATGATTTTTTCAAATGCTCTTTGTGTGCCGGCGTCAAGGGTCTTTCAAAATCGTCTTGAAAATCAATAATTTGTAGAATGTTTTTATCATTGGAAGTAACGCTGTAATAACATCCGTCGGCATAAATAACGATGTCAGGATTAATTTTTTTTATATATTTTTTTATTTGTGACGAATTGAAGCGGTACATTATTTTTTTTGCACTATTATGTCCGAACAAATAATGGATATATGCATCCAGTATAAGTGGCCATTGAACATAAAACAATTGTTCCGTCTTTTTTACAATTTTAAAAGGGGCTAACAAATTTGACAGCCAATAATATATTTTTTTAAACACATTTAAGTTCCTTCCCGACCATAAATCATTTCTGTAATCCTTCCAGGAGAAAACATACACTATATGTCTTTTCGAAAGCTCCCGATAAAAATAACATGATCTTGAAATGGGTTTTTCTATGGAAACCGCCGGAAAAAACAATATCTTTTTACGATTTTTCAATGTTATGACAAATATGGACAAAGATAAATTTTTAAATCTGACTGAAAAACAACTTGATTATTTTTTTCTGTCCAAATGCTGTCTTATTAACTCATCCAGTTGAAGAACCTTTTTGTCATAGGTATTTTCTTGTGCCATATTTTTTCTTTTCCGAACCCAATCATCTTCAACCAAGTTTTTATAATTTGAAACTACACGTCTGAATGCATGCAAAAATTCATTGGAATTTTTGTTGACGATCATGATATTCGGATCAATGCTTTGATAAGTGGCTATGGGGGAAGCCACCACAGGTTTTCCTGTGGCAAGGTAAAACAAAATTTTTAAACTATTGGAGGTTCTCAAGGGGGCTTTGTCTGTATAAGGAAAAATAAACAAATCCATATTAGACAACCATTCTGTTAAATGATTGCCGGTAAGCAAACCGGTCATGTGTACATTAGGATGCGAAGCAAGATCTTCCCAAAAATGATAATTAAGATTGTTGGGAGTCAACTTGCTTCCGGCAAAGTAAAAATCAAGATCAGGAAAGAAATTGACCAAATCATTAATCAAATTTAAATCAAGATAAGGAGATTTTAAGGTACCCATAAAACCAACTTTTTTGGGAACCTCGTTGATGATGTTTTTATTATTCAAAGATTCGAACAAATCACCGGGTATGGCATGACCCAAAAAATAGGCATTAAACATTCCATAATGATCCGAGATGATTTTGCTTACTGTCAATACTAAATCGGTATTTTGATAAATTATTTGAAAATTGCGTTTTTTCAGGTTAGGAAAATAATCCATCAATCCGAAGATGTGTATTTGTGCTCCAAAATCTTTTAACCACCAAAAAAAATAAGGGAAAAATGAAATAACCACGTCAGGATGAATTTTCGCAAATCGCAAAATGGATTGAATTTTTTTGCGGAATATTTTTCTCACCCAAAACTCCGGTAATATATTGATAGCCACGAAATTATTTTTAACCCCAATTTGAATTAAATTTTCCGAAATATTTGTGTGAATGAAAGATTCCGTTTGACCGTGAGGAAAACACAAAAAAAACACCCGGTTAAATCTTGCCAATTCCAAGGCATAATAATGTTTTGACAATAAATTTTTTCCGAACGGTTCGGGCGAAATGATAAGAATGGTTTTGTTTTTCAAATACATTAAGAATACACTTTTTTTCCTTGTAACAACAGCTTGAAATAATCACGTATTGATAAAGGTTCTATGGCATAATATGAATGCGAGATTTTCGGTTTTTGCAAATAATTTTCCAGTTCATCCTTGCTAAAATCCAACTTAGAAGCAACATATTGCAGGTCTTGTTTACGGGTTTGAGGATCTATGACCGGATTTTCCAAAATTTTTATCGCTTCTTCTCGTGACATCTGTCCGGACATAATCAAGGTGCTCAAGTGGGCTTTTCTTTTATCCACTCCAAATTTTTCGGGTAAAATCACAGTTTGATAAAACCGGGTAAAAAAACTTTCGTGATGTTTTCCTCCATAATCTTTCCAGTCAAAAAACTCTTTCAATGTTTCTTTGGCTTTTTCTTTATTGTAATCTACCCAGTTTAGTGGTTCTAATTTTTGATATTTCATAATGGAATTATACCATCTTTTGTCCCAAAAACCATAAAATGGATAGGTGCGTAAAGAAATTTTTCCAAATTTTTTGTGAATATCTTTAATGTTCCAAGAATCTTGTTTTCTGTGTGTCCAAGAATTCGGCAAGATACCTTCGGTAGCGATATTAAATCCGCTTAAAATATATTTAATTTTATTTTTGTCTGCCAGGCGAAACATTGTGGCCAGGATAGCATGATCGGTAATGGCCTCAATATCTATCACGTGGGCGTTGAAATAGGACCGTTGGAGGTCTTTAAACTCGTCCCAGTTGACAACAAGTGTGTAAAAATCAAAGCCCGTTTTGTTGATGATATTCCGGATATTTTGGTTGGCAATTTCAGTATTCCAACCATTGTCAAAATGTATCAACAAGCATCGCAATTCATAGCGTGCTGCCAAATAGGCCAAATAACTGCTGTCTACTCCTCCCGAAATACCCAATATAACGTCATAACGGTTCTTTTTACGTTGATCTTTAATCTCTTTAATTTTTTGTTCTAAAATTTTCTTTCCTTTCTCCCCCGGAATGATCCACTGTTTTGCTTTGCGTTCATAATTGATGCAATGATTGCAATATCCACGGCCATCAAATTGGATCATGGGATCACTTTCATCCATCAGGCACCGTTTACACACTTTCCCGGTAAAAATTTCTTTGTTTTCAATGTATATTGGCGTCATTTTTATTCAAGCAAACTTTGAAATTTTTTTAATCTCTCGAGATTAAATCTTTTATAAAATCTCTTTGACTACTATGTATCAACAAATAATCGGTCCAATCTAAACGATCATGTATACCGATTCTATCCAAAGGTACTAATCCCATAAATTTAACTCGTTTTTTTTCAATTCTATATATTTCATAACCGGATTGTTTTAATAAACTCTCAATTTTATTTTGAATTTCTAATCTGGATTTGTTATGTTCATTATAAACCGGTAAAATTTCAATTAATATCAAAGGTTTATGTTTTTCCAAATACGGATTAAAAGATTTCAACACATACCACTCGGCTCCTTCTACATCTATTTTAACGATTCCCGGGAAAAATTTATCAAAGCTTTGATAAATTGTCTCAAAATCAAAAACAGGAATAAAAAATTCTTCATAAATAGTTTGGTGACGGAATTCTTGGATTATTGAAGCCGCTTTATCTGTGATTGAAGGAGTATACATTTGTAATTTTGCCAAATGATTATGATCAGATATACCTAGGGCAACAACATGGGTGTTTGACCACCTGTTGACATGAATTAATCGTTGAACATACGCAACACATTGAGGATTGGGATCAAATCCTATATAAGGAATTTTTGCATTAACCGACTTAAGTTTTATCAATGTTTGCCCAATATTCGACCCAATATCCATAAACCCCTGTATATCCGGGAATTTAATAAACAATTTTTTCAATAAATCGATCATCCACATCTCCGTCATGTTTAAATGGCCGAATCCCGTTGAAGACAATATTGGAATTATAATTCTCTTGTTATTTATCACAATTCGGGTATTAAAGCATAAAAACTTTAACAAACCGGTTTTATTCAAGATTCTTATGAATAATTTGTTTTTCAAGTCAACACTATTTTATTAAAAGCACGGCTTATTTTCCTGAATCATCATCTAAATTTTTCAAAAATTTGGCAGGATTACCGGCAACAACTTGATTTTTCCCGACATTCTTAATCACTACTGCCCCCATACCTATCAAAGCATTATCCTCTATTTTTCCTTTATTGATAATGAGTGCACCGGGTGCAATCCACACATTTTTTCCGATATGGGCACTTCCCCCTATCATGGCATGAGCGATGACCAAACTGTTTTCCTCAATTTGCACGCCATGGGCTATATGTACAAGATTATCCACTTTTACATTTTCCCCCAAAACCGTTGAACCCAGCACTGCACGGTCTATACAATTGTTGTTGCCAATTTCAACATGTTTTCGGATAACCACATTGCCGATATGTGGAATTTTTTCATACTTGCCTTGTTTGTTTTTTTCATAACCAAAGCCGTCCCCACCTATGGTATTGTTAGAACCTATCACCACATTGTTTTCAATCACCGTACCCCATCCAATCACATTGTTGTGTCCAATCACTACATTATCTCCTATGATACAATTTTCTTCTATCACGTTATATTCTCCCAGGATAACGTTTTTCCCCATCTTTACACTTGGGTGTATGATATTGTTTGATCCGGAGTTTGTTGATTTTGAAGGGGCAAAAAATTCTTTAAGAACGTGCATGAATGATAAACGTGGCTGATGACAAAAGATATAATTCACTTGTGGCTGAATTTTAATTTTATCTTTTGCACTCAATGGAAGAATGACCGTTCCGGCTCTTACTTCTTTTAACTTGTCAATATTTTTTTCATTACACCAAAACAACACATCTTGACGCATGTTTTTTTCATCCAATGGAATCAATTCATGAATGAATACCCCGGCATCTCCGGCAAACTCCGTGTATTCTATTTTTTCCAATATTTCTTTAATAAGAGGCATAATAATTTAAATTATCCACCTAAGCACTTCAAAGGCCTCGGCATATTTTTGTTTTATTTGTTCACCGCGCATTCTTGCCCACGAACGAATAAATTCGTCACCGGAATAAGAACGGTGTTGCTGGGATTTATACTCTTTTATGGCTTGTATTTTTTTTTCGATATGCTTATCTTGAACAGGTACAAAAGCCGTTGTAGAAAAGGTGATGTTGTTCCAAGGCATTTCATAACACAATATAGCCGAATATTTAAATGCTCTTAATCCTTCTTGTGCAATGGTATGATGGTCTTGATGAATGTCATTCATGGAAGGCATCAATACGATGTGGGGTTGTATTTTTTCACGTAAATCTATCATGTTTTGTAGAATTTCTTGACGGCGATAATTAAAGGTCCTTACTTCATAATCATATAAAAACAGGTGATCGGGCAAGATTCCCAAAATCTTTGATGCTGCTTTTATTTCCGTGATTAAAATATCCGGGGGAAATTGAGGAAGAACCGACTGCCGGCAAGCAGAAAATGCGGCACAATACACCTCATTGCCTTCTTCTATAAGACGATTGATTGTTGCTCCACATCCAAATTCTCCGTCATCGGTGTGCGGGGCCAATACCAATATTTTCTTTTCTCTGAACACTTTGTTTTAAATATATAATTCCGGAAATTTTGGCGTAAATATACAACAATTACACAATTTCTTTTATCACATTGGTTTATAGATAAACCAACCGTTATTTTTCATTTTCTGTTTTGATTTATCAATGATCCGTATAATTTTTCAATTTTTTGCACAAATGCTTTTTCTCCAAATTGATCTATACATTTTTGACTGATTTGTTTTTTGTCCCATTGCCGGGTCATGGCTTCCTGCATGGCTTTGGCCAACGAGAATGGCGAAAAATCTTCAGATATAATGCCATTGCTTTCGTTGATAAAAAACCCGGGGCCTCCCGATGGGGTGGAAACTACAGGCAACCCTAACGACAATGCTTCAAGAGCTGCTACTCCGAAGGTTTCGACATCACTTGAAAAAACAAAATAATCAAATTCCGGCAATATTTGTGCTATCTCTTCCCTTGTCATACTGCCTTTGAACTCTACCGCATGTTCTATTTTGAGTGCTTTGGCTATGCCGTGTAGCTTCACTTTTTCAGGACCATCGCCAATGATGGTCAAAGAGACATTTTTATTTGTATGGCAGATTATGGCAAAGGCCTGCAACAACCGGTCATGAGCTTTGACAGGCAGCAAACCGGCTACATTCACAAAAGCAATAGTTGACCGTTTCGTTACAAGAGGACTGTCTTGAATGTTTTTGGCCATTTTTTCAAATTCCAAGGGCAACACATTGGGCAACACCTCTATTTTTGCTCTTTCTGCATATTTTTTAACCGCATCTTTTAAGCTTTTCGAAACAACCACCACCGCACCTGCCTCTTCATAATATTTTTTGCAAGGTGCTTCTAATGATTTATGCAGTGCTTGTTTGGCAACTAAACTTGAATGTTCCGTAATCAAATAAGGCACACGGGTTTGAGCAGAAAATTCATTGGCAAGTGCGGCAGCCCAATACACATTGTGGGCATGCACTATATCCGGCATGGGATTTTTGTTAAAATATCCCATCAGCGCCTTCATACCGGTTCTTTGGTAAAATTTTAGCGCATATCCGGGGTCCGGGTTATTGAAGGGGATAAAAGAAAAACTTATAACATCAAAACCATGTCTATGCCCGTAATTTATTTTTTCATTTTTTCCCAAAATCCATTGCAGTATCAATGACCAGGCCTTTTTGACCGAGATATGCTTATAAGCGGCTGTGATATTTTTGCCAAAAAATGCTTTTCTGATAAGACCGGACAATGAAAACTCCACCTTTCCTTCACAAACAACCACATCGTGTCCGGCATTTTTAAGAGCCAATGCCTGATCTTTTTGAAAAATCCCGGCCAAAGGCCTATCGGCGGGTGAGAATTCTTCGGATGTGATCAAAAGAATTTTCATAAGTCAGAAATAACCTAAGATAAATTTTTTATATAATTTTTTCATTTTTTTTTAAAACATAAAATTCGGTTGACGGACCATTCTTTTTCAAGATAATAAGAAGCTTCTCAATTGGCATTAAACAATATTTTAATAAAAAATACATTTTAAAACGATAGATTCTTTTAATTTGATGCCATATAAAAAAATTCCACTTATTTCCATTTATCGGGTCATATAAAATCACAAACATTGGTTTAGACAAAACAGGAAACAATAAATTGTCTTCAAAAACTTTCAAAATTTTCTCTTTACTCCTAAAAGCTTGATGTTTAGTTTGAAAATGAACTTTTCTTGTCAGAAAGTTCTCAGAAGCAATTAAATAACCTCCGGGTTTCAACAACTTAGAAATATTTTGAATTGCATTTATGTATTCATTTTCATCTACAATATGAAATAAAACATCTATTACACTAATTACATCAAATCTTTCAGATTGATCAAATGGTAATTTTTTTTCAGTTATATCAAATTTAATAACTTTTATAGATGAAAAATTTTTTTTTAAATTTTCTACAGCAACATCACTGATATCTGACGAAACAACATTTTTATAACCCAGTTCTAACCAATGCTTAACATAAAAACCGGTACCTGATCCAATGTCAAGTATTTTAATATCCTTATTTTCTAATTTTAATTTTTTTAATATCAATTTAAAGACAAATGATCTAATCTGATACAAAATATTGTTGAAATTTACATCAAATGAAATATCTCCAACCCCCCTTAATGAATACTCTTTTTTAAATCTTTCATTCCAATATGTTTCTTTTTGAAAATTTTTCATAGAAAAAATATTTGATTTTTAAACGCATTCCACCTTGATAATAGTTATATAATTCGGATTTAATAAAAGTTCTCATTGCATAGTTATTTAATTGAGCCTTAATTTTATGAAAAACATATCTACTAATATAAAATGCAAATTTGCTTTCGGGGAAATAACCAACTGTGTTATTCGCATTGATAATTTTAGTATATAAAAATATGAATTGTTTTATTTCATTATGATTGAAATCATATACTTGATCAAAAAATGTCTTATATAATATTTGTTTCTCATTCTCATCTAATGAAAGCTTCAGAAAATTTTCAATAGCATATAATACTGCTTTTATTCCCGACTGTATTTGTTGGGACCTATACTGATTTGATACTGAAGATTGATTATTTCTGACCTTGTATAAAAATTGCTGCAGGTTATATCCTTTTGTAACTTTTAAAATTCTTAGCCATAACATAAAATCCTCTGCATGAAGAAAATCTTCATATTTAATTCCAAAATCTTTAAAAACTTTTCTTCTAAACATACAAGAAGCATGGCAAAACGGAGCTTTGAGTAAAGACCGTGCAAAAATATCTTCATGGTTTTTAGCATATACAATTTTTTTTTTGCAATTATTACCAAACAATATAATATTGGTACCTACAATACCTATTTCATGATTTTTTTCCAAAAAATTGACTTGCAAATGCAATCTATCGGGCAATGAAATGTCATCTGCATCCATTCTTGCTATGTATTTCCCTTTGGCAAGTGACAATCCTTTATTAAGCGTATAAACTAAACCTTGATTGGTGTCATTTTGTACATAAACTATGCGTTCATCTTTTATTTTACTTATTATTTCTTTTGAACTGTCAGTGGAGCCGTCATTTATCACAATTAGCTCAAAATCTGTATACTTTTGATTTAGAATGCTCTTAATTGCTTCTTCAATGTATTTTTCAGCATTATATACCGGTAAAATCACACTGACCTTAGGAATACTCATTTTAAATTTTTTTTAAATAATTTACTATTCTCCTTACTATATTACCTTCCTGTTTCCAAGATACTTTTTTAAACGAATATGATACTATTTTTCTTTTCTTAATATCAGGCAAATTGTCAGTTATGAAGTTATAAAGATAAGGAATAATGTTATATTTTTCTAATATCAAATTACGTGCTTCAACGATATATTCAAAATTTGCAGAGTAAATATCTTCTTTTATTGCATTAAGAATTGTTTTTTTTGATAGTTCAAAATCCGAAAGATCAAGCTGAATAAATGAATCTAATGGGAAATATTGAGAAATGTTTTTTGCACCGTAATACAAAGGCATATTAAACGCCAAAAATGCATCTGAAATCTTTTCAGTCCAATAATTAGTTGTTGAGACATTCTCAATGGCTAAAGAATATTTATATTCCACTTCTTTATCATATTTTACAGGCAAAAATGAATAACCATTCCCGAATAAATCAATTGGCACTTGATTTTTAGACAATAAAAAGTCTATAAAATTTTTTCTTAACAACTGCTCTTTAAAAACTATATCTTTTGAAACCACCGCAATAATTCTATCCATTTTTTTTGATTTTATTGTTTTATAATCGACACTTTTTAGAAAATTGTATGATTTTCCGGTCCACCATGGTAAAAAGCCATGGGAGTAACAACATTTATCATTTTTAAAATTAAATGGACCAATCATATAATCAAAATAGGGTATTAATTTCTTTATAAAATTGTATCTTTCAATGGGTGGTTCCATAAAAATAAATAAACGGGAATTTTTACGGCAAGAAATAACAAAATCATCTTCCGGAGGGGACAGAAATACTATAACATCCAATGGCTCTGATAGGTCATAAGTAAAAATCATATTTTTCCATCTTCCAACATTTTTTGAATATAATTGCTCCGACTGAATTAATAAATTCGGTTCATCCCAGGATTTGTATATACCTACCTTTATTTTTTCCATTCTAAATCGTTTAAAAATATCTTAAAAGTTCAGGATAATTTTTTTGTATCAATGAATTTATAAAATCCGATTTTAATTTTATAAATTCCTTTCTTCCGGATTTATATTCTTGATTTAAGTTAACTACCCCGGAATCCTGGGTGGATTTTTTAACTGTTTTATAATCGATTCTTTTTAAAATTTTATTGAGTTTTTTTACATCTATTGATGTACCAAAGAATTTGCAAATTTTCTCAAATTCTTTTTCTGGTTTCTTTTTCAATTCTTCATATTTAATGACAAGTTTCTCAGGTATAGATTTATCAATAAGCCACTTTTTCAAATGCTTAGCATATAACAATGTTATCTTTTCTATGTTTTTATCATCAAATGGATCTAAATGCAAATAAGTCAAGTAAGAATATACGGTCTCAGGAAAATCTCTATATAAATAAATGCATCTTTGACATTCAACATTATCCAAATTATAATCATCTATTAAATCATGTGTATGATATAATAAAAAATCTTTTTTGTATCCATAATAAAAACTTCTTAAAAGTAATGGTTTCTTAAAATACAACTCAATAATATTTCTCAACCAATGGCTACCGGTTCTTGGAAATGATATTAAATAAGGAAAATGTTTATCATTTAATGTTTTAATTACAATCGGGTCATTTTTTTTATATAGTTTTTTTATCGGCAAACCCACCATGCGTTTGATCTGAGTTTTTATTTTTTCTAATATTTTTTTTATTAATTTCTTAAGTATTTTATATTTTTGCATTAATATTATAAAATTGACGTTGAGCGGCTTTTTTATTTCTAATGTATATGATTCATGCATAGCCTCTTTTTCATTATTTTTTTCGTCTAAAGGATGGACCGTATGAACTAACCGAATATTATGAATACCATTTAATAATTGTATTTTTTTATTTTTAAAAATATACTCTTGTACATAAAAAAGATTATTAAAATGTCTGCAAAATAATTTATAATTGTGAGGTTTAAGTAATTTGTTTATCAATTTTTCATTTTCCAACGAATCACATTCTATAATAAAAATATCAGGCCTGAACTTTTTAAGATTTATGCCTTTTAAGGCATTTATTTCATGTCCTTCAATATCTATGGAAATAAAATCAATTTTTTCCGGGCTATATTTTGAAAGTATTGTATCAAGTTTTCTTACCGGTACTTTTTGTATTGTAAATCCTTCAAAATACTCCGGTTGTTTCTTTCTAAAATTTTCTTCCTGGTTTTTATCCAATGTACTCAAACTTCCTCTTGAATTTGCATAAAATTCTATTTCTTCGGCATCAAAATCTGATATCGCACAATGTTCAACAATACTTTCAGGTCTATTTCTTCTTATTAATGGTATGTAATCATTATGTGCTTCTATGCAAATGCCTTTCCATCCATTTTTTTCAAAAAAATATGAGTTGCTGAACCTAAGTCCGTCAATACATCCTACCTCCACGTAAAAACCATACGATTTTTCACCCAATAACTTATAGATAATAAAATCTTCGCCATGCTGGCCATAAAAATTATTCTTCATTTATTTATATTTTTTAATGTCAACCAAATCATTTTTTATATTTTTCAACCATTCCCAAACTTCATGCAAAAATAATATTAAAAGAACCAAATAAATTGTTATGAATATAATACCATTTAAAATTAAAATGGCATATTTATCCATCAATTCAATACCCGGAATTTTATTAGCGGCGTATGTAAAAAAAAACGCTATTATGCTAATTAAAATAATAGGAGAATAATCTTGAATTAATTCTTTAAAAGTATAATTTATTAATTTATTGTAATAATAAGAAATAGTAAAATATGAAAGAATTTCGGAAATGACAATACCCCATGCCAATTGAATCACCCCCCAATAAATAGTCATAAATAGAATTATAACAAAAAAAAGACGTCTAAAGATTGTTATTTTAAGTACCAAGTCCGCATGATTCTTTACAATCATAAGATTAATTCCATAAGATGTCAATATTCGAAACAATTCTGCAAATATTAGGATTTTAAATATTATTGATGAAAACATCCATTTTTCACCGAATAAAATTAAATAAAGATAATCAGAGTTAATTGAAAAAAAAAACATTAAAGGACATATTAAGGTGAAAGATATAATGGTTAATTTTCGAT
>FWPU01005010.1_pt1 | contig 29683 bp, 16 predicted proteins | sample 2228361 | NCBI WGS metagenome assembly FWPU01 (sample SAMEA103939777, study PRJEB20133) | metagenome | reverse complement strand
CTAGCCGGATCACGAAATCCACCTTACGGAGGAGGAGCTTGATCAAGAGAGCCTTGCGTCGAAAACCCCGATCCGCCACCAGTATAATGGACGGCAAAAACTAGACAGGGAAATGGCCGGAGTTAAGGTACAATATTAGTCATGCGTAAACGATACACTGCTCAGTTCAAAGCCCAGGTGGTGCAAGAAATCCTGAAAGAGGAGAAGACCCTCAATCAGTTGGCGGCGGAACACGGGGTGCATCCCAACCAGTTGAAGCGCTGGAAGGCGACGGCGCTGGAAGGGCTTCCTAGTCTGTTCAGCCGCAACGATCAAGCAGCTCACACGGCGGCCGAGCATGAACGCCAGGTGACTGAATTGTACGCCGAGATCGGCCGGCTGACAACTGAGTTGGCCTGGCTGAAAAAAAAGCTGGCCTCGTTGCCTAGAGTTGAACGGCTGGCGTTGCTGGACTGGGAGCGGCCGGAATTGCCGCTGACGACCCAGGCGGCTTTGTTGGGCCTCAACCGCTCAGGCTTGTACTATGTGCCGCAGCCGGTGACGCCCGCCGAAATCGCCATCAAGCACGCGATCGACGAGGTCTACACCAAGTATCCGTTCTATGGCTCGCGCCGGATCATGGTGGAGTTGCGTGAGACCTATCGGCTCAAGGTGGCGCGGGAGACGGTGCAGCGCTATATGCGCGAGATGGGGATTACCGCGATTTACCCTGGGCCGAACTTGAGTCGGCATCACCCAGGGCACAAGGTCTATCCCTATCTGTTGCGCAACGTCACGGCAGCCTACCCCAATCACGTCTGGGGCATCGACATTACGTACATCCGGCTGCGCGGCGGTTGGCTGTACTTGGTAGCGGTCATCGACTGGTTTTCGCGCTATGTCGTCAGTTGGGAGCTGGATCAAACGCTGGAAATGCCTTTTGTCCTGACTGCCGTTGAACGGGCTTTGGCCCAGGCTACACCGGTGATCTGGAACAGCGATCAAGGTAGTCATTTCACCAGCCCGCAGTATACCCGGTTGCTGTTGGACGCTGGTGTCCAGATCAGCATGGATGGCAAAGGCCGGGCCAGCGATAACATCTTTACGGAACGGCTCTGGCGCACCGTCAAATATGAGGAGGTGTATCCCAAAGATGATGCCCAGCCCAAAGAGGCCTGTGGTTCACTGGCGACTTACTTCGACTTCTACAATCACCAGCGCCGCCACCAGGCTTTAGCCTACCAGACGCCGGCCAGTGTCTACTTCGCATCGTCAGCTGGCACACGGGCCACGAGATCAACGCAGGAGCCGACAGGCTAAGCCTGGGCTGTGGATAAGTGGACAACTGCTCCGCTGCGCTCCGCAGTTGCCCACTTATCCACAGCCCCTACTACGACGATTGCCGCAACACCTGTTGCAGTACAACCTTAACGAAAGAAAGGAGGCGGTACCTTAATCAAGGCCACTCTCCTGTCTTGACAAACCCGTCCACCTCACTTCTCCTGCGTAAGGCTGCGCGACGCATACTTCACCTCCCCCAAGAGAGTCTTCGCAGCCCCTATCGTACCAAATCCGGAGTTACTTGGAAACTGGAGAACTGGAGGCTTGACATTTGTTTGAGGCCCGTTTATAATCGCATCTCACAAGCGCCGAATGGCTTCAATTCGGCCAATGCAAGGCAGTGATCCCAACCCGGTTCTAAAACACGATGGCGTTCGCAAGGGGTTCCACGGCAGGGGCCCAATGGCCGGTTTGGCTGGCAGCGCGTGAGTTTGAGAAGGAGGTGTTGAGTCCCTTAATCACGTACCGGTAGCACTTTAACAAAGTCTCATAAAGTTGTACCCCTTGACGCCGCAGGTGAATCGGTGTTCACTCTCAGTAACAAAAGCGACTGGGAGATACACTATGGGGCAAGGCAATTGTCCGACCACCTTGCAGCAACGGCTGGCCATCTGGGAACGTGCTGAACAAGGCGAAAGCGATGCTGCGATAGCCGCAGCCATGCAGTTGAGTCCGATGACGGTGCGCAAGTGGCGGCGGCGAGCGCAGCAGCAGGGGCGTGCCGGTCTCGGTTCCCAGATCGGCCGGCCCCAGAGCGGTCCGCTCGGCCAGGCGCAACCCGAGCTGCGCGCGGCTGTCTGCCAGTTGCGGCGTGAGCATCCGGGGTGGGGTCCGCTGACCTTGCGTGAAGAGTTGGCGCACGATCGGCGCTTCCAGGGGCAACCGTTGCCGAGTCGTTCACGCTTGGCAGCTTTGCTCAAGCACGCTGGTCTGACCCGGCGGTATGACCGGCATAGTACACTGGCGCAACCTGCCGCCCAGGCGCCGACTGCGCCCCACGACGAGTGGGAGATGGACGCGCAGGGTGTGCGTCAAGTGGTAGGCGTTGGCCGGGTGTCGTTGATCAACATCGGCGATCCCTACAGCCACTTGCGAGTGGGCAGTCACGCCTGCCTAGCCAAGAGCAAAGCCGATACCGCAGACTACCAATTGGCCTTGCGGCGCGCCTTCTTACGCTTCGGCCGTCCTGCACGGCTGAGCCTGGATCATGATAGCGCCTTCTTTGATAACACATCCGCCTCACCCTTCCCCAGTCTGCTCCATCTTTGGTTGCTGGCACTGGGTATCGCAGTACGCTTTATCAGCAAGGGGCGGCCGACCGAACATGGCTTCATCGAACGCACGCACCAGGTAGTGGATCAGCAAGCCATGGCCGGGCAGGAGTTCGCAGAGCCCCAGGCGCTACAGCCGCACCTGGATCAGCGGGTGGATTTCCTGAACGGCCACTACCCCAACCGGGCGCTTGGTGGGATCGCACCCTTGCAGGCCCAGCCGACGGCGGCCCACTCGGGCCGGCCCTATCGCCCGGAACAGGAGGTTGACCTGCTCGACCTGCAACGGGTCTATGCTTACCTGGCGCAAAATCGCTGGTTTCGCCAAGTCACAGCTACAGGCCAATTCACGCTCGGCTCCTATCGCTACGGCTTGGGTAAAACCTGGGCCAATCAGCAGATTGAGATTGGCTTTGACGCCCAGACGCAGGAGTTCATCTGTCGCTCCGCCGACGGTGAACGCACGCAACGCTTGGCCATCAAAGGGCTAACCAAGACGGAACTGATGGGCGAACTGGATATGACGCAGTTTCCCGACTATCAGTACGCCTTTCCCTGGACGGCCGAGGCGTGTCGCCTCAACCTGTTGCACGAGGAAGTGGCCGGTACGACTTTATGAGACTTTGTTAAGGTGCAGGAGGTACGAGATTAAGAGACTCGACAGAGGTGATCTGGCTACAGCGAGCGTGGCCGCGGCGCGTCAAGCGCATCTGGGCGCGCCTGCGGCATGATGCGGGCAGATGCGATGCATGTTCACCATCCATATTTCTCGGAGGAGAATACCCATGCGTGTCTTCAAACTGTTGTCTCTGATGTTGGTTGTTGCGTTTGTGTTGTCGGCCTGTGCGCAACCTGCGCCGGCGCCGGCCCCGGCCGCGCCTGCGGCGAAGGCTGAGCCAACCACAGCGCCTGCGGCTGGCGGCGAGCTCAAGGTCGCCATCCTGGCCCCGCTGACTGGGCCTGTGCCCACCTTCGGCGTTTCAACACGCGATGGTGCCTTGCTGGCCATCGACGAGTGGAATGCGAAGGGTGGCGTCCTTGGCCGCAGGATCGTTCCGATCGTCGAGGACAGCCAGTGCACCCCTGATCCCGCGCTGAACGCAGCGCGCAAGGTCATTGACCAGGACAAAGTCAAGTACATCATCGGCGAGGTCTGCTCCAAGGCCTCGATCGCTGTCGCCGGAGAGGTCAATGCCAAGAAGGTCGTTCAGATCAGCCCGACATCCACCAACGTCAGTGTGACGGTGGATTCGGATGGCAAGGTGCGGCCGTACACCTTCCGTGCCTGCTTCCTGGATCCCTTCCAGGGCAAGGTCGGCGCGCGCGACATCGCCCTGGGCATCATCAAGGCCAAGACAGCTTTCATCATGCTCGACCAGTCCAATGACTACGTCAAGGGCCTGGCGGAAGCCTTCGAGAAGGAGTTCATTGCCGGTGGCGGCAAGGTCGTCGGCAAAGAGAACTACACCGACAAGGACACCGACTTCTCGGCCATCCTGGCCAAAGTCGCCGCGGCCAAGCCGGATATGGTCTACCTGCCCGATTACTACAACATCGTCAACCTGGTCACCAAGCAGGCCAAGGAAAAGGGCATCACAGTACCGTTCGCTGGCGGAGATGGCTGGGACTCTGCCGACCTGGACACGAAGGCGGCGGACGGCGGTTACTTCAGCAACCACTATGCGCCTGATGATCCCAACAACAAGGCCGTTCCGGCCCTGGTCAAGGCTTACGGCGCCAAGTACAAGGGCGTGGTCCCCGATGCCCTGGCCGTTCTGGCGTACGACGCCACGAACATGTTGCTGCAGAGCATCAAGGAAGCAGGCGTGGATGACGCAACCAAGGTCGCTGAGGCCCTGGCCAAGATCAAGTTCGACGGCGTTTCCGGCACCATCACCCTGGATGCTAACCACAACCCTGTCAAGCCAGCGACCATCATCGCTGTCAAGGACGGCAAGGTTACCTATCACAGCCTTGCGAAGCCCTAAGGCGTCGCGTCGGCGGTAACCCGTGGTGGAGACAGTCTGATCGCCTCCACTACTCTGGCTTGAGGTGCCCGGTGCCTCCGAGATCTGGCAGGTGCCGGGTACCTTTCGTATCGGATGGAGGTCACGCGCACATGCAGCCATCAAGCCCTTCGCTGACATTCCCGCGCAGAGCCGGCAGGCCGGGAGCCCATCTCGGCTGGATCGGCCGGGGATTCCTGTTGCTCGTGGCAGCGGCCGCACTCTATCTCATCGGGCGGGGCGCCGTCGAGAACCCTAAGCTGTTCGCCCAGATCATCCTGAGCGGTCTTCAGATCGGTTTCGTCTATGCCATGATCGCCCTGGGCTATACCATGGTCTACGGCATCGTCAGACTGATCAACTTTGCCCACGGCGACGTGTTCATGGTGGGTGCCTTCGTCAGCTACTTTGCCGTAAACAACTTCGGCTTGCATCTCTGGCCGGCCGCGTTGTTTTCAGGACTGCCGAACAGCGTGGTTGTGGTGGTCGGCGCCTTGACGGTGTTGCTCCTCTCGATGGCCGTCTGCGTGGCTCTGGCCGTGACCATCGAACGCGTAGCCTACAAGCCGTTGCGCGATGCCCCCCGCATCGCGGCCCTCATTACCGCCATTGGCGTCTCCTTCTTTCTGGAGTATTTCGGGGCGCTGCATTTCGTTTTCTCGCCACGTTTCATTCCCTATCAACGGCCCTTTGACGTCGTCACCTGGTATATCAAGGGCGGCATCCATCGGGTAATGCCCGGCCAACCGGTTCCCGAAGGCAGCATTACCTTCTCCAACATCTTCCTGATCATCGTCGGGGCGTCTGTGCTAGTCCAGATCCTTTTGCAGTTCCTGGTGCGGCGCACGAAGATGGGCAAGGCCATGCGCGCCACTTCGTTCGACAAGCCGACCGCCCGCCTGATGGGTATCAATGTGGACGGCGTGATCTCTTTCACCTTCGCGGTCGGTGCCGCGTTTGCCGGGCTGGGCGGGGTGCTCTACGCGGTGGCCTACCCCTCTATTAACACTCTGATGGGCATCTTGCCGGGCCTCAAGGCATTCGTGGCAGCCGTTCTGGGCGGCATCGGCAGCATCCCCGGTGCTTTCGTGGGCGCGCTTATCATGGGGCAGGCCGAGGCGCTTACCAGCGGCTATATTTCCACGCCGATGCGCGACGCGGTGGCGTTCACAGTGCTAATCATCGTGCTCCTGGTGCGTCCGACAGGTATCTTTGGCGAAGCCGCCGGCGAGAAGGCATAGGAGGCCATCTGTGAACGTGAACCTGGGCTTCCTGGCCCTCTCGATTGTCAAGATCGTCGCTATCCTGGCCTATCTGTACGGTCTGTTTTGGGTCCTGGGCCGCCCCAACCGGATCGTAAAGATCGCCGGCATCGTGATCGCCTTCGGCCTCATCCAATTGGCCCTCACGGTTAAGTTCGGCGAGACGCAGATCCTCAACGACTTCGACCGCGGTCTGCTGTTCCAGGCCTGCACCATGACGATGGTGGCGCTGGGGCTGAACCTGATCTACGGCTTCAACGGGCAGTTCAGCCTGGGTCAGTGGGGCTTCTACGGCATCGGCGCCTACACGGCCGCCGACATTACCTACCGATGGGTGAACCTCGACGGGCGCGGCCTGCTGGTCGCAGGGGTGGGGGTGGCCCTGGGCGGGCTGATGATCCTGGCCGTGGGTCGCCTTGTCCGGCGCTACAGGGGCATGCCCGTCCTGTCGCAGTTCACCCTGTACCTCGTCGGCAGCGTCTTGGCTGGCGCAGTCGCCGTGTTCATCGGCAACGCCATCAACCCGGTCCTCCTGCCCCTCTTCGGAACCAAGGATGCCCCTGGCATCCTGCTGAGTGGGGCGGCCATCCAGATCGTCTTCTTCCTTGCCGTGTTGATCGCTGGCGTGTTCACCGCGGAAGTGAGCTTCCTCTTCGGCTTGCCCGTGCTTATGCTGGGAAGCGATTACTTTGGCATCGCCACCCTGGGCTTCAACATCGTCGTGACCACGCTCATGGTCAACACCGACACCTTGCTTCCCTTCCCGGAAATGAAGGGCGGTCGCGGCATGGTTGGCATCCCCAAGCTCACCACCTGGTTTTGGGCCTTTCTATTCCTGCTGGCAGTGATCATTATCATGCGCAACCTGATCTATTCCAGCACTGGTCGGGCGATCATGGCGGTGCGTGAGGATGAGACCGCGGCCAAGGCCATGGGCATTGATGTGGCGTTCTATAAGCTGTTCGCCTTCGTGGTGGGCAGCCTGTTTGCCGGCATCGGCGGCGGCGTCTATGCCCATTACATTGGCTTCCTTAGCCCAGGCACCTTTGACTTCCTAGTGGGTTTCAACCCGTTGATCATCGTCGTGTTCGGCGGACTGGGCAGCATGACCGGCACCATCGCAGCCTCGTTCGGGTGGATCTTCTTCTTGGAAGGGCTGCTGCGCGTGTTGCTAGGCCAGATGGGCACCGAGGCGCCGACCTGGCGCTACGTCTTGTATCCCATCGCGCTCCTGTTGCTGATGCTGCTGCGTCCCCAAGGCCTGCTGGGCAACGTCGAGTGGGGTTTCTTGAAACGCCCCACCGTGGCATTGCCGGCCAAAGCCGCTGAGCGATAGCTGTGGAGGACGCCATGATATCGTCAGTCAATTCTGCTCCCGTCCTCGCAGCAGCAAATGAGCCCGAGCCGGTCCTGGACATCCGAGGGCTGACCAAGGTTTTCGGCGGTCTGCGCGCCGTGAGCAACTTCGACCTGACCGTGCGTCGGGGCGCGCTCGACGGCCTGATCGGCCCCAACGGCGCGGGCAAGACCACGGTGTTCAACATGATCTCTGGTCTCTACGTCCCCACCGCCGGCGACATTTATTTCTATGGCGAGAACCTGGTTGGCATGGAGCCGCATGAGATCACGCAGCTCGGCATCGGCCGCACCTTCCAGAACATCCGCCTGTTTCCCAATTTGACGGTATTGACCAATGTCTTGATCGCCTATCACCCGCATGCGGGCTATGGGCTCATGGATGGCCTCGTGCGCAGTCGGCAGTTCTATGCCCAAGAGCGGGAAATGATCGAGCGGGCGCGCGATTTCCTGGCGATTTTTGGCCTGGAAAGGTACCAGGACGAGTTGGCCAGGAACCTGCCCTACGGCGAACAGCGCCGCGTCGAGATCGCGCGTGCCCTGGCTTCGGAGCCGAAGCTGTTGTTGCTGGATGAACCGGCCGCCGGCATGAACCCGGCGGAGATCGGCCGGTTGATGGAATACATCCACTTCATCCGGGACCGCTTTAACTTGACCATCTTGCTGATCGAGCACCAGATGCGTCTGGTGATGAACATTTGCGAGCAGATCACGGTGATGGACTTCGGTGAAGTCATTGCGCGTGGGACGCCGGCTGAAGTGCAGAACGATGTCCGCGTGATTGAAGCCTACCTGGGCCGCGGGGCCGCCGCGCGGCAGGGAGTGAACCTGTAACATGCTGCTCGAAGTCAAGGACCTTCACGTTTTCTACGGCGCCATTCACGCGCTGCAGGGGATCAGTTTCGGCATTAACGAAGGTGAAATCGTCACGCTGATCGGCGCGAACGGCGCGGGCAAGTCCACGACGCTCAAGACGATTTCCGGCCTCTTGCGGCCTCGCGCTGGCGATGTGCTGTTGAACGGCCGTTCCATCACCACGATCGCCCCGGAGGAAATCGTGCGTCGCGGCATCATTCACGTGCCGGAGGGACGCAAAATCTTCGCACCGCTCACCGTACAGGAAAACCTGGAGATGGGCGCGTTTACGCGCGACAAACCGGAAGAGATTCGTCAGAGCATGGAACGGGTGTTCCGGAGCTTCCCACGGCTGCGAGAACGCCTCAATCAGTACGGCGGCACATTGTCGGGCGGCGAGCAACAGATGCTGGCCATCGGCCGCGGCCTGATGGCGCGCCCCAAAGTGCTCTTGCTCGATGAACCCTCCATGGGCCTGGCGCCGATCCTGGTGGAAGAGATCTTCCGCATCATCCAGGAGATCAACTCGCAGGGCGTGGCGATCCTGTTGGTGGAGCAGAACGCACTCATGGCGCTTTCGGTGGCGCATCGCGGCTACGTGTTGGAAACCGGCCGCATCGTCCTGGAGGGCACCGGCCAGGAATTGCTGCATAATCCTCAGGTGATGAAGGCGTACCTGGGCGGACACTGACGGAGGCATCCAGAATTAGGGATCAGGGGAAGGAGGTGATGCGTCACACGCAAATCGCCCGCTATCCAATCTCTGATCGTAACATCCATATCCCATCACCCGTTTAGGAGGAGAACCAATGACAGCCAAGTGGTGGTCTGTTGTGTTGGGGATCATGATGATCCTCAGCATGGTGCTGACTTCCTGCGCTGCACCCACGCCGCAGGTTGTCGAGAAGGTTGTCGTTCAAACACAGGTCGTCACCCAGGAGAAGGTCGTGGAGAAGGTCGCGACCCAGGTCGTCGAGAAGGTCGTCACCCCCACGCCGGTACCGCCAAAGATGCAAGATACTTTCATCTTCGGCGCCCAGGGCGAGCCGGTCTGTCTTGATCCGGCCATCATCACCGACGGCATCTCTGCCCGCATCACCAACCAGATCTTCGAGGGGCTGGTCAAGTTCGACAAAGACACCCCCAATCCCGTTCCCGCACTGGCGGAGAAGTGGACGACGTCGGCTGATGGCAAGGTCTGGACCTTCACGCTGCGTAAGGGCGTCAAGTTCCACGACGGCACCGACTTCAACGCGGACGCTGTCGTGAAGAACTTCGATTACTGGAAGAACACCAAGAACCCGGTTCATGACGCTCAGATCAAGGCAGGGCAGACCTTTGAGTACTACGAGGCCCAGTTCGGCGGCTTCGACGATGACAGCATCATCACCGAAGTCAAGGCTGTGGATCCAACCACTGTCCAGATCACCCTCAAGGAGCCGCAGGGCCCGTTCTTGAACAACCTGGCGATGTTCGTCTTCGTCTTCTGGAGCCCGACTGCCCTGGAGAAGGCCGGCGTCAACTCTTGCAAGACCCCGGTCGGTACCGGCCCCTACAAGTTCGTTGAGTGGAAGGCCAACGAACAGGTGACGTTGGAGGCCTTTGCTGACTACTGGGATAAGCCGAACGCGGCGAAGATGAAGCGGGTCGTCATCCGCAACATCCCGAACAACTCGTCTCGCCTGCTGGCACTCTCGGCCGGTGAAATCCATGGCATGGAGGGGCTGGAGCCGCGCGATGTGGCTGCAGTCAAGGCCAACCCCAAGTTCAAACTGCTCCTGCGGCCGGCCAACACGACCGGCTACGTCGCTTTCAACTTCAAGGTGCAAGAGTTCCAGGATATCAAGGTGCGCCAGGCGTTTGCGCAGGCCATCAACAAGGCGCCGATCGTGGAGAAATTCTACGGCGGCACCGGCATGGTGACCAATCAGTTCCAGCCGCCGGCGCTCTGGGGCTACAACAAGGATTTGAAAGACTGGCCGTATGATGTCGCCGCCGCGAAGAAGCTGCTGGCCGATGCCGGCTTCCCCAACGGCATCTCCGAGGTGACCTTCGACGGCAAGAAGGTGCCTCTTGAGTTTTGGTACATGCCGGTTTCCAGGCCGTACTACCCGAACCCGAAGGACATTGCCACTGCCATCGCAGCGGACTGGGCCAAGGCCGGCATCAACGTCCAGCTGCAGACGATTGACTGGGCTACTTACCTGGACAAACGCAAGAACGGCCAGCTGCCGCTCTACATGCTGGGCTGGACAGGCGACAATGGCGACCCCGATAACTTCGTGTGCTACTTCTTCTGCATGGATGCCAAGGACACGCCCATCGCCCGCGAAGGCTTCGTGGCCGATAAGGAGATATCGGATCTGTTGAAGAAGGCCGCCATTCTGGTGAAGCAGGAGGAGCGTGCCCCGCTCTACCGGCAGGCCGAGCAGTTGATCCATGACAGGGTGCTGCGCATCTTCATCGCCAACAACCAGCCGCCGCTGGCCTTCCTGGCGAATGTGGATGGCTACATCCCGAATCCGACGGGCACGGAGTTCTTCAATACGGTCGTGGTGAAGTAGGCCCTCACCCTATGCTTCCCTCTTCCGCCGCACGGCGGAAGAGGGACTTTGCCTTCCGGGTATAGCACGTCATTGCAAGGAGCGGCCTGTTTACGCTGAATGGCACAGGTGCAGCGCAATCCCGCCAGCGTTTTACAGGACGCTGTCAGAGGATGCGCCCAACCGACTTCTGGCCACATGGCCGGGGCCGCTTCGCCCAACTCGCTTCTCGCAGTGCCGTGGCAACAAGAGATAGGCCATGTTGACCTACATTATCAAACGCGTTTTAGGCGTGATTCCGGTTCTCCTCTGTGTCTCACTGCTGGTTTTCGGCTTCTTGCGCCTGATCCCCGGTGACCCGGCGCTGGTCATGTTGGGCGAGCGCGCAACGCCGGAAAACATCAGCCGTGTGCGGGAGCAGCTCGGACTGAACAAGCCACTGTATCAGCAGTATCTGACCTTTCTGGGCAATGCCTTGCGGGGCGACCTGGGGCGGTCGGTCTTGCGTCAGGAGCCGGTGACCCAAGAGATCATTCGCCGTTTTCCTGCGACCATCGAGCTGGCGCTGGCTGCGATGCTGGTCGCGTTGATCATCGGTATTCCGGCCGGTGTGATCTCGGCGGTGCGCCGCGGCTCACTGTTCGACGCTGCCAGCATGCTGGTGGCCCTCACCGGCGTTTCTATGCCGATCTTCTGGCTTGGCCTGATGATGATCTTCCTGTTTGCGGTGGTGCTGCGTGTCCTGCCTACCGGCGGCAGGCTGGACGCCGGTACCCAATTTGCTCCTCTCACCAACCTGTTGTTGTTGGACGCCCTTCTGCGCGGCAATGTCCCGCTATTTTTTCAGGCCTTGCGTCATTTGATACTCCCGGCGTTGGCGCTGGGTACCATTCCGATGGCAATTATCGCGCGCATGACGCGCTCCTCCATGTTAGAAGTGCTCAACCAGGATTACATCCGGACAGCCCATGCCAAAGGGCTGAAGGAAAGCGTGGTGGTCGTTCGTCATGCACTGCGCAATGCCTGGCTGCCCATTATCACAGTTGTCGGCCTGCAAACGGGCCGCCTCCTATCAGGCGCCATCCTCACCGAAACGGTCTTCTCCTGGCCCGGCATCGGTCGTTGGCTGGTGGATGCTATCTATACGCGCGATTACCCCATCGTTCAGGGGGTTACGCTCTTCATTGCGTTGATTTTCGTCGTGGTCAACCTGAGCGTGGACATCCTCTACGCACTGGTGGATCCACGCATCCGGTTCGAGTAGGAGGCGCTGCATCGTGACCATGACCGAAGCTCTCTCGCGTCCGCCGCGCAGCCTTTGGCGCGATGCCTGGCGACGTCTCATCGCCAACCGATTGGCCCGACTGGGCATGGCGATCACGATTTTTTTCTTGTTCCTGGCCATTGCCGTTCCGATCATCTTTCCCTACAACGCCAGGATTGATTCGGACCTGATGAGCCAGTTGCTGCCTCCCTCGCTCCAGCATCCGATGGGCACCGACGAGCAGGGCCGCGATGTGATGAACCGTATCGCGCAAGGGGCGCGGGCGTCGTTGGGGGTTGGCGTTAGCTCGGTGTTGCTTGCGATCTTCATTGGTTCGTTGCTGGGGCTCTTCTCCGGTTTTACCGGCAAGTCGGCGGATCTGGTTATCATGTTCGCGATGGATGTCATGTTGTCGTTCCCCGGCTTGTTGCTGGCCATCGCTGTGGTGGCCCTTTTGGGGCCAGGGCTGCGCAACTCGCTGCTTGCGATCACCGTGGTCAGCATCCCGGTGTACGCACGTATTGCGCGCTCAACAGTCCTTTCTGTCAAGCAGCTCGAGTACATCAGCGCGGCGCGTTGCATCGGCGCACCATCCGGCCGCATTCTGTTCCGCCATGTCCTGCCCAACAGCTTATCGCCGATTTTAGTCCAGGGAACCCTGGGCATCGCCAGCGCCATCCTGGAGATCGCCGCACTGGGCTTTCTGGGATTAGGCCAGCAACCCCCTCATCCGGAGTGGGGCGCAATGCTCGCCGACAGCGTCAAGTACCTGACCAGTGGTGCCTGGTGGGTACTTCTCTTCCCCGGCCTGGCGATCATGCTTACTGTATTGGGCTTCAATCTGCTCGGCGATGGCCTGAGGGATGCGCTTGATCCCAGACTGCGAGTGACATAGGAAACAGGTGACCAGTTGCCCATGCGCCGGTCAGCGCACAACGTGCCATGAATTAGGGAGATCATATCCACGTGCCAGGTGCCCTGTTGGGCGCCTGGCACCGCTGGCGATATCCCCCGATCCCTGTGCTCCAATTCCCATCCCATGGATCTCATCGCTCTTACCCCCACTGTCTATCAGCTGCACGGCGGCTCGAATGCCGGCCTGATCGTCCACGACGGCCGCGCGCTGTTGGTGGACACCGGCCTGGACAAGGACACTGCGAAGAAGATCCTGCGCCACGTCGAAACCCTCAAGCTGACCCTGGCCGGGATCATCATCACCCATGCCCATGCCGATCATTTCGGCGGCGCGGCGACGATCCGCAGCCGCACGGCCGCGCCGGTCTACGCGCCGGCACTGGAGGCGGCCATCGTGGCGAATCCCCTGCTGGAGCCGATCTATCTCTACGGCGGAGCCGTGCCGCTGCCGGAACTGCGCGGCAAGTTCCTGCTGGCCGAGGGCTGTCCGGTGGATCACATCCTGGAGTCGGGCGATCTGGTCATCGGCGGCGTGCCGGTGACTGTGCTGCAGGCGGCCGGTCACGCACCCAATCAGGTGATGGTGGCCGGCGGCGGCGTGCTTTTCGTGGCCGATGCCGTCTTTGCGCCGGCAGTGGCGGCCAAACACGTCATCCCTTTCTACTACGACGTGACCGGCGCCCTGGCCACGCTCGATGCCCTCTCTGCACTGGATGGCAGTTATATGGCCTTCGTGCCGGGCCACGGCCCGGCCGTGGCAACGATCGGGCCGTGGGTGGCCGAGAACCACAGCCGGCTCAGCGAGATTCGGGCCACCGTCCGGGCCGCGCTGCATGAGGCGACCGATACGGCAGGCATCCTGAAAGTGACCGCCGACCGCCTGGGGCTGGTCATCGCCAACACGGTGACCTACAGCCTGACGCAGACCACGATTCTGGCCTGTCTCAGCTCGCTCCGGGAGGCCGGCCTGGCCTCAGTACGTGTCGAGGGAAATCGGTTGATCTGGCTGCCGGGAGATGGGAAGTAACAGAAGATGAGCGAAGCGAATTCGAACAGCGATTTTGCCCCTGCCGGGCGGAACAGGCTGCGCCGCCTGCCGCAGCGGGGCAGCTATGATCAGGAGACGATCTACGCCATCCTCGACGCCGAGGTCGTCTGCCATGTGGCCTTCGTGGAGGAGGGCCAGCCGTTCGTCATCCCGATGCTGTATGCCCGAGACGGCGACGCGTTGCTGCTGCACGGCGCATCGGCCGGTCGGCTGATGAAGCACATCGGTGCCGGCGAACCGGTCAGCATCAGCGTCGCCATCCTGGATGGGCTGGTGTTGGCCAAATCGGCCTATCATCACTCGGTCAACTACCGGTCGGTCGTCCTCTTCGGCCGCGGTCGGCTGCTCACCGATGCGGCCGAGAAGCTGCGCGGCCTGGAAATCCTGACCGAGCATTTGACTCCTGGCCGCTGGGCCGTCGTGCGGCCGCCCAGCCCGGCCGAGCTCAACGCCACGGCCGTGGCTGTCGTGCACATCGAAAGCGCGTCGGCCAAAGTGCGTGTCGGCCCACCCGGAGATGCGGCAGCCGATCTGTCGTGGCCAGCCTGGGCCGGGGTGTTGCCGCTGACACGCTGCTTCGGCGAGCCGGTGCCGGCCGACTACAACACGCCGGACTGCGAACCGCCGACGATACGATCCTGAAACTGCCTCCGCCACGCGGGGCATGCTCGCAGCTACCTGACACGAGGAGATGGCAGGCTGCCTCAGCGGCCGTGAACGGTGCGCCTGCGTGGCTGTCGGCCCCGTCGGCGCTGCTCTAGCCGCACGTTGAGGCTGAGCGTCTTTTCGTCAAGCGCCTTCTGCAGTCTGATCCGCTCGGCTGCGTCTGTCGTCGCGGCCAGATCGGCCTTCAGGTGGCCGATCTCCCGGAGCAACTCGACCTCCGCGGGCATGTAGCCGGCATTTTTCAGCACGGTCCAGGCCAGACGCAGGTCTTCGGGCGCGGCAAAGTAGCTCTCCTGGTCGAGCGGTTTGCCCGCGCCGGCCAGATGGTCGAACTCCCCGCGTGCCATCGCCTCCCGGATCTTTTCCTCAACCAGCGCAGCGAAGACCATGGCGAGCTATCCTTTCAGCGTCCGCGCGAGCAGCTCACGCACCACGGCCGGGTTGCCTTTGCCGCGTGTCTCGCGCATCACCTGGCCCAGGAACCAGTTGAAGAGGGTCTCCTTGCCGGCGCGGAACTTCGCAGCCTCCTCGGGGTAGCGGGCCACCACCGCGGCGACCACAGACGCCAGCGCCTCCGCGTCGCTGACCTGGGCCAGGCCCAGCGCCTGGACGATCTCGGTCGGGTCACGGCCTGTCTCGAACATGACCGCGAACACTTGTTTGGCGCTGTTCAGGTTGACCTGGCCGGCCGCCACCAGGCGCAGGAGCGCGGCGAACGCGGCCGGCGTGATCTTGACCGCCGCGATCTGGACGGCCGCCGCGTTCATCAACCGGAATAGCTCGCCCGTGACCCAGTTGGCCGTGTTCCGGGCGTCGCCGCTTTCCCTGACCACGGCCTCGAAGTATTCGGCGATGCCGCGATCCTCTGCCAGGAGGGCCGCATCGCGCGGGTGCAGGCCGAATTCGGCAACGAAGCGTCGTGCTTTGGCGTCCGGCAGCTCGGGCAGTTGGGCCGCCAGCGCTTCCACCCACGCCGGCTCGATCACCAGAGGGGGCAGGTCCGGTTCAGGGAAATAGCGATAGTCGTCGGCCGATTCTTTCGTGCGCTGGACCACCGTTCGGCCATGCGTTTCATCCCAGCCCATCGTCACCTGGACGACGCTGCCGCCGGATTCAAGCACCGCGATCTGCCGCGCCACCTCGTATTCCAGCGCCTGCACGACTGCACGGAACGAGTTGAGATTCTTGACCTCGACCTTCGTCCCGAACTGCGTCTGCCCCGCTGGTCGCACGCTGACGTTGGCTTCACAGCGCATGGCGCCCTTCTCCATGTCGGCCGTGCTGACGCCCAGATAGCGCAAGATGCGCTGGAGTTTAGTCAGGTAGGCATGCGCTTCCTGGGGCGAGCGCATATCGGGCTCGGTGACGATCTCCAGCAGCGGCACGCCGGCCCGGTTGAGGTCTACCAGGCTGGCGTCGCCGGTGTGGATGAGCTTGCCGGTGTCTTCTTCCAGGTGTGCGCGCGTGATGCGGATGCGCCTGGCCTGGTGCTCCGTCTCATTGGGGATTTCGATTTCGATCCAACCGTTGCGGCACAACGGCAATTCGTACTGGCTGATCTGATAGCCTTTGGGCAGGTCGGCGTAGTGGTAGTTTTTGCGGGCGAAGACCGCCTCCGGCCCGATGGTGCAGTGGAGCGCCAGGCCGGCCAGGATCGTCTTCTCCACGGCCGCGCGGTTGATCACCGGCAGGCTGCCCGGCAGCGCCATGCACACCGGGCAGACGTGGGTGTTGGGTGCTGCGCCCGCATACTCCGCGCTACAAGAGCAGAACATCTTGGAGCGGGTCAGGAGCTGGGCATGAACTTCCAGGCCGATGATGGTTTCGTAGGCAGACATGGGCCATCCCCGAACAGGTTGCGCAAGAGCGCATTGGGGCCATTATAAACCAGACCCCCAGGCCGCGCAAACACCTTCAGGTCTACCGCGTTCGCAGGACCAGCGGCAGACAGAGGGGATTCTGCACCTCGTAGGCGCCCATGTCTACGATGGGCGGCGTGCCAGAGCCGGTATCGGGCACGCCTGGGATGTCCACGAAGCGTGGCCGGCCGTCCAGATCGTGGAGGAGGCCTGCCGGCACCGCAGCATTGTTCCCGGCGTCAATGGCAGGTGAATCGCGTTGCAGGCGCAGGTTTCCGCCTGCAGCATCCACAAAACGCGGATCGGCATTGATGTTGCCCACACCCCCGTAGACGCCGCTATCCCGTTGAATGTCGCTGTAGGTGGCGTTGATGGTACTGGATGAGACTTCGGCGATCTCCGCCGGCTGATCACCCCACAGGATGCAGTTGGCCAGCGTCACGGCGCCGCTCCAGTTGTACAGGCCTCCGCCCATGCGGGCATCGTTGCCGGAGAAGGTGACGTTGGTCAGGATCGCGCTGCTGCTCGAGTTGTAGAGCCCGCCGCCGTTGTTGCTGGCCGTGTTGCCGACAAAGATGACGTTCGTCAGCGTGGGGCTGCTCGTGTTGCTGTTGTACAGCCCGGCACCGTTGTTGGTGGCGGTGTTGGTCGCAAAGCGAACGTTCGTCAATGCAGGACTGCTCGCGTTGTTGTACATGCCGCCGCCGTAATAGGCCGAGTTGCCGAAAAAGGTCACGAGGGTGAGCCTCGGACCGCTGGCATTGAGATTGAATATCCCGCCGCCCGAGGTGGCCGAATTGCCGGCGAAGACGACGTCCGTCAATACGGGATTGCTGGAGGCGTTGTACATGCCACCGCCGCTGCTGGCCGAGTTGCCGGCAAAGACGACGTTGACCAGCGTCGGGTTGCTGGCGTTGAGGTTATACATCCCGCCGCCCGATAACCAGGCATAGTTGCCGGAGAAGACCATATTAGCCAGCCTCGGACTGCCGGACTCGTTGTACATTCCCCCGCCCCCGCGGTCCTCGGAAGTGGAGCCGAACGCCCAGCCTGCTGTGATGACGAAGCCATCCAGCACCGCTGCCGCGGTCACGCCACTGCCGATGACGACGTGATAGGCGTTGTCCCCCTTGATGTTCGTGGTTGTGGTGACCACGCCGGACGGGTCCGTGATGTCGTTCTGGTCAATGTCTCCGCTCAGGACGGTGAGATGGGTCTGCCAGTTTCGCTCGCCGCGAGCGGCCTCGTGGCCGGCAAAGCCACCGTAGATTGCGACGCCTCCTTTCAGGCGAAAGTGGCTGGGCCGCGTCGTGCCCGGCAAATGCAGGCCCGCTTTGACCCAGATTTCGTCGCCGCTGACGGCCCGGGTGAGGGCGGTCTGCAGGGTGCAGGCGTTGACCCAACTGGAGCAGTCGCCGCTGCCTTGTGCTGTCGCCGCGGCGTAGAGCACGCCGGGATCGGCGTGGACGCTTTGGCCGGCGAGGAGCAGGCTCGCCAGGACCAATGAGAACACTGTGCATAGCAGCACAATGGCTGACTTGAAGAAACAGGTAGACATATGATGCTCCTTTGCGTGATCCTTTTCGTGCAGCGATCACGGCGACGCGTGTGGCGGTGGGGCCGGCCGGTCGTCGGTCGCCGATGTGGTGGCCGACGCGAGGGCGCGGCGAAGCGCGGCCAGCAGCTCGTCGGCATCGGTGAACGGCCGCGCTTCCCCGTCTGGCATGGGCTGCAGGACCCCCCGCAGCCTCCCCGGTTCGTCCGCATCTACCAGCAGACGCAAGATGAAGGTGCGAATGATGCGCACACGCCCTCCCGGCCTGCACTCAACGGCGCAGCACCAAAGGCAGGTAAAGCATCCACACCGGGGTCACGTCGAGCGTCACCGCCGGGCTGGCCCGTGACGGGATGTCCGCGCCGGTCACCAGGCCGCGCAGATCCAGACGGCCGGCCTCCAGCAGCCGGGCCGTGAGCGTGAGCGTGACCGGTCGGTGCGCCGGAATCGTCCCGGCCCAGATCGGGCTCTCGCGGCCCAATCGCAGCTCGCCCTCGCTGGCCGTCCCGCCGAGCACGTTCAATCGCGCGCCAGCGAAGCCGACGGTGGCGGTCAACGACTCCATCGCCGTGATCGTCGTGGTGATCTGCAGTGGTTGATCCTGACGCAGCACGGTGGGCGTCGCGGCCAGTGTGATGCCGTGCGGCGGCTCGCCGATCACTGCGATGACCGCGCCCCCGCGGTTGCCTGCCCGATCAATCGCTATCACCTCGATGACATTCAGCCCGCGCTCCAGCCGCGCCGGCGCGCTGAAGCGCCGGTTGCCGTCCGACAATGTGGCGACCTCACCGTTTACCAGCACCTGGCCCATGCCCACATCCTCGGTGATGACACCGGTCACCGTGATCCGATGATCGGGCCCGTATTCGATGGCTGCGCCGGCAGCCGGCGACGTCACGGCCACCATGGGCGGCGTGACATCGAGTTGCGCGGCCACTCTGTACACCGTCTGCGCGGTCGAGACCAGGCCATCCGCCCCGGTCAACGTGGCGAGCAGCGCCTCTTCGCCCTCGGTTGCAGTCGGCACGGAAAACTGGAGTGCCGTGTGTCCGGTCAGCACAACGCTGGTGTGCAGGAGTGGCGTCCCGTCCGAGCGCGTCACGCGCACCGTGGCTGCGCCCTGGCCGTAGAGGCTCACCGTGGCAGTGGCCGGCTGGCCCGGAGCGTAGAGGCCGAGATCGGTCGTCAGCCCGGTGATGACCGCGCGGCCCACATCTATGAACGCGCTGTCGCCGGCCACCAGCACGCCGGCGGCATCGCGCACGCGTATCACCACCTCATGTGGCCCGGCTGCGGCCGTGGCGAGCTGCCCCGTCAGCGTGATGGCTGTGACCCCGGCCGGCAGTGCACGCGTGATCGTTGCGCCTGGGCCGAGGTCGAGGTGGGTTCCGTCGGGCGCCCGCGCGAATGCCCAGAGCACGGCGTTGGACAAGGGCGTTGCCGTGCGGATCCGTGCGGAGATCGTCAGCGGTGTGGTCGCAGCCAGTGGACTCCGGAGCGAGCGGAGCATTCCGCCATCGCTCAGGCCCAGCACGGTTAGCCCCTCGATCTCCATGTGGATGCCCTGCACCTCGATCGGCAACAGATACAGGGTGCCATTGATGCGATAGGGGAACTCGTAACGGCCGGTCGGCAGCGCAAGCGGCAGGGCATACGGGATGATGAAGGTGCCGCTGACCGATTCGGTGCCGGTGAGCGCCAGCGACGACCAGAGCAGGAACCGGTCGCCGGCGATGCCGGCCGGAGCCAGCACGGCCACATCGTAGCTCTCGCGTGGCAACGTCAGCGTCAGGACTACCGTGTCGCCTGCGCGATAGCTCTGCCGATCGGCCAGCAGCCAGCCGGCCGGATTCTCGCGCACCGGTACCCACTCGCTGGAGATCAGGCTGGTGAAGCGCGGCCGTCCGGACATCGGCTGATTGGTCACCATCACGGTCGCCCGCTCGCTGATCGGCCCGACATTGAACGTCCACGGCACGCAACGGCTTTCGCCAGCGCCCAGGGTCACTGTCGTGGTGTATTCGACGGTGTGATAGCGCAACGAGATATCGTAGGGCGATGGCGATCCCACCAGCCCCGTGATGCAGACCGTCCATGTGGCTTCGGCGAAGGGCGCGTAGCTCTCCTGGTCGAGGGCATGGCCGAGGGTCAGCTGGGGGCCGACGACGGTCACATCGGCGCGCAGTATTTCCTCCTGGCCCAGGAGTTCGAGGGATGCCGGATAGACACCGGCCACAATTCCGGTCGGGACACTCACGTTCAGCGGCATGGTCGAGAGACCCGGCGGTGCTGCGGCCAGGAATTCGTAGACCTGGTCGAACAGCGTCAGGCGCAGCCGGGCATCACCCGCCGGCCCGTCGTTTTTCAGTGTCACCGTGAGCGGTGCCGCGGCGCCGATGGTGCCGATGCCTGCCGTCAGACCGATCAGCGAGACCAGAGGCGCGGCGCGCGGCGCCGCATCAATGTGCAGCTCGCGGGTGAGCGCGACCGTCCCGTCCGGCCGGATCAATGCCAGCAGCGCGATCTGCGGGCCGGCGCGCTCGAGCACCGGCAACGTGCCGCTGAAGGCGGCACGGGCTCCAGGCGTCAGCGTGATTCCGGTGGTAAAACTGACCGCGCCTGTCGCGTGCAGCAGACCCGTCCAGGTCAGATCGCTCGTTGCCGCGTTCGTCGCCTGCACCCACCAGGGCACATCGCCGTCGCGCTCGCCTGGCTCGACCCCGGCCTCCAGAAACAGGTCGTAGCGGGGGACGACCGTCGTGAAGGCCAGGCCGACCGTCGCCAGCGGCTGGCCCAGCCGCGCGTGCACCAGGGTGACCGTCGCCGCGTAGGTGCCCGGCGCCAGCCCGGCCAGCTCCAGGGTGATCTGGCTGCTGCCGGGCGCTACGACCGTGGCTGTGCTGCCCGTGCGCGGATCAGGCCCGACCACGGCATAGTCAATGCGGGCCGGGAAACTGCGCGTCCCGGTGTTCGTGAGCGTCACCTGCAGGCCGGCATCGGCGCTGCTGACCAGTGTGGTGGCATCGCGGGTTGGACCGGCCAGGGCCACCTGCATGGCCGCCGTCTCCACGGCAACGCTGGCGGTGACGACCTGCGTACCGGTCAGATCGCCGCCGAGCACGATCGGCACCTGGAGCTCGCCGCTGGCCGTTGCCGTCACCGTGCGACGCAACCCGACCGACCGCCCCGGCTCCAGCCCAACGGTGGTCGGCCCGTCACCCAGATCGGCCGTGAAGACCCCCCACACCGCACCGACATTGGCCACGTCCAGGCCGACGGTGGCCTGCTCGCCGGGTGTCAGCGCAGTGGGCTGCATGGTCGGCGTCATGACGAGCGACGCCGGGGTGATGGTCACAGTCGTGCTGACGACTGCGCCGCTCGCCAGGCTGGCCGTGTACGTCACAACGCCGCCGGGCGGTGCTGGGTCGGCCAGGGTGAACGACCGGGCTGCGCCAGCCGGCACGTCGGCGAAGGTCTGCGTCAGCAGTGTCGTTCCATCATGGCGCCGCACGGTCAGGGCCAGAGAGCGCGGGGCGCTGGCTGTGTTGCGCGCTTCCCCGGATAGCTGCACTGTTGAGGCTGCATCATCAGCCGAGTAGCCCGGCACATTCTGCCGATACACCCGCTCGTCTGTCAGCAGGGTCAGCGCGGTGACCGTGTCCGTGATAACGAATGGATAGCGGCTGTGCGCCAGGTGCTGACGGGCCTCGCGGCCTGCGGCCGCCGGCTGCGCGCCGAAGAGCAGCGCGGCCAGCCACAGGGGGCCGCGCGCGCGGGGATCGCTGGCCGGGTTCAAGCCGGCCAGGCTGCTGGTGATGACGATACGATTGGTCGCCGTCACGGGCAGCCATTCCTCGGCCAGCACGGCATAGCCTGCACCAGCTCCGCTGCTCCAGGACAGACGCCGGATCGCGTGGTTGCGCTCGTCGGCAACCAGGGCCAGGCCCGCCCGCTCGTGGACGGTCACCGCAAACGGGTCGCCGAAGCGGGCCGCGAGCGCCGGGCCATTCACATAGCCGCCCAGGCCGGGTGTGCCGGCCAGCAACGTGAGGGTGCCGCTGGCCACGTCCAACCGACGCACATCCCGACAGCCCAATTCCGAGATCAACCCCAGCCGGCCGTCGGATGTGACGGCGACGGACTGTGGGGCGCTCAAACGGGCTGTGCCCGCGTCTCCGTCTACACAACCGGCCTGGCCCGCCGCGCCTACCAACGTGGTGACCGCGCCCGTCGCCACATTGATCTTTCGAATCAAGTGATTGCCCGTGTCCGCGACCAGGGCGACCGCGCCATCTGGGGTCAGCGCGATTCCTTCCGGCCAATTGAAGCGCGCCGCCGTGCCAACGCCGTCGTTGCTGCCCACCTCGTCGGGGCTGCCTGCGAGCACAGTCACCGCGCCGGTGGCCAGATCGAGCCGGCGGATCACCTGATTGCGCGAGTCGGCCACCAGAGCGAACGCAGCATCGGGACTGATGGTGACATCGAATGGCACGTCGAAGCGCGCAGCATCGCCAACCCCGTCCGCGAAACTGCACTGACCTCCTCGACCCGCCACAGTCGTCACTTCGGTCGTAACGAGATCGAGTCGGCGAATCGTGCAGTTGTCGGTATCGGCCACCAGGGCAAATCGGCCATCCGGACTAATGGCCACGTTGCGCGGATATCTGAAGCTGGCCGCAGCGCCGACCCCATCCGCCGCGCCGAGGTTACCGGTCGTGCCGGCCAACGTGGTCACCTGATGGGTTGCCATGTCCACGCGGCGGATCGTGAGCGAGTCTGTGTCTGCCACCAGCGCAAAGCTGGCGTCGGGTGCCAGCGTGACGCCGTAAGGCCAACTGAAGCTGGCAGCTGTGCCAATGCCATCCTTGCCAGGCGGCCGGCCGGCCACGCTCGTCACCGTCCCGACGCCGCCGCTGATGTCCACACGCCGCACCTGCGCGTTGAGGGCGTCGCCGATCACGGCAAAGCTGCCGTCCGTGCTCAGCGCGACGCCTTGCGGGCTGGCGAAGCGTGCTGCTGTACCGACGCCATCGGCCTGTCCGCGCTGCCCGGCCGCACCCGCCAGCGTCGTCACCTGTGCCGTCGCGACCACGATCTGGCGCACAGTGTGATTGCCGGTATCCGCAACGACCGCCAGGTTTCCGTCGGGCGTGAGCGCGATGCTGTTAGGCCAGTTGAAGCGGGCCTCAGCGCCGATGCCGTCCACGCTGCCCGACCGGCGTGCCTGGCCGGCCAGCGTGCTGACCGTCACGGAGCCGTCGTCGGCGATCTGGAGCTTGCGCACGGTGTAATTGAACTTGTCCGTGACGAGAGCGATCCTCCCATCAGCCGTGACCGCGATGCCGCCGGGATTGGAAAAGCGCGCATCGAGGCCGGGACCATCGGTCGAACCGGAGGTGCCGGCCCGGCCAGCGATGGTCGTCACCATGCCGGAGGCCAGATCGAGACGCCGGATCGTCTGGTTGTTTTCGTCTGCAATGAGCGCGATCGTGCCGTCGCCGACCAAAGCAATGCCGTTCGGCCGGTTGAAGCGGGCGGCCGACCCGATGCCGTCCGCACTGCCGCGTTGTTGTGCTGCACCGGCGACGGTGCTGACCTGGCCAGTCGCCAGTTCGATGCGGCGGATCGTGTGGTTGGCGCTGTCGGTTACCAATGCAAAAACACCGTTGGCCGCTACCGCTATGCCCTGCGGCCAGTTGAAGCGTGCTTCGCTGCCCACACCGTCGGCGGTCCCCGCCTGCCCCCAGACCCCGGCGATCGTTGTCGCCTGCCGCGTGGTCAGATCTACTTTGCGGATCGTGTGGCCATTCGCATCGGCGACGAGCGCCCAGTTGCCGCCCGGCCCCAGGGCGACGCCAGTCGGCCCGACGAAGGCCGCCTCTTCGCCCACACCCTCGCCGCCGGGCGGCGCGCCGGCCAGGGTATCTACGACGACATCAGCCCCGTCCGCAGGGATCTGGCCTGTTGCGCCCGCCTTCAGTACCTGCAATCGCAGCCAGCCGCCGCTCAAGGCAGCCGTCGGGGTGATCTCACAGGTAGCAGAGGGGCGCTCAGTCGCCAGATAGGTCGGTCTGTCCGTGCGACAGACGAGCGCAGCGGCCAGCCCCTGCACCTCGATGAGCTGGTACCACGGAAAGTCCGTCTCGCCGGTAAAAGCCAGCCGATAGGTGCCTGTCGCCAGGCCTGCCGGGATTGTCAGCGGCACAGTCATCGCTCCATAGCTGCTCAGGGTGCTGCTCACCGTCGCCTGAGCCACGACGACCCCGCGCAAGTCATCGAGCAACAGCGTGCCGTTCACGGCAGTGGGACTGTAACCCAGGTTGGTGACCCGCCAGGTCAGCGTTTGACCGGCCGTGATGCGGTCCGGTGCCGACGCGCTGAGCCGGACGTCCGGCAAGTACAGCTTCCCTGTGGCTTCCCACCCATCGAGGCGCGCGGTCGTGACGGTGCACAGGTAGACAGCGCCGCCCTCGACGGTCGGCGGCTCTGTCGGCGTCAGGCGCAGCCCGGGCGGAGAGACGGTGGCCGTCGCGACCGTGGCCGACCACCGATCGGTGGCTTTCTCGACATTTCGCAGGCGGACTGTGTAGGGGCCATCGGCCGGCAAGGCCACGGTGACCGGCCGGTCGTTGAAATAGACGGCCAGTCGGCCATCGCCCAGGGTCTCGCAATGCGCTCGTTCCCGTTTGGTGACCGATATCCGTAACAGCTCCGGTAAGATCGGCCGGTCGTCCATGGTTCCACCGGGGCCACGCGTGCGCGCGTTGATATCCACCCAGTAGGGCTGGTCGGCCTCCATGCGTCCGGGGGCCGCCAGGCTGAGCAGAACCTTCTGCGCTCCGGCTCCCAGCGTGACAGTGTGGACCGATCCCGAGGCGATCACTGTACCGGGCTGCCAAAGGCGCGCCTGTAAGGTGGCCGTGACACCCTGGGCTGCGCTCGTCAGGCTGACCTCGACGACATTTTGCTTCAGCGCGGCCAGGGTGAGGGGCTGGACCAGGCGCGCGCCGATCAAGACGGCGGGCTGTACGACCGGGATCGTCTGCACGATGGAGGTGTCCGAGCCGTGCAGCTGTGCCAGCAACGTGTAGAGTGCATCGGGGCGGGCAGCGGGCAAGGCGAATGTGACCTGGGCGATCTGCGCATCGGCTGCGCCGGGCAACGGCTGCAGCGACGAGCTGCTCTGGCTCACCGGTGTCCCGTCGCGCGCCAGCTCCCAATCTATGGCAGTGGCCGCAGACGCGGCATTGCCGGCGACCCCCACGACCGTAGCCGTAGCCACGACCGTCGTCGGCACGCCTGCGATCACCGAAGCGGGTGTGACATCCAGGCCGATGCCGGGAGGCGCTAGGGAGAGGCCGGTTACCTGCTGAGACAGCGTCTGTGTTCCCTCGCGCAGCTCGACGCGCACGATGCGCGGGCCCAGCATCGTAGTCGTGAAGACGTGCTGGCCGTCGGCCCGCGCGGCCAGGTTCAACGCGACGGGATCTGCATCCAGCCCGCTGAGCGGCTGCAGGGTCAGCTGCCGCGGCCGGTTCGCCAGATTGCGCACATGCGCGGTCACAGAGGCGGTCGCTCCAAAGAGATAGGTCGAGCGATCAGGCTGGAGGGAAAACTCGAAGTCGAGGGCCGCGGGTCCACCGGCCAACGCGCTGACCCGATAGAACGGCCCGGCCGCCAGACCCTGCCAGCCATCATCCCGGTGTCTGAGTAAGAGCGCAGCCCGGTAGATGCCGGGTCGGGAGGGAGCCGGGAATTCCAGCGTGATCTCGCGACCGAGGCCGCTAGTGAGGGGCGGTGTGACGGTGATCACCTGGCTGACCAGGCGCTGATAATCCTCTGCGTGGACAGCCCAACGCCAGCTTTCCCCAATGCGGTTATCGAAGTAATCGTTCCATACCAAGATGCGGTTCGTGTCGGTGACGAGCGTGTTCACCACGGTGATGGGCATGCGGACGGTCTGGCCCGGTTCCACAGTCGCCGCGAGCTGTTGTCGGCTGCCGGTCAGATAGGCCATGGCCATGAAGGAGCGGGCGAAAATGACATCGTCCTGGCTTTGCATCCCGTTGATGCTGCCGAAGTCGGGGTAGGTGGTTGTGGCCAGCACCATGCCGACGCCGTAGTGATAGGAGAGCATGGCCGGCATCTGGTTGCCGGTCGTGCGGAGCAGCAGCAACGTGGCGTCGGCTGGCCAGTTTGTGAACGCGCCGTCCACCTGGATGTCCGGTTCACCGCTCACGCCGGCCAGCCACGGCGAAGGGTTGACGACGCGCACCGAGGCGGTCTTACACAGGGTGTCTTCTTCGTAGCCCAGGCCGCGCAGCTGGCCGCCCGGCAGCATCTCCCAGTCAGCGCCATAGGCCTGCGCCAGCACGATCAGAATGCCGCCGCTGACCACGTACGTTTCCAGCCACTGCCGCGCCTCCTGGCTCTCGCGCAGGCGACTCAAGGCGCCGGTCGGCACCACCAAGACGCGGGGGGCCTCCAGGGGCGTCATGTAGCGGCTGTTGGGCAGCCGGGAGCCTTGTGGCACGATCTTTACCGGCTGGCCTTCGACGCCCAGCGAGCCCAGCAGGCCCAAAGTAAGGTCAACCTGGCCGCCATCCAGCACGCCCACCCCAGCTTTTTGTTGCATCACCTGCAGCTCGCGCTGAAGTGCGAGCTCCTGGCCGCGCAGGGCGACGTAGCGACGTTCGGCGAAGGCCAGTGCCGCGCGCAGAGTGCGCAGCTGCCGGTCGCGATCGGTGTTCGCGATGGCATTCAGAAAATCAACATACGTCTGCACGACCGCCTGTTCCAGGGTCTGGCCGACGGGCGGCTGCACTCTGCCCGCCAGCAAATCGTTGATGCGAGCCGTAGCGCGTTGCAGGCTTTGTTGCATATCTGCGCGCTCCTGGTAGGCGCGGTAACCGTCGAAGACGAAGTCGGCCAGCTCCTGTCGGCGCAGATGGACCGTCCAGTACTTTTCGGCCCTTTCCAGCCCCAACTCATGCGCCTGCCTCACCTGTGACCGCAGATAATCCACGCGGCCAAGGGCCGCGTCCAGCGCAAGTGGGCTGAGCGTCTGCTGCGCGGCATCTACTCTATCGTCCGGGGTGCCTTGAGGGGGCGGGGGATCGCATGAGGACTCCAGCTTCATGGCCAGGATACTGTTCAGCAACCGGATCACCTGCTCGCCGATGAGCAGAGCACGGCCCCACTGGAAGATCAGCTGGATGACCTCGGCCGTGTTGAGGACGGCGTGGAGCCACTCGGCCGGCCCGAAAGGCGCTCGGATGCCCAGCCCGGCGCCCACGCCCATGCCTGCGCTCATTCCCACATAGCCCACCCAACCGTCCACGCCTCCCTCCAGAGCATACTCCAGGCTGGGCCTGAACATGAGGACGATGAAAGGATAGGAAGGGATCAGAGGAATGACGGCCGGATTCACCTGCGCCGCCTTCTCGATCATAGGGCCAATGGTGCCGGCGTTGATCTGATCCACCAGGGTCTTCACGTTGAGGTTGACGTGATACAGGACATCCTCGGCCGTTTTGATGGCTTCGGGAGTAGGACAGCGGCCGGGGTCGAAGAGCTGGCGCCTGTAGGTGAAGCGGCCGACGCTGGAGGCTTGGAGACGACCTATCTCGATGCCGCTCACCAGCGCTTCGACAAAATTGCGCAGATCTTCCGGGCCGCCGGTGAAGCCCAGCCCGCGCAAATAGGTGATGATCGCGTTCAGCACCTCATCTTTCCAATCCACCGAAGAGTCGAAGAAAATGCCGGTCGGCTCAAGCGTGGGGTCAGCCCGTTCGCTCCAGTAAAGGCAAATGCCGATCAGGTTGATGTTCAACACGACAAGGGACACATTGAGCTGAAACTCGACGCTGACACCCAGGCGCAAGAGCGCATCCGCCGCGCTGCCCACCAGGTCCTGAAGCTTTTGGACCACCCAATCTATTGTGGTCGGATCGTCCAGCGCAATGCGAATATAGTGTGGCTCGCCGCGGTCGGTCGGCAGCGCCACGCGGTGGCGATACGGCTGGCCGGGAATCAGGGTGACGGCCGTGGTTTCCTCGAAGAGCAGGATACCATTGGCCCCGAATGCCTGGAAGGTGAGTCGGTCGGTGATCACGCGATCCAGCGTTGTCTCGATCTGTACCTCATAGCTGCGTGCGATCGGATCATACTGAAAGCCGGCCAGCGCTACCCGTTTGTGAGGATCAGGGACGAGCGTGTGCGTCTCGACCTGATAGACGGCGGTTTCCCAGCGAAATGCAGCCGTGCGATAGGTTTCGGTCAGGAGATCAGGCCTGGCCTCTGGTCGCGTATCTGCCGGCAGAGGTGAGCCGGCGGCATGATGCGCCGTCTCTTGTGCCGTGGTAGGCAAATCGGTGTGAACCAGCCGACGAAGGGCCAAGGTGCCGTCCGGCGTCCGATAGAGGGCCCAGACGAAGTCCGCCTCCGACGCGCTTCCCGCCATCAGCGCCTGAGCCGCGTCTAGAGTGGTGAGCAGGAGACCGAGCGGCGCCGCGGTCGTTTCCGCCACGGCGATGAACACGGGATCGCTGATGCTCTCGATGGTGCCGCAGCGGACGGTCGCCACCAGCGCGTATTCGCCCGGTTCGACGAAAAGGGCAACGCGGCCATGATGATCAGCCACACGCTCAAGCGTGATGGGAGGCAGGCCGTAGATGCTCGGGCTCTTGCTGCCGGATGACGGGCCGGTCCGCCAGAGGCCCACCACCCGCACCTCGGACAGCGGGCCCAGGGCCGGGTCCGTTTCCACCTCCAGGACCAGCTGCCCGTTCGCATCGGCCTGGGCGGCCAGGTGAACGCCGCCCAGCCACATCTCGCCGTGATAGGCGTCCACCGCGAACGCAAAGCTGCGGGCCGGCGTCTCTCCATAACCCGGCGCGCTGGCGCTGTAGAGCAGGCGCTCCTCCCACGGCCAATCAGTCAATATCAGCTCGACGACGGCTGCGCCCCAGGCATCGGCGGTGGCCGTGCGCGTGATCTCGTGGCCGTTCTCGGGCTGCCAGACCCGAAAGGTGACGACCGTGCCCGCTGGATTGATATCGGGATCGTCGGGGATGACCTCGACGGCCAGCACCAGCGAGGCATAGACGATGGCCCGGCCGGTATCGGGCCGCAGGATACGCGATCGCGGTACCGGCGTCAGGGCGGTCGGATTGGTGGCCGGATTGCCATCGGCGTCAATCTCGGCCGCGAAGATCAAGCGGCCCAGTCTCTGCCCGTCAGCCCCGGTCGCCGTGGCTGACGGCAGCACAGTCGCTCGGCCGGCCGATGAAGTGACGTTCGCCGGCCAGGGGAACAGCATGGTGGATGGCGATTGCGTCGGCTGTATCGCCGCGCGCGGCGGTTCCGCGGCCAAAACGGGAGCCGGCGGCAACGATGTGGCCAGAATGGCGCAGATCAGCAACAGAGAGAGCCAGGAGGCCAAACGGCCGCGAATACGGGAGATGACGCCCATTAGACACCTCCTTGAGTGGTCGGCGGCAATTTGAGTCAAGTCAACGGAAGTCTATTGCATGCGACTGCCGGGAGACTGCCACAGGAGGGTCAACGGTAGTGCTCCGCAGGCTGGATCTTGCGCCGTGTTATCGGACCCCTCTCACCCCCTTCCCCCCTTCCCCTGGCAGGAGAGAGCGGGAGGGACCTTCTCAAAGGGTAAATGTTCACCGTTATCCCGCGGATTGCGCATTTCGGGCGACGCCCTCACCCCCTTTCCCCCTCTCCCGCCCCGCGGGAGAGGGGAAAACC
>FWPU01005009.1_pt1 | contig 29692 bp, 29 predicted proteins | sample 2228361 | NCBI WGS metagenome assembly FWPU01 (sample SAMEA103939777, study PRJEB20133) | metagenome | reverse complement strand
TAAGACTTGCGGCGGGCGCCATTGTTGTTCGAAAACTGTCGGCAAAACGCAACGAACATCTGTTAAACAAAGATTTAACCGCCTGAAATCAATTTTTATAGCGCTGTAAATCAATAACTTATATTAAAAAAATTAAATGTTTAAACATTTAATTTTACTTTTGCGTTATACATGCAATAAAACCAATCATTACTATGAAAAAACTATCCTGCTTATTCGCTGCACTGCTGGTTTCGGCCAGCCTGATGGCCCAAACCACCTGGACTATCGACAAGGTGCATTCCAAAATCGGTTTCAGCGTAAGCCACATGGTCGTATCTGAAACCGAAGGCGTGTTTAAAGATTATTCGGCAACTGTGGTAAGCAAAACCGATGACTTTAACGGTGCCGAGGTAACCTTTACGGCTAAAGTAGCCTCTATTGACACCGACAACGAAAGACGCGACAACCACCTGCGTTCGCCCGACTTTTTCGATGCCGAAAAGTATCCGGAAATTACCTTTAAAGGTGTGCTGGTAAAAGAAGGCGGCAAATACAAACTAAAAGGCGACTTTACCATGAAAGGTGTAACCAAAAAGGTAGAGTTTGATGTGGTGTACGGTGGTACCATTAACACCGGACGCGGTGTAAAGGCTGGCTTCAAGGTAAATGGTGTTATTAACCGCCAGGATTACGGTGTAAGCTGGGCCAACAAACTGGCCGGCGGTGAAATGGTGGTAGGCGATGAAGTAACCCTTAACATTAAGGTAGAACTGGACAAGCAGGCCTGATAAACAAACACAGCAAAGGGGGGCCAACGGCTCCCCTCTTTAATTATGCTATGCGCATTGAAGACGAAATAAAACAAGCACGCTTTAGCAGTGCACAGCAAAAGGCCGTACTAAATATTTTATTTACATCGGGATGGATACTGGCCAGGCTTAGCAGTTTTTTTAAGCCGTTTGGCATTACACCCGCCCAGTTTAATATTCTGCGCATTCTGCGCGGCCAGCACCCCAACAGCCTTTCGGTAGGCGAAATAAAAAGCCGCATGCTGGACCGCAACAGCGATACGCCCCGCCTGCTGAGCCGCCTGCTGGCCAAAGGACTTATTGAAAAGAAAACCTGTAAGCAGGACAAGCGCGCCAGCGATGTGTACATTTCGGCCCGGGGCCTTACCCTGCTAAGCCATATCAATCAAGGCGAGCTGGATAAGGTGCTGAAGCTTACTAACGAAGAGGCGCTTTTGTTAAGCAACCTGTTAGATAAGGCCCGGGGTTAAGCAATACCGGGCTTTAACATTTACCAACAAACCTGCCATGGCCATGCTGTAACTCTAGCCCGGTTCTCACTTCTCAACAAAAACAGCAACTGCTACTGTACCAGTTCTTGCTCCACAAAAGTAATCAGCTCGCAAATATAGCCGGGCTGAAAATCAAACCGTATGCCGGCCGCCCGGTAAACTTCGGGAATGGTGCACGTGTTGCCCAGTTTAAGGGCGTTGAAGTAGGCCTGCAGGGTTTCGTTTCGATTGTGTTTGTAGTTGCGCCACAAGGCTATGGCGCCCAGTTGAGCCATGCCGTACTCGATGTAATAAAACGGCACTTCGTAAAGGTGCAACTGCTTTTGCCATAAATAATCGCGCCCCTCTTCCAGGCCCGACCAGTCGGTAACCGAATCAGAAAACATGTTGAAAATGCTGGTCCAGGCTTGTTTCCGGTCTTCGGCATCGTGTTCCGGATGTTCGTAGAGCCAATGCTGAAACCTGTCGATGGCAGCCACCCACGGAAGGGTTTCAAGAATATCTTCCAGGTGTTCGCGTACGGCCCGCCGGCGGTCGTCTTCGTGCGGAAAAAATTCATCCCAGGCTTCCATGGAAATAAGCTCCATGGCCATTGAGGCCAGCTCGGCCGTTTCAGAAGGTGTTGATTTGAAGTCGGACAGCTCCAACTCGCGGGTTAGGAAGTTATGTACGGCATGTCCTCCTTCGTGCATAAGGGTAACCATGTCGCGCAGGGTGCTGGTGGCGTTCATAAAAATGAACGGAACACCCAGCTCGGCCAGCGGATAATTGTAGCCGCCGGGGGCCTTGCCTTTTCTGGACTCCAGATCGAGGTGCCCCATTTCGCGCATGGTTTGCAGGCAGTAACCCAGGTAGGGATGAATGCGCGCAAAGCACTTTATGCCCTTTTCGGCCAGCTCGGCACCGTTTAGAAATGCGCGGAGGGGTGCGCGCCCCAGTACATCGGCCGCCTTATCCCACGGGCGCAGCGCTTTTAACTTCATGTTTGTTTTACGGGCTTCCATAAGCCGGTTAAGCAGGGGCACCACATGCAGGCGCACCGACTCATGAAAATCAAAACAATCCTGTACGGTATAATCGAAGCGGCCAAGGGCCCTGAACATGAAGTCGCGGAAATTGGCAAAACCTGCATTTTGAGCTACCCGGTGCCGCAACCCAATAAGGCGCGAAAAGAGTGAATCGAGTTGTTCGCGGTCTTTAAGTCTGCGTTCGGTGATAAGCCGGTAAATCTGCTCGCGCAGGGTGCGGTCGGGTTCCTGCAGCAAAACAGCTGCCTGTTGCAGGGTAAGCTCCTGGTTATTGTAAATAATGGTCATGGCACCGGCTATCTGGTTGTACTGCTGCTGGGCCAGATTTATTTCGGTAAACAGAGGGATGTTTTCTTCGCGAAACAGTTCAATTTCCTTGCGCAGGTTGCGGATAAGAATGCTGTAACCGGGCAGGCGCTCCAGTTCGCCAAGGTACGGGCTTTCAACTGCTTTGCGGTTAAGGCGGTCGGTTAAAGGAGCTATGCGCGGTTGAAGCTCTTCTACAAAAAAGCGGTACGCCTGATTTGCGGCCTGGTCATCGGTAAAGCGGGTCATGTTGATGTACCGCCAGGCCAGATCTTCCGACACAACCGCTTCTAGTTCGCTTCGGTGTTTAAACCAGGTGCGCAATTCAGCAACCGAGTTTATCGGGCGATGAAGCAGTTCATTGTACCAGGGTTCAAGTTCAGGCCAGTTGCTTACGCTAAAGTCCTCAGGCAAAAAGATTCGAGCCGGACGGGTTAAGTTGGCGCTATTTGCCATGTTAATAAAATCATCCATTTTTCGACCGCAAAATTAATCCTTCAGAAATGAGCGCCATACTAATTCTTTTTTTTATTCTTACCCTGCTAAGCGAAATACTGGGCACGATAGGTGGTTTCGGCTCATCGTTGTTTTTCGTTTCCATAGCCCAGTTTTTCTTTTCCTTTCAAACAGTTCTGGCGCTAACCGGGCTGTTGCACATGTTTAGCAATACAGCCAAGTTGGTGTTATTTTGGCGCACCATTGATAAAAAGTTGCTGTTGTGGCTGGGTGTTTCGAGTGCTGTGTTTTCGGTTGTGGGCGCGCTGTTGCTGCAGTGGATTGAGCTTGATTATGCCAAGTTGGTGCTTAGCTTCTTTTTAATAGGCTTCAGCATTTTTATGTTGCTTCGACCGGATTTCAAAATTGAAGCCCGGCTGAGAAATGCGATCGGGGGCGGCTCGTTGGCCGGATTTCTGGCAGGTTTTATCGGCACGGGCGGGGCGGTGCGCGGGCTGGTATTGGCTTCGTTTCAGTTGGAAAAAAATTTATTTATCGGAACATCGGCTGCCATTGATTTTATGGTGGACCTGCTTCGAACCGTTGTTTATCTGAACAGTCAATACTTTCCGGCCGATTTGTTTACTTTACTGCCCTTGCTGCTGGTGGCCGCTTTTGGTGGAAGTTATCTGGGCAAGATCATTGTAAATCGTATTACACAGCAAACCTTTCGCACCCTGTTACTGGTGCTGGTGCTGTTACTGGGGGTATTAATGCTGATAAAAGAAGGAATGGTGCTATGGAAAAGCTGATGATTGATGTGATAGGCTGGTGTGGTTCGCTGATGGTAATACTGGCCTATGGGCTGAACAGTTACCAGCGGATTAGGTCGGATGCTGCAGCTTTTTTGCTGCTTAATTTTATCGGAGGCACTTTTCTTATCATTTACTCGGTGTATTACACGGCTTACGCCAACACGTTCATTAACGTGGTGTGGGTGTTAATTGCCGTACCTGCACTGCTGCGGCTTGCTGCAAAGAAGCACAGGCAGTAGCATGCTGCCACAAGCAAAATGCCGTGGCTGCAGTGCTTACCCAATAACCTTTAACATCCTAACCCGCGTAGCTGTTTCGGGTGTGAATACCTAATACCTTAACTGCAGGCCTAATAATAAGCCTTACACCAACCACCGTTTTATGTTAGTACGGTAGGAGTATTATTAAGGCGCCTGCCAGGAGTTATTGGCAGCCTGGGCATCGCCACTCATGGGTATGATTAGCTTAACGCCTTTTATCTTTCGTTTGCCGGCATTCACCTTGTGCACATACGTATCAGATGCCTTCCACACTGCAGGGCTTACCTCATCGGTAATGGTTGAACCATCTTCAAAAGAAGTCTGGATTTTAAAATAAACGGGGCGTCCGCCATGGTTTTTAACGGATATCGTATTGCCCTTTACTCCGGCAATGCCAATATCCATGTAGCCCCAGTCGAAGTACCACTTCTTCCAGAACCAGTTTAGATTTTGCCCGGCCACCCGGTTAAAGGTGAACATAAAGTCGTATGGTGTAGGGTGTTTATGCTTCCATGCATCCATATAGGCGTGCAGGCATTTAATAAACAACTCAGGTCCCAGCAGGTGATACAGAGCCACGTACGACTGTGCTCCGATGGTGTAGGAGTTTATGCCGCTGCCCTGGGCCAGGTATATGGGTGTTATCATGGGCAGTACGCGTTGCGAAGCCAGGTAGGGTTGGTCAGTCTCGCCTTCTTCAAAAAGCTGTTCAATGAAGTATTCGGAAAATGAGGCGAAGCCTTCGTCCATCCAGGCATACTTTTTTTCGTGTATGCCCATCATAAACGGAAAATACATATGGCACATTTCGTGCAGGGTTAGGCCCAGTTGCGCCTGCAGGTCGCTTACCTCACGCCCCAGAAACCGGGCATATACTCGGCCGGAAATATGCTGGTCGTTGGCCATGCCCGGAAATTCCATGCCTCCGCCCTCCAGGCCGTTAAATATGGTGAAGTATTTATACGGAAAGGGATATTTGGGGAATTTTCCATGAAAAACCTTTAGCGACTCTTCGATAGCCTGAAGCACGGCACCGAATTCGGGATGGTTGGGCGGGTAGGCTACCTGTATAAAGTAATCACCGTGTTGGTCGGTATAGTTGCGGGCTTCCCACAGAAAGTGGTCGCTGAGTGCAAAGGCAAAGTCGGGAAAGTCTTTAGCCGAATAGCGCCAGGTTTTACTTCCGGTTGCTGTTTTTCTGAAGTCGGTTTCGTCATAAATACGCACAGGGTTATTGCTTTGCGCGGCTTGTGCCAGTTTTTGGCGTATGGATGGTGAATATACCTCATTGGCGTTTGACGGTGGCACCGAAGCCCATACCACAAAATTATCGGGTGCGGTTATTTCTACTTCATAATCGGAGTAATCGTGATAAAACTCGGTGGCGGCATCATACACAATGCGGTCCCAGTAATCAATGTCATCAAGCACAGCCATTTCGGGGTACCAGTAGGCAATAAACATAGATGTGCTGTCGATGGCACCGCTGCGCTCAAAGCCCTTGCCGGGGATTTCATAGTTCCACTTCACTTCCAGTTGCATGGATCCGCCAGGGGGCACGGGTTGTTTAAGGAATATGGTGTAGTTGGTGCCTCCGTAGCGTGCCTGGTTTTCATCATTCAGGTTTATGGTTTCACCGTTTACTTTCAGTTCTTCAATAACCATGCCTTTATGCTGACTAAAGGAAGGTTCGCCCCTGTTAAAGAAGCCTGCTTTGCGCGAGGTGGGTTTATAGTAGTCGTGATAGGTATGAAATACCGGCACCCGTATGCTGTCGGGGTTGTTGTTGTAATAGGTAATAACCGCCTGCCCGCGCAGCAATTTGGTGTGCGGATCGACCGTGGCACGTAATTTATACACCGATCGGTTCTGTGTGTATTTTTCAGAAACGGTGCCGTCCCATTTACGGGTGCCGTTCTCATAGGCTTTGCGAAACTCCAGTGGCATATAGAGTTCCTGCGAATAGGCCGAAACGGCAAAAATGAGCAGCAGCAGAACAGTTGGCATTTTTTTCATGACAGGTGGATTTGGTTTATGGAATTTTCAGAAAACTTTTTTCACGAGCAGGGAGGTGGTTTCATCATCGAGCACCTCTATCCGGTCGCCTTTTTCAATATACTCTCCCCGGGTAAAGGCATCGTAAATTTTATCGTCAATCATCACCTTGCCGGCCGGGCGCAGCACGGTATAGGCCACACCTTGTTTACCTTTAAGCGAAACGGGCGCAGGTTTTACCACGTAGCCTTCGGCAGTATCCTGTGTTTTGGTGAGGGCAATCCGGCTGAATATCCTGCTGTTGGCCAGCCGTGCACCGCCGGCAAACAGCACCAATATGCCGCCCAGTATGCCACCCAGCGTAGCAGCCACGGCATATAGCAGCTCGGCTGCCGGCACAAATTCAAAGTCAAAGGCATCGTTGTTAATCATAATAAGAATAAGCGAGCCTACGGTTAAGGTAATGCCCGCAATACCTGCTATGCCAAACCCCGGCAGCACGAAAAGCTCTGCCAGAATAAGGGCTATGCCGGCAAAGAGGGCCAGGATTTCCCAGTTGGCAGCCAGGCCATTAAGATAATAAGGCACCAGGTACAGTATTAAAGCGGTTACGGCAGCGGCAAGCGGAAAGCCCACACCAGGTGTTTGCAGCTCAAACCACAGTCCGCCCACTATAATCAAAATCAGCAATCCGCTGATAAACGGATTCAGGAAGAAGGCAATGACTTTTTCGGTTTTATTGAGTTCAAATTTAACCAGTTCATAATCGGTAATTTTATTGCGCGTGAGGATTTCCTCAATGGAATTTACTCGTGCTTCGCAGAAGCCGTATTTAATGGCTTCGGAGGTTGAGAAAGTTATAACCTCTCCTTCTTTTTTCACGCTGTCAATTACCACGCGCTCATCAACCATCCCTTCGGCAATGCGCGGATTGCGGCCATTTTCTTCGGCTATAGAACGCATGATGGAGCGCATATACGACTGGTACTTATCGGGTGCTTTTTCACCGGAAGCGCTTACCACGGTGGCGGCACCAATGCTGGCACCGGGTGTCATATAAATACTGTCGCAGGCTATGGCAATAAGCGCACCGGCAGAAGCGGCATCGGAGTTGATATACACCCAGATTGGTTTATCAAAGTCCATTATTTTATCTACAATCTCTTTGGCATCGGTTAAAATGCCTCCGTAGGTATCCATTTCCAAAACCACCACATCGGCATGGATGGTGCGGGCATGCTGAAGGGCCAGCTCCACATAGCGGTTGGTGCGCGGGTCAATTTCAGTTTTTATTTCCATGAGCATAACCCTGGTTTTCTGCCCATAAACCGGTGAAAACACAACGAACAGGAGCACCAAGGCCAGACCCCTTAAGCCTGAAGAATATCCATGGCACAGCATTTTACAAGCCTTTATCATGTACCGGCCGCTAAGTTACTCTATTCCGCCAATTGGAACGGTTTGGTAACAAATTTGTTACAACACCCGTGCAGGGTACTTTTTCAAACTCTGGTTGTTGCGTAATTTCGTGGCACCGGGAAGGTGATGTTACCCGTACATTTTTTTGTATTGCTATGTTCAATATTCTGATTTTTTTCTCTGCTGTTTTTGCTGCTCCTGCCGATTCCATCGGTACAGAGCTGGTTAATGGTAAGCTGTTTGTAATTCATAAGGTTGACGAAAAGGAAACGCTCTACAGCCTGTCGCGCCGGTACGGGGCAACCATCGCCCAGATACTGGAATATAATCCTACGGCCGATGCAGGCCTTGCCATAGGCCAGATACTCAGAATTCCCTACTCTCCCCGCACCCCGCACAGGGTTGTATCAAATGGCATTGTTCATAAAGTTGCCGAAAAGGAAACACTCTTTTCCATTTCCAGGCTCTACGAAGTAAGCGTTGATGAAATCCGCCAATGGAATAACCTGCCCGATAATACCCTTTCAGTTGGTCAGGAGCTGCTTATTAAAAAAACGGTTAATGGCAGCATACAGCCACCTGAGCAGATTATATCGGCACAAACAGTACATACCGTGCAGGCTGGCGAGACCCTGTTTTCCATTTCGAAAAAGTATGGCATAGCATTGGAGCTGATAAAAGAATGGAATGGCCTTGCCAGCAACGAGCTAAAAGTTGGGCAGAAACTGTTTGTGTCGCAGCCCATGTATAAGGCGGCTGTCTTGCAGCCCTCCGAAACTACGGCACAGCCCGACAGCTTTGATAGACAACCCAAAACAATGGAAGGGACAACCCCTGTAAAAACGTCACAGGTTATAGTTACACCTGCCGAAACCCTGGGTAGCACCAGCGAGGTAAAAGAGTCGGGCCTGGCCGAACTGATTGAAGGCACGGAAGCCAACCGCAAATACCTGGCTTTACACCGCACAGCTCCGGTGGGTACCATTCTTAAGGTACGCAACGAAATGAATAACCGCGAAGTGTTTGTACGGGTTATTGGCAAGCTGCCCGATACTGCCCTGAATGACAAACTCATTATTAAACTATCGAAATCGGCCTACGACCGGCTGGGGGCCATTGATCCGCGCTTCAGGGTTGAAGTTACCTACTACCGTTAAGCGGCAATACGGGCCTGCCACGCTTCCAGACGCCTGTTAATCAGGGCAAACCACAACGGTGGTACCAGTGCTATTAAAATCATAGTAGGATAGCCATAGGGCAGTTGCGGGCTTTCATCATAATGATTCAGCACTTGATACCGTTTTATGGCATATACGTGGTGATCGGAATGGCGTTGTAACTGGAAAAGAAAGAAGTTGCTCACCACGTGGCTGGCATTCCAGCTGTGCAGGGGGTTAACCCTTTCGTAACGGCCGGGCGAAATTTCTTTGCGCACAATGCCGTAATGTTCTACATAATTAACCAGTTCCAGCAGGGTAAAAGCCAGCAGGCTCTGTGCAAAAAAGAACAGCGGAATCTCCCATACCCACCGCTGCAATAACCAACTATACAGCACAAATACTGCAGCGCAAAACAAAAGCGGCAGAAAAGCATAGTGAATCATGCGGTTATGTAAACTCAGCACCGGTAAGCCCTTTTTGCGAAGGCGTTCATTTTCAATTTTCCATGCATGACGATACCCGCCAAATACCGAGCGAAACCAGAATGCATAGAACGACTCGTTTTTGCGGGCCGTGGCGGGGTCGTTAGGTGTGGCCACCCAAACATGGTGGCCCTGGTTGTGTTCAATGTAAAAGTGCATGTAGCACACCGTTAAAAGCAGTATTTTGCTGTACAGGCGTTCGATGAAGCTTTTTTTATGCCCCAACTCGTGCGCAACGGTTATACCAATGCCGCCGGTAACCAGCGAAACCCCGGTTACAAACAAAACCCATTGGCTAACCGACTTTAGGTCGCCCGTTGCCACGGTGTGAAAAGCCCAGAACATAAAGGCCACCTGAAACCACGTCCAGACGTACAGTACAAACAGGTAGAAGAAATCTGATTCGGCCGCACGGGCTTGTTCGGTACTAAGGTTTGTGGGGTCGGTGCCCAGCCAGGCATCAATTACCGGAAGAATAACAAACGAAAAGAGAATGGGCAGGGCCAGCCACCATCCTCCAAGGTAAAAACCGGCAATGACCAGCGCAGGAATAAGGAAGGCTGTAAGGAAGCCGCTTTTTTTCAGTACGTACATAGCCGTTAGCGCTCTGCTAAAATAATGATTTTATTCTTCGGCCAGGTGAAACAGCGGCCTTTTGTCACCGGCTGCAGTCTTGTCTATTTCCTGTAATATTTCTTTGTTCAGTTCCAGAAAGGCGTTGTAACGGGTTGCAATCCGGTCGTATTTTAACCGGTAGGCCTGCAGGAGGCTGTCGTGCCGGCGTATCTGGTTGATTTGTTCTTGTAATTGCTTGCGGCTGGCAAAGTCGGGCAGGCGTTCGGCCGCAGCAATAGTTTCGGTTATAACCGAGTTTGCGGCAAAATCGTATTCTTCTATTACATCGGTGTTGCTGAGGGTTTTTGGTGTAAACCGTATGCGCAGCAGCTGGTCGGCCCGCCCCATCATGGCATTAAGAAAATCGCGGTCGGCTGCTTCAGAGGCCAGCAGTTCCTGAATGGCCAGCTTTATGGCTGCAATGCGGCTGTTGTCTTCATGCAGCAGCAGGTTCCAGGTGTCCATGAGGCTGTCTTTAAACTCCAGGTATTGATGGGTTACGGAATCGGCTTTGGTGAAGTGGGCTATGTGATGCTCAGGCTGTTTCCGGCAACATAGCAGGACCAGCGATGTGCCTGCACATAAAAGAAATATTCCAGTACTCTTCATATTAAAGCAAAGCAAGTACGCGCACTTTTGCCAAAAATGCCAACCCCGGCCACCGGTTAACAGATGTATGATTTTCTGCTCAAACCGGCTTAAACTGCTCGAAGGCCTCAAGGCAGTCCAGGCAGTAATGGATAGACCGGCACAGTGTTGGGCCAAATGGGTTTTTCAGCTCGGTGCGGGTACTGCCGCAACGAGGACAAGCCACATGGTCCAGCACTTCCAGATCTTCTACCAGCACTTTACCGTGTGGAGGCGGTGCCAGGCCGAAGTTCTTCAGGGCCTCTCTACCGCGTTCGCTCAGGCGGTCTGAAGTCCAGGGTTTTTTGTAGTTTACTTGTACTTCTACGCTTTGAGCCCCGTGCTTTAGCAAAGTGTCTTGAATATCCTGCCGCATAACCTCCAGGGCCGGGCAGCCTACAAAAGTCGGGGTTATTTCTATCTTAACCTGGTTATCGTTAACTTCCACTGCGGTGATAATTCCCAGATCTACCAGCGACAATACGGGTATTTCCGGATCTTTCACCTCTTCAAGCCAGGCCAGTATCTGTTTTTGGGTTAGCATGCTTCTTTACCATTCAGCGCCGGGGTCTGACCGAAACACCTCGCTCATCTCATCGAGCAGGGGCTGCAGGTGTTCGCTATGCCTGCCCACCCTTCCGCCGGTAACCGGCTTCAGGTTACTCCAGTAGGGCAGTTTAAGATGGGTGTCTTTCAGTATGTGTTCTATTTGTTCCATCCACCGCTCCAATAACAATTTTTCGCCTTCAAAAAGTCCGCTGTCTTTAATTTCCTCCTCATAAGGCGATTCTTCAAAAATACCCAGGGCATAGGGCAGCGCTTCATTCAGTGCTGTTTGCAGCCGGGTTACGCTCTCTTCGGTAGCCGTGCCGAGCTTCTTAATCCAGGTGTTGGCATGGAGGGTATGGTAACGTAATTCAGCCCGGATTTTTACCGAAAGTTCTGCCAATGGCGAATAGGCCGACTTTGTAAGCATATCGAAACGGATGGCTTCGGCCGTGTCGAATAAAAAGTGGCGCATCAGGCTAAAGTCGTATTCACCGTTCGGTAATTCAGCGAAGATGCAATTATGAAACTGGTCGGCATTGCGCATAAAGGCTACGATGTCGGGGTCCTGTTCACCCAGCCCCTGCAGCATCTGGTATAGGGCATAGCTTTGTCCTATCTTATCCTGAGCCATGGACGAAAAGGCAATATCTTCTTCCAGCAAAGGACCCATGCCGGTCCACTCGGAGTTACGGTGCCCGATGATCAACTTGTCATCGGCCAGTTTGTACAACAATTCTTTAAGCGCTGTTTCGTTCATGGTTTCCGGTGTTGTGTTTGCTCCAGGAATACCTTAAGCTTATCGCCTGCCTTGTAGTCTGACGCATCGCGGAATTTCTTTTCGGGCAGGGTAAGCCACAATTCTTTTTCTTCGGGCTGTGTAAACCGGATGTCGATTGTACGAATAGCCCATATATTGTAAACAACCCACTGGGGAGCAAATTGTTTTTTTGCCTCGTGCATGGCTTCGAGCGGGGTTCGGGCCATTACACTGCCCACATGCACGTGCTGTTTGCCCCGCCGGTACAGATGAAATATTTCGTACGAAACGAAGCCGCCCTCGGGCATCCCCGGTTCGGGCAGTTTATCGTACACCGAAACATCGCCCTCGGTCATGGCCGATGTCAGGACATGGCGGGTGTCTGCAACGGCCAGCTCAACGCATTGAAAGCGGCGGGTAAAGGCTTCTTTGGCCAGCACAAAAGCCAGTTCACGGTCGGGCGCATGCACAATACCTTCGTGCTGAAAAGGCTTATCCGTACGCGGGCGCACAAACACCTCGAAAGTACCGAACTGGTCCAGAGGTGCTTTGGGCTGCGGGTGGCCCTCCTCACCTACCCGGGGCAGGCGGTTAACGCGTGGGTCGAGCGACTTCATCGGGCAAATATAAGAGCTCAACCGTTTGAAACCGATTAAAACCAATGCTGATATATGTCATGCCCTGATGAACGCTTCGGCTAAATTTGCGTTAAAAGTATGGTATGAAGTATCTGGACCTGCTGTGGGCACTCGATATTCTGTACCGGTTTTACCCGCGGTACCACACCCACGATTTGATTTTACTGGCCGAAGATATATGGAAATGGGTGAACCACGAGCTACCGGAAGACAGCACGGCTCTGGTGTATCTTAAATCCTGTTTCAGCTCGCCTGCCGAAGCCGTACAATGGGTGTGGGACGAGCTGCAGCTGATAATTGGCCCCTACGTTCGGGTAAATTAGCGCATGGGCCACATCTTTTCTGCCACCTGCTTAAGCTGGTTAAGCGACATTTCGTTGGCCTGAATGAAGAATGAAAGAAGTTCGTGCCATCTGTGTTCGTTCTTATACCCCAGGCCGTACTGAATAATCCGGGTGACGCCATTACCCTCCTTTTCAAAGGTTACCACACTGTATAAATTTTTTTCTTCTTCTCTTATAAAGGCAGGGAAGTTTTCAGATAACTCAGCCTGCATGGTGATTTGCTTATACGGTATGTAGTTCAAAATACGGATAACAATGGTACCCGGATCGCCAGGCTTTGCTTCAGGGTTATAATGCGAACGAATGCTTCCGTTTATTTTTAAGTTGATTTCAACCACCGGAGACACCCATTTTTTCCAGATCTCCTCCCGGGTAAAGGCATTCCATATTTTTTCAGGCGGAACGTTAACAACAACTTCCTGCACCAGCATAAGTTCGCCCGAAGGCAGCGTATCGGTTCGGCTCTGTACCTGCGCCAAACAGGTGCAGTTGTAAAACAAAAGCAGGGCAACGAACTGTCTAAACATTACGGTTGCTGCATTGTACACGTTTTATCCATTTGATTTTGTACGCACAAAAAAAGCCACAACAGCAGTGGTTAAGGTACCCATAACAAAAGAACCTATTGTACTTTGCAGCATATAATTATGCAGATTAAAAAAGTCCCGCGCCTCCTCTTCCGTTTTGTAATAACCTGTCTTAACCGAGTATGCAATTACATTCGAAAAATATTCGGGTGTAATAACCAACGAGATGATGAGCTGAACAAGAGGTGCGAAGGCAGTAACTATTGCGGTGATTATCATACCCGAGGTAAAGGCCTGGCGATAGGTTATCGTTCCCTGGAAGACGGCACTTTTCTTGTTTAACAATGCAAGCACATAAATCAGAACAGCCGGTATGGCAAACAGATTGGTAAGGTATTGGTGCTTATCGATGTGGGGCCCGTGTAAGCCGGTAATTTTTTCGAGAACCATCCAGGCCAGCCATACGGCAATAAAGATTAAGGCCCATTTGATTTCGATGCGTATTTTTTTCATAAAGCGTATTTCCGCGTTTTGGTTTTCTAAAATTGAACGATTTTTCAGTCATCTCCAACCGGCCAATTGGCAAAATGAGGTAGCTATACCTGATTTTTTATTTCCACTCCCACCGGACAGTGGTCAGACCCCAGGTACTCATTGTAGATTTCGGCCGAAGCAATGCGCGGCAAAAAGTCGGTACTGGCCAGCACATAATCGATGCGCCAGCCTACATTGCGGGCCCGTGCATTGAACATGTAGTTCCAGTAGGTGTATTTTACCGTGTCGGGATGAAAATACCGGAATGTATCTACAAAACCGGCATCCAGCAACCGCTGAAAGCCGTCAATTTCCTGCTGGGTATAGCCGGCCGACTTGTTGTAGTTTTCTTTGGGCCGGGCAATGTCAATGGGCTGATGGGCCACATTAAAATCGCCACAGGCCACTACAGGCTTTTTGTCTTTTAATTTTATCAGGTAGTTTTTAAACTCTTCATCCCACTCCCCGCGGTAGGCCAGGCGCTTCAGGCCCTCGCCCGAATTGGGCGTGTACACCGTTACCAGAAAGAAATCAGCAAACTCGGCTGTTATTACCCTGCCTTCCTGGTCGTGTGCGGGTACATTCATGTCGAACTGCACATCAACCGGATTTACTTTGGTAAGAATGGCTGTACCCGAATAGCCCTGCCGGGCCTTTGAGGAATTGGCAAACACCCTGTACTCAGGAAACAGCGATAAAGCCGTCTTTACTTCTTCAACTGGCGCCTTCGTTTCCTGCAGGCATAAAAAGTCCGGGTTAAGCATCCGGATGTCGTTCACAAAATTTTTCTTAATGATGGAACGAAGGCCGTTCACATTCCAGCAAATCAGACGCAGGTTTGACATATCTTTTGGTATTCAACAAAAATAAAAAATCCTGACCGGCGCCAGGATTGCAAACATAATCTTACAGAAAGACAAGGTTAGCCCTTTTGTTCTTTTTTGGCCTTGAATTCTTCCTTTATCTTTTCTACATCTACATTTTTCATTACCGGCTTAAAATTCTGCAGCTTAAGGGTAAGCCTGCGAACGGCTGCCTGCGAACGAACTTTCCGGTCTTTGCGCTTTAAACGGGTAACAGACATGGCTTTACGGTTTTGAGGGCGCAAAAATGTAACGTAATTTCCGGTTTTGCAAACCGGCAGCGGCCTTATTCGCGATTACTGCTTAGTTTTGGGCGTTTTATGGAAAAGCCATCCCTACCCAAAGGTACCCGCGACTTCGGCCCGCAGGTTATGGCCCGCAGGCTTTACCTTATTTCGGCCATTCGCAGCGTGTTCGAAAAATACGGCTTTCAGCCGCTCGAAACCCCTGCCCTGGAGCACCTCTCTACCCTGCTGGGCAAGTATGGCGAGGAGGGCGACCAGCTGTTGTTCAGGGTATTGAACAGCGGTAACTTTTTGAAAGATGCGCCCCATGAGTTGCTGGCTGCAGCCGATTACCGAAAGCTTTCGGGTTTTATTTCTGAAAAAGGGCTGCGGTACGATCTTACCGTTCCGTTTGCGCGCTATGTGGTGATGAACCGCAACGAAGTGGCCATGCCCTTCCGCCGGTATCAGATCCAGCCGGTATGGCGTGCCGACCGGCCACAGAAAGGCCGCTACCGCGAATTCTACCAATGCGATGCTGACGTGGTGGGCACCGACTCGCTGCTGTGCGAAGCCGAAATTGTGATGATGATTAACGAGGTGTTCAGTAAATTGGGCATTGAACAGTACAGCATTAAAATAAACCACCGTAACCTGTTAAACCGCCTGGCGGCTGAAACTGGAGCCGGCAACCGCGAAACCGACCTGTTTGTTGCCCTGGACAAGCTTGATAAAATAGGCCGGGAAGGGGTTTTAAAAGAACTGGAAGCACGCGGCTTTGCACCCGATACCGGTAACAGGCTGTTTGGTTTTATAGATACCGCCTCACAACCCGATGGCCTGCAACAGCTGCAAAAACTCTTCCCCGACTGCCGCGGTATTCATGAGCTGAACCGCGTGGCCGAACTGCTTACCCTTGGCGGACAAAACGCTGAAAAGGTGCAGTTCGACCTTTCGCTGGCGCGGGGCCTTACCTATTATACCGGATGCATCTTTGAAGTGAAAATACATCATGTGGCCGTGGGGTCTGTCTGCGGAGGCGGACGTTATGATAATCTTACACAGGCCTTCGGATCTAAAGAAAAACTTTCGGGCGTGGGTATATCGTTTGGCATAGACCGCCTGTATGATGCACTCGAAGAGTTGCATTTGTTTCCTGAAGCAGCACGAACAGCCGCCAGGGTGCTGGTGTGCCATTTCGATGAAGCGACATTCAAATTCGGGCTGAAGCTGGTTTGCGACCTCCGCCGGCAGGGCGTTGCATCTGAACTGTACCCTGAAATAACCCGGCTGAAAAAACAACTGGACTATGCCAACAAAAAAACAATACCTTTTGTGGCCGTGCTGGGACCCGAAGAGATAAGCCGCAATGTGGTGACGCTTAAAAACATGGCCACCGGAGTGCAGGAACAAGTTGCCATTACCGAACTGGCTGAAAAATTAAAATGGTGAAGTTTTTACTCGGACTCCAACCGCTTACATTCAACGACCTGGCCACAATAGTTGGCGGGTTTCCACCCGTTGAGCTTACAGAAGAGCTGCGAAGCAAGGTGCGCCTTTGCCGCCGCTACCTGGATGAAAAATTAAAAACGGCCCAGGGCCCGGTGTACGGTATTAACACCGGATTTGGTTCACTGTACAACAAATTCATTCCCCCGGCAGAGCTGGCCACCCTTCAGGAAAACCTGGTGCTGTCGCATGCCTGCGGAACCGGCCCGGAAGTGCCTACCGAAATTGTGCGGCTTATGCTCTTCCTTAAAATCCGGTCGCTGGGTTACGGCCATTCCGGTGTACAGGAGGTTACCCTAAACCGGCTGCTCGATTTTTACAACCAGGGCATAACACCGGTGGTATTCGAAATGGGATCGCTGGGTGCTTCGGGCGACCTGGCACCGCTGGCACATCTAAGCCTTCCCCTGATGGGCAAAGGCATGGTGCGGTGGAACGGAACCTGCTACGATGCCCAAACCATAAACCGACAATTTGGATGGGATCCCATAACCTTTCAGCCCAAGGAAGGCCTGGCCTTGCTTAATGGTACCCAGTTTATGCTGGCCTACGCGGTGTTTGCTGTTTACCATGCCCATCGCCTCATTGCTTTAGCCAACACCATAGGCGCCCTGTCGTTGGATGCGTTCGATGGCCGCATCGAACCTTTTGCACCTGCGGTACACAACCTGCGCCCCCATGCTGGCCAGGTAAAAACGGCCGCACATATCCGCACTTTGCTGCAGGGCAGCGAACTCATTGCACAACCCAAGCAGCACGTTCAAGATCCGTACTCCTTTCGCTGCATGCCACAGGTACACGGAGCAAGCTGCGAGGCAATAGACTTTGCCACACAAGTTATCCTTACCGAAGTAAACAGCGTTACAGACAACCCCAACATCTTTCCAGATCAGGATAGTATCATTTCGGCTGGTAATTTTCACGGCCAGCCCCTGGCCCTGGCGCTCGATTTTCTGGGTATTGCGCTGGCCGAACTGGGCAACATTTCTGAGCGAAGAACCTTTCAGCTTATTTCAGGGGCGCGGGGGCTGCCTAATTACCTGGTGGCGCATCCGGGTATAAATTCCGGTCTTATGATACCCCAATATACCGCTGCTTCGCTGGTAAGCCAGAATAAACAACTCTGCACGCCCGCTTCGGTCGATTCCATAGTCTCATCCAACGGCCAGGAAGACCATGTAAGCATGGGAGCCAATGCCGCACTCAAAACCTACCGCATTGTAAACAACCTGTACAGCATTCTGGCTATTGAATTGCTTACTGCCACACAGGCGCTGGAATTCAGAAGACCAATGAAAACCTCTCCGGCTCTTGAAAAACTGGTACATAATTTCCGCCGGCATGTACCGTTTGTTAATGAAGACCGTTTGTTGCACAATGATTTGAAAACCGCAGAAGCCTTTATCCGAGAATGGACATCCGAATAAATGCATGGATATTTTTGCTTGCCGGCCTTCTGCATCACAAGGTGGCTGCTCAATATGTGAGCCAGGGCGGACGGTTTGAGGTAGATAACCGCAAAGGATGTGCCGCGCTAGCTGTTACCATAACCAACACCAACCTCATTACCAGCGGCTACTGCACCGGCCTTAATCCCTGTGAAATGAATTGGGGCGATGGCACCCCCGTACAAACCAATGTCTTTTCGCACACCTACAACCAGCCGGGCACCTATACGCTCACCATCCTTTATCAAACCATTGGCCCCGACCAGATTATTATAACTGTAACACCCAACCAGCCGCCGGCCTTTGAGCTGTACACCTGCAACGGCAACCAGGTACAGGTACGAGTTACTGATACTGCATACGATGCCTACCTTATTAATTACAACGATGCTACGCCCGAGGTACTGGTGCCCAAAGGCAGCATGGCGGTAAACAACCATACCTTCGCAAGCCCCGGCGCTAAAAATATCTCGGTGCGGGGCAAGGATGTGAACGCAGCCGACAACTGCATGGCCGCTACCCAACCCTTTACAGCTCTTCCGGTATTACCTACGCCTGCCATAACTGAACTTCGCGTTAGCGGCAGCACCGGCATAGATCAGGATTTTACTGCTGCACCCAATGTTTTATACCGGCTTGAAGTTGCCACCAACAATAACACCACCTTTCAGCTGATGCAAAATGTTTACAATCAGTCATCGGTTTCGCTTTCAGGCCTTCGGACAGATGATAACTACTACTGTTTCCGGCTCGGATCATTCGACCGCTGCACCAATAACATTACTTCCTATTCCAATACAATATGCAGTGCCGACATGGACCTTACCTTGTTAAGCCTCGAAAACCGCCTTACCTGGACCACCCATCCTGCCGGCATAAGCAATTACACCATTGAGCGGAACAACACAATACTTGCTGTAGTGGGTTCTTCGCCTTTTTCAGATACCGATGTTACCTGTAAAACCAGCTACTGCTACCAGCTCATCTCCAACTATGCCAACGGAAGTCGCAGCATTTCGGACATAAAATGCGGTGAAACGTTATCCTCTGCAACGCCATCGGCTATTGTAAACGCTACCGCACAGATAAACGGAAACCGTGTAGAACTGGCATGGCAGCAAGACCCCGCTTTTATTCCCCAGCAATACAGTGTACTTAAAAAGCCGGCCGGAGGAAACTACAGCCTGCTCGGCACAACCACCACTCCAGCGTTTACCGACAACAGCTTTACAACCGATGAAGCCTCCTGCTACCGGATTGATTATCGCGATGTTTGCGGCAACAGCGCGGCACCCGGTGCCGACGTTTGCCCGGTAGTACTACAGGCTACACTCAACCCCGACAACTCCATAAATCTGAACTGGTCGGCTTATGCCGGCTGGCAAAACGGAGTGAATCATTACCAGGTATACAAGTACAATGGGTCGGGAGTGCTGCTGCAAATGTTTAACAATGGATTAAGTACAACCATAACCGACAACACGCCCGATCCCGACAACCAGGTGTACCGATATGAGGTTCGTGCCATAGCCAACGATGCCGGACTGGGAGAGGCCATAAGCAACATGGTTGAAGTAATTAAAGAGCCGAAACTTTTTTATCCCACCGCCTTCACCCCCGATGGCCAGGGTCCGGCAGAAAATGAGGTGTTCCGGGTTTTTGGCCAGTACTTCGCTTCTTTCGAACTGCGCATATTTAACCGGTGGGGAGAACTTATGTTTGTAACCAACAGCACGGATATGGGATGGGACGGCCGCTATCAGGGTCGGGAGCAACCCGAAGGTACTTATGCGTTTGTAGCCCGCATTACCGACCTGGCCGGCAGAACCTTTACGCGCTCGGGTTCGGTGGTGCTGCTGCGCAAAAAATAGACACCATTTCTGTATTTAACGTTACTTTTGCACCATGCTGGATATGATGAAAATGCTGGGACGCATGAAGGAAGTGCAGGCCCGGCTGCAAGCCGCACAAAACAACCTGGTGAATATCAAAACCACCGGCGAATCGGGAGGGGGTATGGTAAAAGCAACCGTAAACGGCAAAAAACAGGTGCTGGTGCTGGAAATAGACGAAACCCTGATGAAACCCGAAGACCGCAGCATTTTGCAGGACCTTGTGGTGGCTGCCGTTAACAAAGCACTGGAACAAGCCGAAGAACTGGCACGCGATGAGCTGCGCAAAAGTACAGAAGGACTACTGCCCGACCTTCCGGGACTGGACCTGCAAAATCTGATGCGTTAAAGTCAAGTGCTGTGCCGGTTACTTCAACAGCCGTAGTTATTCTCAACTATAACGGAGCCAGTCTGCTCAGCCGGTTTCTTCCGGCAGTTATCCGGCATTCTCCATCGGCCCGGATAATCGTGGCCGACAACGCTTCGACCGATGAATCGCTCGAACTGCTGCGCAAATCTTTTCCTGAAGTACAGGTTATTGCCCTGGACAAAAATTATGGCTACAGCGGCGGCTATAACCGTGCACTGGCCCAAACAGATGCCGAATATTGCGTGTTACTTAACTCAGATGTGGAAGTAACAGCCGGATGGCTCGAACCCCTTGTTAACCTCATGGAGCAGCATCCGGATATTGCCGCCATTCAGCCTAAAATACTGGCTTACCATAAACCCGACCACTTTGAATACGCCGGCGCAGCAGGCGGCTTCCTGGACACCCTGGGTTATCCGTTTTGCCGCGGCAGAATATTCGATTATACAGAAAAAGATATCGGCCAGTACAACGACACCCGGGAAGTGGGCTGGGCCAGTGGCGCCTGCCTGATGGTGCGTACTTCAGTGTACCGCAGTCTGGGCGGACTGGACGAAGACTTTTTTGCCCACATGGAAGAAATTGACCTTTGTTGGCGCATGATAAGAAGGGGCTGGAAGGTTTTTTACTGTGGTACAGCAGCGGTATACCATGTGGGCGCAGGTACACTGGCCTACGGACAACCACAAAAAATATATCTCAATTTTCGCAACAACCTGCGCCTGTTGTGCTATCACCTTCCCCTGAGTGATCTGGCCTGGAAACTCCCCCTGCGCCTGCTGCTCGACTGGACAGCGGCTATTAGATTCCTTTTAACGGGCAACACAAAAGGAGCAGCATCGGTTTGCAAAGCGCACTTAAACTTCTTTTATTCCCTAAGGCATATTTGGCAAAAAAGAAATAAACTCCGGATACATTATCCGTTTTCCACCCGCCTGCTGTACAAAGGGATAATTGTGTGGGATTACTTCATCCGCAAACGTTTGCCTGTTATTCCCTGAACCCTCAGTAATCCCACACCGGGTTTCTTCTGCGCAGGTACTTTTTAAGGTTAAGCACAAAGGCCAGCGACAGGTAAATAATCACCGGGCTGCCCAGTGTTAAGAATGTGGCGTAAATAAAAAAAAGCCGGATAGTTGACGTGGCTATGCCCAGTTTTTCGCCCAGCCAGGTACATACCCCGAAGGCGTGTTCCTCCAGAAAATACTGCAGGTGCATTATCCATTTACCCATAATCCCGAAATTTAAACCTCTCATATTGTTAATTTAACGACAATATCGACTTCATAAATATAAATTTGGCCAGTTTCTTAAGGAACCGTGCCTAAGTTTAATTTTTGAGTATAATTGCAAAAAAAGGCCAATAAGTGTAGCTTTGGCACTCGTTTTCAAACCCTAAAGTTAAAAAACCCGATGAGAAAATTAGTTTACATTTTTGTAATCGCCGGTCTGCTGACCCTTGGCGGCTGTACCCTGCCCCAGATGGTTAAGATGGCTAAAGAACAACAGCTTACCGTAACCCCAAACCCGCTTGAGGTGCATAAAGATACGGTGGCTTTTTCCATGGCGGCCAACCTGCCGGTAAAAATGCTGAAAAAGGGTACCACCTACACGGTTAATACCTATTACAAGTATGGCGAACAGGAAACAGCACTCGAACCTATTGTTTTCAACGCCAACGATTATCCTAACGCAGCCACCGAGCAGCCCCGCGTTACCAAAGAATTTTCGTTTGCCTACAACCCGGCAATGAAGTCGGGTGTATTGCAGGTAGAAGGTGTGGCAGCCAAGGGCACCAAAACAAAAGCTACTCCGCGCATGGATGTGGCCGTGGGTGTTATCACCACCTCCAAACTGGTAAAGCCTGTTGCCTTCCCGGTATATGCCGCACACGGCTACAACAATCAGGAAGAAATCATTCCGGTTGTTATTCCTGATTTTATCTTCGAACAGGGCAAGTCGGTTTTGCGCAAGTCTGAAATCAATAGTGAAAAGGGTAAAAAGCTCGATGCCTTTATCGCTTCCAAAAACGTAACCAAAACTGTAACCATTACCGGTACGCACTCGCCCGAAGGTGCCGAGCGCATAAACAGCAAACTGTCGCCCGACCGCGCCAAGGCCATTGAAAAATATTATCGCGAACAAATGAAGAAATACGATTATCAGGGCAAAGCTGATTCAATTCAGTTTGTTCTGAAGCCCATTGTACGCGACTGGACTGAATTTAAAAACGCCCTGGCCAACTACAATGGAATTTCCTCGGAAGAAAAAGCTGAGTACCTGAATATTATTAATGCCGGTGGCACCTTTGAAGATCAGGAAAAACAAATGAAAAAACTGCCTACTTATAAAAAAGTATTCAAAGATGTGTACCCGGGCCTGCGCACAGCGAAAACCGAAATTCTTACTGTAAAAGACAAAAAGACCGATGCCGAAATGACGGTGCTGGCCAAACAAATCATTGCCGGCCAGATGACGCCCGATACCCTATCGTTTGAAGAAATGATGTACGCAGCCACCCTTACCCCTTCATTATCCGAAAAGGCATCCATCTACGAAGCAGCCACCAAAAAAGGCACCTTCTGGAATGCCCATAACAATCTGGCTGCTACATTCATTGCTCAGGCTATAGAAAATCCTTCAAACGCTGCATCTTTGGCTGAAAAAGCTAAAACCCAGCTGGATATTGCCGCACGCCTAAACGCAGCACCCGAAGTACACGCCAACCTGGCCTCGGTAGCCATGCTGCAGGGCAACCCTTACGCAGCATTTTCGCATGCCAGCAAGGCCTCTGGCCTGCGTGGCGATAACGCTGCCGGCCTGAACGGAGTAAAAGCCTCTGCCGCCATCTTTATCGCCCGGTACAGCGAAGCGGTAAGCGCCGCCTCGTCCGCAGCCAACACGGCCGATAATCTGTTTAACAAAGGACTGGCCCAGGTGCTAAACAAAGACTATCAAAATGCCCTGAACTCGTTTGCCGAAGCCACCCGGCTTAACAGCAACCACGCTCTGGCTTGGTACGGTGCAGCTATTGCCAGCGCACGGCTTGGTAATGCAGATGGCGTGGTAAGCAACCTGGCAAACGCTGTAAAAGCCGACCCTTCGCTTAAAGAATTGGCACTTACCGACCTGGAATTTGCCCGGTGGAACACCACAGAGGCCTTCCGCAACGTGCTGAAGTAACAATTTTCTCAACGGTAAAAACAAACCCCGGGTACAATCCGGGGTTTGTTTTTTTGGTTTACCAGAAAAAGTAAACGAGCGGTTGTAAACCAAGGCATTCTACACGTATTTTTACGACACCTTTGTAAAACGTATGCGACAAATCCAATTCAGAGAAGCCCTGCGCGAAGCAATGAGCGAAGAAATGCGCAGAGATACGCGCGTATTCCTGATGGGCGAAGAAGTAGCCGAGTATAATGGAGCCTACAAAGTAAGCCAGGGCATGCTGGATGAATTTGGGCCCGACAGGGTAATCGACACACCCATCTCCGAACTGGGTTTTGCAGGCCTGGGCGTAGGCGCTGCCATGAACGGCCTCAGGCCCATTATTGAGTTCATGACATTTAACTTTTCATTGGTGGCCATTGATCAGGTCATTAATTCGGCTGCCAAAATGTACTCCATGTCAGGCGGACAATACAACATTCCCATTGTATTTCGCGGACCTACCGGCAATGCCGGTCAGCTTGCCGCTCAGCACTCGCAGAATTTCGAAAACTGGTACGCCAACTGTCCGGGCCTTAAGGTAGTGGTTCCCTCAAACCCCTACGATGCAAAAGGACTGCTCAAAACCGCCATCCGAGATGATGACCCGGTAATTTTCATGGAAAGCGAACTGATGTACAGCGATAAGGGAGAAGTACCGGAAGAAGAATATCTCATCCCCATTGGCGTTGCCGATGTCAAAAAACCCGGAACCGATGTTACCATCGTTTCTTTCGGTAAGATTTTAAAAGTAGCCCTGGCCGCAGCACAGGAGCTGGAAAAAGAGGGCGTATCAGCCGAAGTTATTGATCTGCGGTCGGTAAGGCCCATCGATTATCAGACTGTGGTGGAATCGGTTAAAAAAACCAACCGTCTGGTGGTGGTTGAAGAAGCGTGGCCACTGGCGTCTATCTCAGCCGAAATAGCTTATCATATTCAAAAACATGCTTTTGACTACCTGGATGCACCCGTGCACCGCATAACCAATGCCGATGCCCCCCTGCCCTATGCACCTACCCTCATTCAGGCCATACTTCCCAGTGTGGAACGAACGGTAAAAGCAGTTAAAGCAGTAATGTACCGGGATTAGGTTGGATGGTTTATTAGTCCATGGTTAAGTAGTCCATGGTTTATTGGTTTGATGGTCCATGGTTAGTTAGTCCATAGTTTAATAGTCCATGGTTTATTGGTTAAATAGCAAGTGCTTCCCAGGCTTTTTCAATTTCGCCTTTTTCCAGTAATGCTTTTGCCTGAAGGTGCTTGTCGTCCTGGTCCGAAAAGTTCCTGCCTTGCACATTTATAGGAATGGCCTCTACACCGGCAAGTCTAGCCAGGTCGTTTCCGGTTAAAATTTTGCTGTTGCGGATAGCGGGTGGCAGCTGGTCGAAGCCTATTCCCAGCCTGTTTCCGGGCTGAGGTAACCGAAACAATGCCTCACCGTTTGCGCGGCAATACCAGTCGCCTCCCATGCGGGCCACCGCATCCATTTTGAACGGATCAATTTTCCCGTCCTTATCCAGAATTTCATCTTTTATGTGCATAAGCAACACCTCGCATATTACCAGGTTACCTGCTCCGCCGCTTTTGCCCAGTTCAATAACCTGGTTTATACGGCATTCCATGTTTACCGGAGCCTCAGCCACACGCGGAGGACGAACCGTATGCGAAGGCACTGCAGTTAAGCCGGCTTTTTCAAATTCATTTATTCCGCGCGGATACTCCGCGCTGGCCAGCGAAACCTGATTTACCATGCTGAAGTTTACCACGTTTACCACCGCCTCCGGTACTTCTGTTACATTTAAAAAAGTGTCTTTAACCGTACCGTCACGCCCTTTTCTTGCGGGAGAAAATATCAAAACAGGTGGATTGGCGCTGAATACATTAAAAAAACTAAAGGGGCTAAGGTTTACCCGTCCTTCTTTATCAAGGGTGCTAACAAATGCAATGGGCCGGGGCGAAACGGCTCCCAGCAACAGGGCATGCATTTTCGGCACAGGAATTTCATTCGGGCGTATAATCATACTTTATTTGTTTCGTTAACAATCTCGCCTTTGCATTCACCGAACCCAATGCGCACACCATCTTTTTCGGAATACGCACGGAATATAACCGTGTCGCCATCTTTTAGAAAGGTTCGTTCCTCTCCATTTGGAAGCCTTATCGGCTTCGTGCCATTCCAGGTAAGTTCCAGTAATGATCCGTATGATCCCGGATCAGGCCCGCTGATGGTGCCCGAAGCCATCAAATCGCCAACCTGCAGATTGCATCCGTTAACGGTATGATGAGCCAGTTGCTGTGCCATGCTCCAGTACATGTATCTGAAATTGGTGCGCGAAATCACAGCCGATGTACCGCCCGGTATTTGCAGTACTACTTCCAGTTGAATATCAAAATTCTTGTTTCCTTCGGCTTTGAGATAAGGTAATACCTCAGGCTTCTGTTCGGGGCCTTTTGTTCTGAAGGGCTCCAGGGCATCGAGGGTAACAATCCAGGGCGAAACGGTTGAAGCAAAGTTCTTCGATAAAAACGGGCCCAGCGGAACGTACTCCCATTGCTGGATATCGCGTGCCGACCAGTCGTTAAAAAGCATCAGGCCAAATATATGCTCTTCGGCCTCCTGCACGGTTACCGGTTGTCCCAGCAGGGTTTCGGTGCATACAACAAAGGCCATTTCCAGCTCAAAATCCAGTTTATTCGAGGCCGAAAATACCGGAGCGCTGGCGTCGGGCATTTTAATCTGGCCCTTTGGCCTGCGTATGGGCGTACCCGACACTACAATAGAAGATGCGCGGCCATGATAGGCCACAGGCAAATGACGCCAGTTGGGAAGCAACGGATTGTTTGGGTCGCGAAACATGGAACCAACATTGGCAGCATGCTCCAGGCTGCTGTAAAAGTCGGTGTAGTTGGGTATTCGAACAGGCACGAGCATTTGTACCTCTGAAAATGGAATTAGCGCAATTTCGCGGGCAGCTGCATTGTTGCGCAGCTCTTCGTTATCGTGCTGCAGCAACTCCGAAATGCGCTCGCGCACTGCACGCGTTTTCTTTCGGCCAAGTGCTATAAAGTTGTTTAAATATCGTTGATTGAATATACCGGCCGGCAGACCAAGGCCATCCAGAAAACCATTTTCGTGTAAATACACCAGGTCCAGCACATAGTTACCTATGGCCACACCGGCCACAGGCGAAAGGTAGCGGGTTTTAAACACGCCAAAAGGCAGATTCTGAATCGGAAAGTCGGAGCCGGGTGGTACCTCCACCCAGCTTTTCAGTTTGTGATTGTTGGCTTTTATTTGCATACGGTTCGTCTGGCCAAATGCGTACGGTTCGTTTGGCCAAAAGTAAGGAACGCATTTTATTTTTTTGTAACAACACCCGCAATCCCCGCCTGCTTGAACACGCCACTACCCCAAGTCTTCCTGGAGCAAATGCAGCGAATGCTGCCGGACGAACTCCCTGCATTCCTGAAGAGCCTTGATTCGCCCGCGCCCGTAAGCGTACGGTCTAATCCGCTTAAGCCTTCATTTTTAGTGGGTGATGCTGTGCCCTGGTGCCGCCAGGGGATATACCTGAACACACGGCCCCGGTTTATACTGGATCCGCTTTTTCATGCCGGCGCCTATTATGTGCAGGAGGCCAGCTCCATGTTTTTGGAACACCTCGTTAAACAACTTCACCTTCATCAGCAACCTCTTCGCATATTGGATGCCGCAGCCGCACCGGGCGGAAAATCCACACACCTGCTTTCGCTTATCCACCCGGAAAGCCTGTTGGTTGCAAACGAAACCATATACAGCCGCCTGCCGGCACTTATTGAAAATCTTACCCGGTGGGGTTATCCCAATGTAATCATCACGTGTAACGATCCGCAGCGTTTTGGTGCTCTGGGCGGCTATTTCGATGTGATTGTGCTGGACGCCCCCTGTTCGGGCGAAGGCCTGTTCAGAAAAGATGCAGCTGCCGTGCGGCAATGGTCTCCTGAACATGTAAAACACTGCGCCCTGCGGCAACAGCGCATCTTGCACCATTTATGGCCCGCCTTAAAGCCGGGTGGCCTGTTGATTTACAGCACCTGCACCTACAATGCGCATGAGAATGAAGAAGTACTGCTAAAACTTGTAAAATCACAGGAGGCCTCGTTTGCAGAGATTGAAATACCGCCGGAGTGGGGCATACTGTACAACTGTAAACCGGTTTCCGGCTACCGCTTTTTTCCTCACCGCATCAGAGGCGAAGGTTTTTTTGTTTCGGTGCTGCGTAAAACAGCAGAAGCACCAGCACAGACCGTTCGGGCAAAACCCGAAAGCATATCGCCTGCTGTTTTACAAACACTACAATCTTTTCTTGCCGCCCCGGTAGAAATGGGATATCTGCATTTCAGCGATCAGGTAGCAGCCCTGCCCACGGCTTTGATGCAGGATGCTGCCTGGCTTATGCAAAAACTTAATGTGGTAAGCGCAGGCACTGCGGTAGCCAAAGTTGCCCGAAACCGGATTACTCCCCTCCACCCTTTGGCCATGTCGGTTTACCTTAACCGCAACACCTTTCACGAAACCCCGCTGGACCTCGGTGAGGCAATCCGGTTTTTAAGGAAAGAGTCCATTAAGGTGGAAGGTCCGTTCGGTTACTGCCTCATAAAATACCAGAATGTTCCGCTGGGTTGGGTTAACATTCTGCCGGGCCGGGTCAATAATCTGTATCCTTCCGGGTGGCGCATTCGGTTGATGGACTGACCAAATAGGGACGGGCCCGGTTTTCTTTATAATTTTGCGCCTCAATAATTTTTTTCATGTCCATTCCTCCCAAATACAACCCTGCAGAAACCGAAGCCAAATGGTACAACCTATGGATGGAAAAAGGCTTTTTCCGGGGCCGCGTAAACCCCGATAAGGAGCCTTATTGCATTGTTATACCTCCACCCAACGTAACGGGGGTGCTGCACATGGGGCACATGCTCAACAACACCATTCAGGATGTACTGGTGCGCAGGGCCCGCATGCAGGGCAAGGAAACCTGCTGGGTACCCGGAACCGACCATGCCTCAATAGCCACCGAAGCCCGGGTGGTGGCCATGCTGCGCGATAAGGGGATACGCAAAAGCGACCTTACCCGTGAAGAATTTTTGAAATACGCATGGGAGTGGAAGGAAAAATACGGAGGCATTATTCTGGAACAACTAAAAAAACTGGGAGCCTCGTGCGACTGGGAGCGAACGCGCTTTACCATGGACCCCGACTATTACCAAGCGGTTATTGATGTTTTCATTGACCTGTATAACAAAGGTTACATCTATCGCGGACTTCGCATGGTGAACTGGGACCCGGTGGGCAAAACGGCCCTGTCGGATGACGAAGTATTTTACCGCGATGTGCCGTCAAAACTCTGCTACATTAAATACCCCATTGAAGGATCGGATGAATGCGTAACCATAGCCACAGTGCGCCCGGAAACCATCATGGCCGACACAGCAATATGCATACACCCCCGCGATGAACGTTATTCCCACCTAAAGGGTAAGCGCGCCATTATACCGCTTATTAACCGACCGGTACCGATAATTGAAGATGAATATGTGGACATGGGTTTTGGAACGGGTTGCCTGAAAGTTACGCCTGCCCATGATGCCAATGATTACGAACTGGGAATAAAACACAATCTTGAAATAATCGACATCCTGAACGATGACGGCACGTTGAATGAAAAAGCCATTCTGTTTATTGGCGATGATCGCTTTGAAGCGCGAAAAAAAATTATAAAAGAACTGCAGGCCGCGGGTTACCTGATAAAGGCTGAAGACTACACCAGCAACGTAGGTTTTAGCGAACGCACCGATGCCGTTATTGAACCGCGGCTTTCCATGCAGTGGTTTGTAAAAATGAAGGCACTTACGGGCCCTGCACTCGAAAATGTATTAAACGACAACATCCAGCTTATTCCGGCCAAATTCAAAAACACTTACCGGCACTGGATGGAAAACGTACGCGACTGGTGTATTTCGCGGCAGCTTTGGTGGGGCCACCGCATCCCTGCCTGGTACAACGAACACGGTGAATACGTGGTAGCCAAAACACAGGCAGAAGCCGAAGCGTTGTTCCGCAGCCGCAACATATCTTTTACCACATTACGGCAGGACGAAGATGTGCTCGACACCTGGTTTTCGAGCTGGCTCTGGCCCATAGCTGTATTCGATTGCTCAGTGTTTAAGGAAAACCATAAAGGTAATGCCGACCTCAACTACTTTTACCCCACCAACGACCTAGTAACGGCACCCGAAATTTTGTTTTTCTGGGTTGCCCGCATGATCATGGCCGGCTATGAATACCTCCGCGAAAAGCCTTTCAAAAACGTGTACCTTACCGGTATTGTACGCGATACACTGGGCCGTAAAATGTCGAAATCGCTGG
>FWPU01005008.1_pt1 | contig 29692 bp, 18 predicted proteins | sample 2228361 | NCBI WGS metagenome assembly FWPU01 (sample SAMEA103939777, study PRJEB20133) | metagenome | reverse complement strand
CGGCGCCGGCCCACTGGCCGATGCCCTGCTTTACCGGGGCGAGGAAGACCTGTTTCGCCGTCCCGAATTTCGCGCTGGCGAGTTCGAAATCCAGGACCTGCATTCGCAGGCGGTGGGCTGGGTGTGCGCGCCGCAACCGGGTGAAACCTGGTGGGACGCCTGCGCGGGCGAGGGCGGCAAGACTTTGCACTGGTCTGACCTCATGCAAAACCGCGGGCTCATCTGGGCCAGCGACCGCGCCGCGTGGCGTCTTCAACTCCTGCGCCGCCGCGCCCGCCGGGCCGGCGTGTTCAACTACCGCGCCTTGGTCTGGGACGGCGGCGCCCGTCGGCCCACCCGAACGCGCTTTGACGGGGTGCTGGTGGACGCCCCGTGCACGAATGTCGGCACCTGGCAGCGGAATCCGCACGCCCGCTGGACCACCACAGCGGCGGACGTGATGGAACTGGCCGCGCTGCAACGCCGCCTGCTTGAACACGCCGCCCCGGCGGTCAAACCCGGCGGCCGCCTGATCTACGCGGTGTGCACGCTGACAGCAGCCGAGACCACCGGGGTGGCGGCGGCCTTCGAAGCGGCCCATCCGGAGTTCGAGCCGTGGCTGCTGCGGGACCCGTTCACGGCTCGCGATTGCGCCGACGGCCGGCTGTGGTTGTGGCCCGAGGCGCGCGCCGCCAACGGGATGTTCCTCGCGGCGTGGCGACGCAAGCCGGGTGCCGCCTGAGCCGGACCCCGGGCGGAACCGGCCGGGCAATTCTCCTCCCGCCCGCGCCGGGCAACGCTACTTCGACTGGCGGTGCATCTGGCGCGCCGCCTCCGCTCGCGCGTCGCCCTCGGCGATGGCCTTCTGCATTTCCTCGCCGACGGTCATGACGGCGCTGGCCACGAACTGGCGCTGCTCGGGAGTGAGGTCGGAGCGCTCGCTCAGGGCCTGAAAGGCGTGCCAGGCGCCGGTCCAGTCCCGCGCGGCCAGGGCGGCCTGGGCCTGGTCGGCAAGCCTTTTGACCGCGCCAGACGCGCGGTCGAAGACATTTTGTGACTCGGCCGGCAGGTCATCAGCCGCGATGGCCTCGGGCGCCCGGCTGCGACTGCAGCCGGCGGAACCCAGGAGCAAGGTCACGGCCAACGCCGCCGTCATCAGGAAACGGGGCAGGTGGGTCATGAGATCACGGACAATTCAAGCCGGGTGCTGGACGTGCCGCCAGGGGCCTGACCGGACTGACCGGCGAGACGGTTCATCGCGGCGTTTGCACGGGGACGTCGCCGGTGTACCAGCGATAGTCCACGCCTTTTTCGGAGTAGTTGATGGCGCTGACGTGGCCGTCCACCCAGATGGTGTTGCAGCGGCGGCCGTGGCGCCACCACTCGAACTCCATTTTGATCCCGGGGTAGAGCGAGGCCAGGCTGTATTTCCACTGGGTGAGACATTCGCTGGAGCCGGGGAACAGGCCCAGCGAATCATCCGGCCCTTCCATGCGCTGCTCGGCCGCGTCCTGGGCGAAGACGGTGGAAACCGGACTGACGAAGGACGACATCTTGCGGGGGCCCAGGCCGCGGCCGTTGGGGTTGTTGGGTTCCGGCGGCTGCACGGCGTAGGCGTTGATGCCGATGCTGGAGTTGAGCCAGAAGGGGGCCGGGAACCGCTTGCCCTCTTCGCGCCATTCGTCCACCACGCGCGCGGTGGGGCAGCGCCAGATGGTGATGGCGCTGCGCCAGTTCCAGTTGGTCCCGCCCATTTGCACGTAGGGCAGGTAGGCGATGCCCCAGTAGGCCAGACTGTCATCCGAGCGCAGCAGCAGGGTGCTGTTCGGATTCAAGGTCCACTGGCCGTGATTGGGCGCCGCGCCGCCCACGTGGTGCAGACCGTCCCGGTGATCCTCGGCGTACATCACCAGGGCCAGGCCGATCTGCCGGAGGTTGCCGTAGCACACCGTCTGGCGACCCTTTTCTTTGGCTCGTGACAACGCGGGCAGGAGCATGCCAGCGAGGATGGCGATGATGGCAATGACCACCAACAGTTCGATCAGGGTAAACCCGCGGCGGCCGGACGTCGGGACGGAGGACCAGTTCATGAGCGAGGAACTCGAGGAACGATGCGTCGGGCGACGGGGCCGGCCGGGGCGCCCGTGGGCGCCCCGGCCGGCTTGGGCCCAAAGCCGGGCGGAAGCGGCGATCATTTCCGGAGCCGATAGAACTTCGCTCCCGGCCCGATGGGCACGGTGGCGGAGTTGGCGCCCGCACCGGCCACGTTGGTCCATCCGGCCGGGTTGCCGAGGTCGCTGTTTTCCTGGAGGGTGAAGCCCTCGCCCTGCCAGGTGAGCGTGAGCTGGTTGTTGGCCACGCTGAAGCGCAGGGTAGGAGGCTCCACGGGCGGCGTGCCGGTGCCATCCAGGGACAGGCCCTGGAGACCGCGGCTGTAGATGAGCGCCACTTCGCGGGCGCTGAGTTTGCGATTCCAGAACGCCACCTCGTCGAAGACCGCGTCGAACAGGTTGGCGTCTGTGTAAGCGCCGGTGCCGTCCTGCCCGATGTTCAGGGTCAGCGACGGGTCGAACAGCGTGCCGGTGGACGGGGTGATGTCCTTGCGGCCCGGCGCGCCGTTGCGGTCCAGCGCCACTTCCACGCCGTCCACGTAGGTGATGGCCTCATCGTTGATGCCGAAGACCACCACGATGTGGTGCCAGGCGTTGTCGTTGAAAATCCCGCCTGCGCTGTCGAAGTCTTTCCGGCTTTGGCCATCACGCCGGTAGTTCCACTGCACGCGGCCATCCGCTTCGGTGGCGATGACCCAACCGGTGTTGCTGCCGGAGCCCCAGTCCTTGTTCGAGACAAAGGCCGGGTCGGCCGACCATGTGTTCATCTTCGCCCAGAAGGAGACCGAGAAATCACTGGTTTCGCCGAAGCGCACGCCGGGGCCGTTGCCCAAGGTGACGTAGTTGAACACCCCGGCGCCGCGGTCGGTGTTCAAGCGCACGCCCTGGCCGCTGACACCGGCGACAAAGCCCGGACTGCCGACGGCCGTGCCGTGGTTGCCGGCGCCGGAAGCGTCCTGCAGGTTGCCCTCGAACTTGAGGTGCGCGCCCAATTCGTTGGTGAGGGGCGGGGCGAGGAGGCTGTCGCCGAACAGCCCGAAGCCGTAGAGGGTGAGCACCTCCTGGGCGGTCAGGGCGCGGTTCCAGATGGCCACTTCGTCCAGCAAGCCGTCCCACTCGCCGCTGCCGTAGGCGCCGGTGCCGTCCTGGCCGAGGTTCAGGCTGAGGTTGGAATCGAATATGTCCCCGTTGCCGGGGGCAATGCTGCGGGCGTCCACCAGCTCGCCGTTAAAGTAGGTCTCGGCGTCACCGTTGATCCTCCAGACCACAACCACGTGCACCCAGTTGGGTGTGTTGAGCAGGTTGCCGCGCTGGATGAGGTCCAGGTCTTTGCGGGATTCGCTGCTGCGTTTGTAGTTCCACTCGATGCGGCCGTCGGCCTGCGTGCCAATCGTCCAGCCGGTGTTGTTGCCGCTGGCCCAGCTCTTGTTGGCCACGATGGAGGGATCGCCGTCCACGCGCTCGGTTTTCATCCAGAAGGCGACCGTGAAGTCGTTGTCCTGGCCGAAGGGCACGGTGTCATTGGAGCCGAGGGTGACGTAGTTGTAACTGCTCTCCGCGCGGCGGGAGCTGACGCGAACGGCGCCCTGGCCGACCTTGCCGGCGGCGAAGGAGGGCGTGCCCACCGGGGCGCCATGCCGGTTGTTGCCGGAGGCGTCGTTGTAGGTGTTCTCGAAAGGCAGGTACACGGCCAGGCCGTTGCGCAGGCTGGCGGCGTCCTCGGGCACGCTCAGCACGGTGAGGGTGGCGTAGGAACTGGTCACCGAGCCGCCCGGGTTAGTGACCACGCAGCGGTACTGGCCGGCGTCGGCGGCCTTCACCGGGGCAATGGTGTAGGTGGCGTTGGTAGCGCCAGGAATGTCTTCCGTGCCCTTCTGCCACTGGTAGGAGAGCTGCTGGCCGGTGGCCCCCACTTCGAAGGTCACCGCGCTGCCGACGATGCGCGTGGCATCCGCCGGCTGTTTGGTCAGGGACGGCGGATCAATCGTGGTGATCGAGTACAGCCCCACGTTGTCCACGCCGAAGAACCAACTGGCCGTGCCGGCCTGGAAGAAGCGGAGCTTGACGCGAGCCTGGTTGTCCGCCTGGGGCAGACGGAATTTTTCAATGCGCTTGGATTCCCACTGGTCATCATTGATCCGGCCGCTGATGTACGGGCCGAGTTCCGGCCACATGCTGCGCGGGACTTTCACAAAGGCGCCGTAGGTGTCGCCGATGGTTTCTCCGGTGTTGGGGTCCACGTAGTCCGCGGTGTCCAGGTTCGGGGCGGTTAGGGTGGCCTCGGCGTCCACGGTGCCGTCGCCCTTCAGTCGGATGTCCGGCACGTCGAGCATGTACACCACGGGCAGCCAGGTGGCGCCGCCATCAATCGAGTACTCCACGCCGGCGATGTTGTCCTGGTTCTGCGTGTAGATGCTGTGGTACACGAGGTAGATGTCGGTCTTGCCGGTCAGGTTGATCTCCGGGGAGAACAGCTCGGCGTACTGGCTGCCGCCGCGCACGTCCGATTCATGGTAGGCGAACTGTCCCTGGATCAGGCTGTCCACGCGCTGGCCGTTGATATACGCCTCGGGGGTGTTGAGGCGATGGGCCGCGTTCCACCGCCCGAGATCGCCGATGTTTTGGACGCGCTGCCTGGAAATAACCACCCAGACTAGGTAGCTGTCCGAGTTGGGATCATCCAGGTCTTCTAAGCCCGTGCCGGGGATGGGACTGTAGGTGGTCCAGCCGGCCGGCAGGGTGGCCTCCGGGACGGTGTCGAAGGTTTCCAACCAGATGGGTTCGGGCAGGTTGAAGTTTGCGTAGGCGGCCACGGTGTAGCGGATGATGGCCTCGCGGGTCCCGCCGGCCGCCGTCGGATCGGCATACACCAGCTTGTATTCCTCCACCGCCAGCGAGGGAGGCAGGGTTTCCGGGCGGTAGCTCACGCGGGTGCGGTCGCCGCTCTTGGGACCGACGGTGGTTTGGGCGGTCACCTCGACGCCGTTGCGGAAGAGTCTCACCGAGGCGGGATTCAACGCGGTGGCGCCGTCCTTGATCAGGACGGTCAGGCCGGCCGAGGGCGGCGCGTTGATCGAGTTGGGCTGGGGTGTGGCGGCGACAATGGTCGGCCCCGTGGTGACCACGCCCGGCCGCAGGGCGCGGTAGCTGGTAATGCCGCCCGGGCCGTTGAGATGCACCCGGTTGGCCGGATTGTTGTTTTCGGCGGTGTACCAGTCCACGCTGTAGTCGCCCCCGCCCTGAAAATAGACAAGCCGGAACGGATACACCCCGGCCCTGGTCACCGTGAAGCTGAAGACCGTGTCGCCCGCGCCGCGGCCCGCGTCGAACTCCGCCAACCGGATTTCCGCCACCCGATCAAACACGTTGCCGGTGGTGACCCGGAAACCGTCGTCGCTGTTGACGATCATGGTGTAGGTGCCGGGTTGGAGTACCACGTAGGTGATCGCCTCCATCGCGATGTTGATGGTCGTGAATTCGGTGCCGGGAATGCCGGGGAAATACGAGCCTCCATAGGAAATGGTGCCCTCCTCGAAATAAGTCCCATCCGGATTGAACAGGGTCAGGTCCGCAATGTTCTCAAACGGCTGTCCGGTTTGGGGGTTGATCAAAAAACCGGCCAGTTGATCTTCCGCCCGGGCGAGGGTGTTGGGCTGTTGGGCGCCGGTCACCTGGGTGACCCGCACCACAAAGCCCGGTTTGCTGGTATCCACCGCATCCACGGGTAGGGCTGCCGATTCGGGGATGACAGTCTGGGCGTAAACGCCGGCCAGGCTCGCCAACAAGGCGCCTAGCAAGACCGACGGCTGGAAACAATGAGTTGGTTTGGAGATCTTCACGAGTTGATTCAATGGCTAGGTTTTTGGAGTCTGGGCGGACTGTCCGGGGGCGACAAGCCATTTTTTAAGTGCCCGCCGTTGTATCCGCTCCAGACCAAAATTTCTGTAGACGTCAGCCTGCCGGGAATGGGTTACACCGGGATGACCGACACGTGAAGAAATGGCAACGCCCCGCCCGTCCCCAAGGCCCGCACGCGTGGACGCGCCCCCCGGACATTGGTGCAGCTCAAGCTGGGTATCCGTCACCGACCGGGTGACCCACTGCGCGCGGGCGCCCATCCAGTGCCCGTTCCATGCCTCACACCGAGGGGATAAAGGAAGACAGCATCCTCGGCGACTGTTGGCTCGAAGTTGCGGAGGAGTCACTAAGGACCGCGACCACCAGAGTGTGGCAGATGCCGGAAACGGCACCTCCCTCGGGTTGTTCTCTGCGGATGAGCCTGCCGGTGAATCCGATCTGGAAGCCCTGAAGGGGGCGTTAGCCCCTTGTGCATACATGACAATCCCGATTGACATGGTAATCAATGGAGCGCTACCCTGCTTTGTCTGGTGAGTTTTGCGCATGGTCAACGCGATCCGTTGCGTCCGCCTCAGAAGTTGGGTTTGCGGCGGAGGCGCCCGATACGGCTTTTGGTCTGGCTGACACTCTGGGCGCTGGCGGTTCCGGCCGTGTGCGTGATCGGCGGTGAGCGGTTGTCCCTACTGAATGCTTCCTACGATCCCACGCGCGAGTTTTATCAGGAATTCAACGCCGCTTTTGTCCGCCACTGGAAGGAGCGTACCGGCCAGGAGGTGGTTATCCGCCAATCCCACGGCGGCTCCGGCAAGCAGGCCCGCTCGGTCATCGAGGGACTTCCCGCCGATGTGGTGACGCTGGCGCTGGCGCATGACATTGACATGATCGCTCAGCGCGGGCGGCGGCTGACCACCAACTGGCAGCAGCGGCTACCCCAGAACAGCGCTCCCTACACCAGCACCATTGTATTCGTGGTCCGACGGGGCAACCCCAAGAACATCCGCGACTGGGACGACCTGGTGCGCCCCGGGGTCCAGGTGATCACGCCCAACCCCAAGACCTCCGGCGGCGCCCGCTGGAATTACCTAGCCGCCTGGGCTTACGGGCTGCGCCGCGCCGGCGGTGACGAAGCCGGTGCGCGGGATTTCGTGGCTCGTTTGTTCGCCAACGTCCCGGTGCTGGACACCGGGGCGCGGGGGGCCACCACCACCTTTGCCCAACGCGGGCTGGGCGACGCGCTGATCACTTGGGAAAACGAGGCCGATCTGGCGCTCAAGGAATACGGCCCGGAGCGGTTGGAAATCGTGCGGCCCTCGCTGAGCATCCTGGCCGAACCGCCGGTGGCGTGGGTGGACCGTGTGGTGCAACGGCGGGGCACCGAGGCGCTGGCCCGGGCCTATCTCGAGTACCTGTACAGCCCGGAAGGCCAGACCATTGCCGCCCGGCATTTTTTCCGGCCGCGCGATCCCGAGGTGGCGGCGCGGTTTGCCGACCGGTTTCCGCCGCTGGAGCTGGTCTCCATCCAGGCCTTGGGCGGCTGGACGGCCGCGCACGCCACGCACTTTGCGGAAGGCGGCGTGTTCGATCAGATCATGCGCGGTCGGCGTTGACTTTTCCCGTCCTGAACCTCAACCCCTGATTGCATGGCACGCATCTACAACGACATCACGGAAACCATCGGCAACACTCCGCTGGTTCGGCTGAACCGGGTGGCCCGCGACCACGGCGCGGTGGCGGAGGTCCTGCTCAAACTCGAGTTCTTCAACCCCCTGGCCAGCGTGAAGGACCGCATCGGCGTCTCCATGGTTGAGGACGCGCTGCGCACGGGCCGGATCAACCCGGACACCGTGCTCATCGAGCCCACCAGCGGCAACACCGGCATTGCGCTGGCCTTTGTGGCCGCGGCCAAGGGGCTCAAGCTCATCCTCACCATGCCCGAGACGATGAGCCTGGAGCGGCGCAAGCTGCTCAAAATCTTGGGCGCCCGCCTGGTCCTCACCGAGGGCAGCATGGGCATGAAGGGCGCCATTGCCAAGGCCGAGGAATTGCGGGCCCGCATCCCCAACAGCGTCATCCTCCAGCAGTTCGCCAACCCGGCCAACCCGGAGATTCACCGCCGGACCACCGCCGAGGAAATTTGGCGCGACACCGACGGCCGCGTGGACATCGTCGTTGCCGGCGTGGGCACCGGCGGCACCATCACCGGTGTGGGCGAGGTCCTCAAGGCGCGCAAGCCCGGTTTCAAAACCGTGGCGGTGGAACCCGCCGGCTCGCCGGTGCTTTCCGGTGGTCAGCCCGGCCCGCACAAGCTGCAGGGGATCGGCGCCGGTTTTGTGCCGGAAGTGCTCAACCGCGCAGTGGTGGATGAGGTCATTGCGGTGAAGGAGGAGGACGCCGGGGCCACGTCCAAGGCCATCAACCGGCTGGAGGGCATTCCGGTGGGCATTTCCAGCGGCGCCATCGCCTGGGCCGCCCTCGAGGTGGCCAAACGCCCGGAAAACGCCGGCAAACTCATTGTCGCGGTCATGCCCTCCTGCTGCGAACGGTACCTGTCTTCGTGGCTGTTTGCCGATGTCAGCATCGAGAGCGACCCGGTGGACGACCTGGTGCAAACGGGCTAACCCCTTGGCGTTGCTCCTCGCCCCGTTACACGGGGCCCGCGACGGATTTGCCGCATGGCCAGCCGCACGTTTCGTGTCCTGCCGGGCTTCGGCCTGACCTTAGGATACACGCTCAGTTATTTGGGCGTGCTGGTTCTGCTGCCCCTGGCCGCGTTGCTGCTGCGGCTGCTGGACATGACGTGGGCCGAGTTTTGGCGGCTGGCCACCACCGAGCGCGCGCTGGCAGCGTACCGGCTGACCTTTGGGGCCTCGTTCATCGCGGCACTGGTCAACGCCGTGTTTGGCACCCTGGTGGCCTGGGTGCTGGTGCGCTACCGGTTCCCCGGGCGGCGGCTGCTGGATGCGCTGGTGGACTTCCCCTTTGCCCTGCCCACGGCGGTGGCAGGATTGACGCTCTCGAGCCTGTTCGCCGCCAACGGCTGGCTGGGCCGGTGGCTGGCGCCGCTGGGCATTCAGGGCGCCTTCACGCCGCTGGGCGTGGTGATCGCGCTGACGTTCATCGGGCTGCCCTTTGTGGTGCGCACTCTCCAGCCGGTGCTGCAGAACTTCGAGCGCGAGGTCGAGGAAGCCGCGGCCACCCTGGGGGCGGGGCGGCTGCGCACATTTCTCACCATCATCGCGCCGACGCTGATGCCGGCGGTGCTCACCGGCTTTGCCCTGGCGTTCGCGCGGGCCATCGGCGAGTACGGCTCGGTGATTTTCATCGCCGGCAACAAGCCGTTTGAGTCGGAGATCGCCCCCCTGCTCATCGTGATCCGACTGGAGGAATTTGACTATGCCGGCGCCATTGCCATCGCGGTGGTGCTGCTGGTGATCTCCTTCTTGTTGCTGGCTGTCATCAACCTGCTCGAACGCTGGGCCAGCGCCTGGCAACACTGACATGGCCACTCCGCTCCGCTCCCGCCTGTCAGCCCCCCGCCCGCCGCCACGGGGCACGGAGGAATCCGGTCCCGCCCGCCGGTTGCTCATTGGGTTGACGGTGGCGTTTTTGGGCGTGTTCCTGCTCCTGCCGCTGGTCAACGTGTTCTATCAGGCCCTGGCCCGCGGCTGGACCGCGTATCTACGGGCGCTGGCCGAGCCGGACACGCGCGCGGCGGTGCGGCTCACGCTGCAGGTGGCGGCCATCGTGGTGCCGCTGAACACGGTCTTCGGACTGGCCGCCGCGTGGGCGATAGCCAAGTTCCACTTCCGCGGCAAGGCGCTGTTGATCACCCTCATTGACCTGCCGTTTTCGATTTCGCCGGTGGTGGCGGGGCTGATTTACCTGCTGTTGTTCGGCCTGCAGGGACCGCTGGGGCCGTGGCTGGAGGCCCTGGACCTCCGCCTTGTGTTTGCCATGCCGGGTATTGTGCTGGCCACGCTGTTTGTCACCGTGCCGTTTGTGGCGCGGGAATTGATCCCGCTGCTGCAGGCCCAGGGCACCGAACAGGAACAGGCGGCACTGACCTTGGGCGCCAGCGGCTGGCGCACTTTCTGGCAGGTTACGCTGCCCTCGGTCAAGTGGGGCCTCATCTACGGCATCATCCTCTGCAACGCCCGGGCAATGGGCGAATTCGGCGCCGTCGCGGTCCTCTCCGGCCACATCAGCGGACTGACCGAGACCATGCCCCTGCGGGTGGAGAAACTCTATCACGGCTACGACGCCGCGGGCGCCTTTGCCGTGGCCAGCCTGCTGGCGGTGCTGGCCCTGCTCACCCTGGTGATCAAGAGCGTGCTGGAATGGCAGCAACAGCGCGCCTTCGCCCGCGCCGAGCGGGCCGAATCCTCCGTCCCCGTCGCTCCGCCATGAATCCCGTTCCCGACTCTGGTTTCACCACCCGGGCCGTCCATTGCGGTCGCGGCTACGCCGGCACTACCGGCGCCGTGATGCCGCCGGTGTTTCTCACCTCCACCTTTGCCAGTGGCAATCCCGACGGCTACGATTACACCCGCTCGGGCAACCCGAATTTCCGCCTGCTCCAGGACAGCGCCGCCGCCCTGGAGGGTGCGCGCTTTGCCACCTGTTTCGCCAGCGGCGTCTCGGCCATCACCGCCGTGGTGTCCACCTTGCGCTCCGGCGATGTCGTGGTGGCGGAGGAAAACCTCTACGGCAGTACCTACCGGTTGTTCGAACGGGTGTTCGCCAAGTTCGGGGTACAGGCGCGCTACGTGGACCTGGCCGACGCGGCCCACTGGTCGGTCATTGTCGAAACCCGCCCCGCCCTGGTCTGGTTGGAAAGCCCCACCAACCCGCTGCTCAAACTGGTGGACATCGCCGGCATCAGCCGCGTCGCCGCCGCCGTCGGCGCGCCGGTGGTGGTGGACAACACCTTCGCCTCGCCCTACCTCCAGCGCCCCCTGGAGCTGGGCGCCACGCTGTCCCTGTCCTCGACCACCAAGTACGTCAACGGCCACAGCGATTGCCTCGGCGGCGTGGTGGCCACCAACGACCCCGCCTGGCAGGACAAACTGCTCTTCGCGCAGAAAGCCCTCGGCCTGCAGCCCTCGCCCTTCGACGCCTGGCTCACCACCCGCGGTCAGCGCACCCTGGCCCTGCGCATGGACCGCCATTGCGCCAGCGCGCTGGCCCTGGCCGCCTGGCTTGAAACGCGCCGCGGCGTGCGTCGGGTGCACTACCCGTTCCTGCCCTCGCATCCCCAGCACGCCCTGGCCCGGCGCCAGATGCGCGGCGGCTCGGGCATCATCACCGTGGAATTAGACGGCCCGGCGGAAACGGCGCTGGCGTTCTGCCGCCGCCTGCGGCTGTTTACCCTGGCCGAAAGCCTCGGTGGCGTGGAAAGTCTGGTCTGCCACCCCGCCACCATGACCCACGCCTCGATTCCTCCGGAGGTGCGCCGGGCGGTGGGCATCACCGACGGCCTGGTGCGCCTGTCCGTGGGCATCGAGGAGACGGACGACCTGCGCGCGGACCTCGACGCGGCGCTCACGGAGGTCTTCGGATGAACGCGGAAACCCTGCTGCGGATGCCGCGCTGGCGTCCGGAGGACCTGGGCGCCCCGCTGCCGGACTCGCCCCATGCCATCACCGTGGCCATGCCGCGCTGGGACGACGTGGTGGGCTATGAGGAAAAACGCCCGGCCACGATGGCCCGCCTGCGCACCGGTTATCCGCGTTTTCTGGTGCATCCGCTGGTGCGGGCGGTGGCGGAAGCGCTGGCGCCGGGCCGCCCCTGCCTGCCGTTTCCCTCGCGCCGCGTGGCCGAAATGGCGGCGGCGTTTGTGCGGACCGCCGGCCACGCCCCGGCGGAGGTGGTGAGCCGCGACGCGCTTGCCGGGGTGGCCACCACGCCGGAAGGCGAGCCCGCCCTGAAGGCCTTCTGGCAACACACCGGATTGATCCTGTCCACGCGCCAGGCGGAGGCGTTTCTGAACGGAACTGCGGAACCGGCCGACGCCGCCGAGTGCCGCGCGGCGTTGCGCCGGCAACTGGCGGACCTGTACGACTGCGCGTCGGAGGACGTGTTTCTCCAGCCCAGCGGCATGGCGGCGCAGTTTGCCGCCCTGCGCGCCGCGCAACAGCGCCGCCCCGGACAGCCCACCGCGCAGTTGGGGTTTCCGTACGTGGACACCTTCAAGCTGCAGCAGAAATTCGGCCCGGAGGCGTTTTTGCTGCACGCCCTCGACCGGATCGCGGACGACCTGGCGGCGCTGCTGGCGCGCCGGTCGTTAGCCGCCTGTTTTTGCGAAATCCCCGGCAACCCGCTGCTCGGCTCGGCGGATCTGCGCCGGATTACCCCGCTGCTGCGCGCACACGGCGTGCCCCTGATCGCAGATGACGTGGCCGCCACGCCCTTCAACGAGGACCTGGGCCCGCACGCCGACCTCATCGCCACCAGTCTCTCCAAATACTTGGTTGGCACCGCCGAGGCCCTGGGCGGAGCGGTGATTTGCAATCCCCGCTCGCCTTACTATGCGGTGCTCCGGACGTGGCTGGCCGCCGGGCACGAGGAGCTGCTCGGCGGCGAGGACGCGCGGATGCTCGAGACGCAGGGGCGCAGCTTTGCCGAACGCATGCCGCGCCACAACCGGCACGGACTGCTCATCGCCGAGCGGCTCCGGGCACATCCGGCCGTCGAGCGGGTGTGGTATCCGCGCTGGGAATTTGGCGAAGTGTACGAGGCGGTGCGGCGTCCGTCCGGTGGCTGGGGGGCACTGGTCACCTTCCTGCCCCGACGGGCGGCCGCCACCGCCGCGCGGATTTACGACGCCCTGGAGGTGTGCAAAGGACCCAGCTTCGGCACAGTGTTCACCCTGGCCTGCCCGTTCACCCTGCTGGCTCACTACACCGAGCTGGACTGGGCCGAGGCCTGCGGCGTGTCGCGCCACCTGATCCGCCTGTCGGTGGGATTGGAGGACCCGGAGGAGCTGTGGACCCGCCTGGCCCGCGCGCTGGAGGCCGCCGACCGCCCGGAATCGCCCGCGAGTTCCCCGCCCGCATGAGCATCGAACTGCGCAACGTGAGCAAGCGCTTCGGCGACACCGTCGCGGTGGATCGCGTGAGCTTCACCGTGCAGGAAGGCGAGCTGATGGCGCTGCTGGGTCCCAGCGGCGGCGGCAAGACCACGGTGCTGCGTCTGATCGCCGGCCTGGAAATTCCCACCGAGGGCGACCTGTTCATCCGCGGCGTGCGGGTAAACGACGTGCCCGTGCAGCAGCGGAACATCGGTTTTGTGTTCCAGAGCTACGCGCTGTTCAAGAACATGACCGTGTTCCAAAACATTGCCTTCGGCCTCAAGGTCAAGCGCTGGAGCCGGCGCGCCATCCGGACGCGGGTCGAGGAACTGCTCCAGCTTTTCGGCTTGGACGGCTTGGGGCGGCGCTATCCCCACCAACTCTCCGGCGGCCAGCGCCAGCGGGTGGCCATCGCCCGCGCCCTGGCGCCCAAACCCAGCGTGTTGCTTCTGGACGAACCCTTCGGCGCCGTCGACGCCAAGATCCGGCAGGAACTGCGCGAATGGCTCGTGCGCCTCCACCACGAACTGAACGTGACCACCCTCTTTGTCACCCACGACCAGGAGGAGGCCATGGAGGTGGCCAATCGCATCGTCATCTTCTCCCGCGGCCACCTCGAACAAATCGGCACCCCGCGCGAGGTGTACGAATCGCCGGTCAACGAATTCGTCGCCCGGTTCATCGGCGTCATGAACGTGCTCGAACTGGAGGTCTGGGGCGGCGTGGCTACCGTGGGTGAAATCCAGATTCCTGCCCCCCGCTTGCCCGATGGCTACCGGTTGCGCATCGGCTTCCGGCCCTACGCCGTGGCCATCTCGCCGGACCTCTCCCAATACCGTTACCTGGCCACGCTCAAGCGCACCTACTTCCTGGGCGTCATGCTCCGGCTGGAACTCGAGACCGAGACCGGGCTGATCCTCCGCGCCCGCATGACCAAGGAGGAATACGCCCAGTTGGGACTCGAGGACGGCCGCAAGGTCTCCTTCCAGATTCGCAACTATCGCATTTTGGCGACCGAGGGCGCCCCGCTGGAGCCCGAACAAAAAATCGCCTACCCGGAACTGCCCAGCTTGGGCGAGTACATCTGAAAAAACCAACTCACGTCGGCGGAGTTAACACTTTTGAAGCCGTTCTTCTGGTATGAACTTTAGATGCTGTGCACCAAATAGATATGAAAAGAAATCCCGCTCTGCGGGCGCCAACTCGGTTGCCAACCTGTAGGTTTATCTGACACTCTTGAAGACGGGCGAGCTGACGAGCGAGTCCTGAAAGTTACGATTTCCCGCAAGCTCGAAAATTTCGGATCGCATAACTTTATGGTCTCCAGCGTGTTTTGCATATCACGACGTCCATCAACCAGGCTGGAGAGGGTGCCAACCGTTTTGGCTGGCAAACGTTCTGCTACCTAACTTGTTGGTTTAAAATTACATGAAGACACCCCTCAAGCTGTTGATCGGAACGACTGCGGTTGGCGCGTTGACCCTGACCGCCGCCCCTATCACTCCCACCTACACCACCTTTGGCAGCCTGACTGGCGCCACCTTCGGCGGCTCGGGCATCCCCAATGACGCGGTGGCCATCACCACGTACGATACCGGCTCCGGAATCGTCACTTTGGGACTGACGGCTCACCAGCGTTTCAGCAATCCGCCGGTGGCCAATAACGGTGCAGGGACGTTTTTCGCTGTGCGGGGCGGGGACATCTACACGCCGGCTCCCCATACGCAGCCGACCTGGGCACGCTGGAATTTCGGCTTGTATGTGCAGAACAACACTTCGAGCCCCTATTTGCTGGACCTGCTGTATGACTTTGATCCCGGCGCTGGGACGGAGGAAAGCGCCTTGGGAAAAGTTAGCGGGGGGATTTTGCCGACGGTAACCGCTCAAGATTCTTGGAATCTGGGGATGAGCTTTTTGGCAGGGGTTCCGCCCATCGTAGGCATTACCCCGCCGACCTATTCACCTTTTAATCCCAACGTTCCCGGTGAATACAGCTTTGCGCTGATTTTGAAGAACGCATCGGGTGCTGAACTGGCCCGCTCGGCCATTCTGGTCAAGGTGGTGCCCGAGGGCGGAGTCACCGCGGGTCTGCTGGGCTTGGGGCTGCTGGGGTTGGCCACTTGGAGTCGCTTTCGTTCGAACTAAACACTCCGACTGAACGCCGGAGAGTTCCTCAGCCGCCTCGCAGGGCGGCTTTTTATTTTGGCCCGGGCTTCCCCCTTGGCGCGGCTTACAAAGAACTGGCGTGGGGGGGCGAACGGCCTCGATAACCGCGGGGCGTTTGGAGTGCGGCAGTGTGCAGCCGTTCTCAAGAAATGCCGGCCAGCCGGCAAACTCCAAGTGCTGGCGCGAGGTTCGAGCCGTCTGGAAAAATCCGGAGCGTTGGGACTGCACGGGAGGGTCAGCGTCCGTGCTAAACGATGCGTCGCCGATCGCTGAGAACGCCACCCATGCGGCGGGCTGAGGACAGCCCGCCCTACCGGCGATGGATTGTCCCGAACCTCAGGTAGGGCGCGTTCTCCGAACGCGCCGTCGCGATTACCCAGGCTTGGTAGGGTACGCTCTCCGAGCGTGTCGCCCCTTCGCGCCCTTCGCATCTTCACGCGAGCTATTGGCCGTAATCCGCCGGGCTGGAAGCCCGGCTCCACGGCAGGCTGGGACAACCCTCCGCTAAGGGAGCGGTTACCATCCTGGCTCCCGGCCGGAGCAAGGGGTGACTCCGCATCTGCGGCCAGTTCTTTTTCACGTCCTTCCGTCGCGTAAAACCCGCTGCGCCCGGACCAGAACCCGGTGCCGTTTCAAGGTTTCCCTCGCCGGGCTGCCTGACGTAAGCTTCGCGCCTGTCTTTCGTTCATGAAAGTCACCATCAACTGGCTCAAGCAGTACGTGGATTTTGATTGGTCGCCCGGAGAGTTGGCGGAGCGCTTGACCATGCTCGGTCTGGAGGTCGAAGGGGTGGAACAGCGGGCGGGCGAGTTTGAGGGCATCGTCGTCGCCCAGGTCCTCACCCGGGAAAAGCATCCCAACGCCGACAAGCTTTCCGTCTGCCGCGTGCACGACGGTCGCGGCGAGCGCCAGATCGTCTGTGGCGCCACCAATTTCCAGCCCGGCGACAAGGTCCCCCTCATCCTGCCCGGTGCTTCCCTGCCCGCCCGGCCGGGCGAGCCGCCCGTGACCATCAAAGTGGGCAAAATCCGCGGCGTCGAAAGCCACGGCATGTTGTGCTCGCCCCGGGAGCTGGGGCTGGCCGAGGACGCCCAGGGACTGCTGATCCTGCCGGCGGAGGCGCGCGTGGGCCAGCCCCTGGCCGAGTTTCTCGGCCGGACGGGCAGCGACGTGGTGCTGGATCTGGAAATCACCCCGAACCGACCCGACCTGGCCAGCGTGATCGGCATTGCCCGAGAAATTGCCGCCGTTACGGGTCACCCGTTGCGGCTGCCTGAAATCCGGCTTACCGAAGACCCCCGCCCGGCCAGCGACCTGGTGAACGTGCGGCTGGAGGACCCGGACCTCTGCCCGCGTTATGTCGCGCGCGTGGTGCGTGGCGTCCGGGTGGGTCCCAGTCCGGACTGGTTGCGCGCCACGCTGGAAAAGGTGGGCCTGCGCTCCGTCAACAACATCGTGGACGTGACCAACTACGTGATGCTCGAGTGCGGCCAGCCGTTGCACGCTTTCGATTACCACCGGTTGGCCCCCGGGCCGGACGGCAAACCGCTCATTGTCGTGCGCCGGGCCCGGAACGGCGAAGAGTTCGTCACCCTGGACGGACAGTCCCATACCCTCACGCGCGAGCGCCTGCTGATTGCCGACGCCGAGAAGGGCATCGCCCTGGCCGGCGTCATGGGCGGCCTCAACTCTGAAATCCACGAGCAGACAGTGGATGTGCTGATTGAAAGCGCCTGGTTCCTGCCCGCCAACATCCGCCGCACCAGCAAGGCCCTCGGCCTCCGCACCGAGGCCAGTTACCGGTTCGAGCGCGGCGCAGACATCGGCGCCACCGACTGGGCCAGCCGCCGCTGCGCCCAACTGATCCTGGAAACCGCCGGGGGAAGCCTCGCCGCCGGCGCGGTGGACGCCTACCCCTCGCCGGTTGTCCCCCGCCGCATCACCTTGCGTCCGGAAAAAGTGAACGCCCTGCTGGGCCTGGCCCTCCGACCGGAGGAAATCGAGTACTACCTCGGCCAGCTTGGCCTCCGGGCGGTGGACCGCACCCCGCGTCCCGTGGACCAGCCCGTGCCGCCCGGACCCACCACCTGGCTCATTCCGAGCTGGCGGGTGGACCTCAAGCGCGAGGCGGACCTCATTGAAGAAGTCTGTCGGCTGCACGGCGTGGATCGGATTCCCGCCACCCCGCCGCGAGGCGCCCTGGGCGCCAACGAATACGATGCCATCCATGACCAACTGACCGAGGTCCGCCGTCTGCTCTGCGGGTTGGGTCTGGAAGAAACCCAGGGCCAAACCCTCATCAGCGAACGCGCGGCCGAACGGGCGGCGCCGGGACGGTGTGTCCGCCTGGCCAACCCGCTGAGCAGCGACATGAACACGCTGCGTCCGAGCCTCCTGCCCGGGCTGTTGGATTCCCTGCGCCACAATGCCGGCCGCCGCCAGGGCGATCTGGCCCTGTTCGAAATCGGCCGCGTTTTTTTCCCGGGTCCCAACGGCGTGCGGGAACACCGTCGCCTGGCCCTGGCGCTGACCGGACGCCGTCAGCCGGTTTTCTGGAGCGGCGCCGAGCGCGATGCCCTCTTTGACCTGCCCGACCTCAAAGGCCTGCTGGAAGAGTTCTTCGAGCACTTCGGCGTGCGCGGCGTCACCTGGGTCAAGCGCGAGGACGGCACGCCCTTGTTTCTGGAGTCGGCCGGCATCACGCTGGGTGGGCGCGTGCCGTTGGGCGAGGCGGGGCAGTTGCTGCCCGCCCTGGCGCGTGAGCACGACCTGCGCGCCCCGGTCTGGCTGGCGGAGCTCGACCTGGATGAACTGCTGGCCCGCCGGCAGCCCGCCCGCAGCTTCAAACCGCTGCCTCAGTTTCCCGCCATCCGGCGCGACGCCGCCCTGATCGTGGCCGAAAGCGTCACCCACGACGCCGTGCTGGCCGCCGTGAAACGGGCGCGTCCGCCCTGGCTTGAGCAGGTGGAACTGTTCGACGTCTTCCGCGGGGGCAACGTCCCCGCCGGCCGCAAAAGCGTGGCCTACGCCTTCATCTACCGCTCTCCCGAGCGCACGCTCACGGACGAGGAGGTCAACCAGGCCCACGCCCGACTGGTGGAACACCTGGAGCGGGAGCTGGACGCCACCGCGCGCGCGGCCTGATCCACCGCGCGTGCCGGGCGCGTCGGCCCGGCGATTTGCGGCGTGAGTTCAGCCGCCGCCCGGCTTAAATCGCCCCGTGCATCTGGCGCATCTGCGATTGCGCGACTTCCGCAACTACGCCCGGCTGGACGCGGATTTCGGCCCGGGCTTTCACCTGCTGTTGGGGCAAAACGCCCAGGGCAAGACCAACCTGCTGGAGGCGATTTATCTGCTGGCCACGCTGCGCTCTTTCCGCGGCGTGGGCAGCGCCCAACTGGTCCGGCACGGGGCGACGGGGTATTTCGTGGGCGCCCGCGTGGTGGCCGCCGGGCACAACGACCTGCGGTTGTACTGGTCGGCCGCCGTCCGGAGCCTTACCGTGAACCAGCGCCCGGTGCGCCGGCTCACCGAGTATCTCGGCCTGCTGCGCGTGGTGGTCTTCTGCACCGAGGACCTGCAACTGATCAAGGGCCCGGCCGCGCGGCGCCGGCGTTTCCTCGACCTGCTGCTCACCCAGACCCATCCCACCTACCTGCCCCTGCTCCAGCGCTACCTCCGCGCGGTGCGCTCCCGTAATGTCCTGCTCAAAGCCCGCCCGGTGGACGAGGCGGCGCTGGCCGGCTTCACCAGCGAACTGATCGCCGCCGGCAACCAGATCATGGCCCTGCGGCGGGAGCTGGTGCCCCGCCTGTCCGCGCTCACCCGCCTGGCCTACCGGCGGATTGCCCACGACGCCGAGGAGGTTCGTTTGGACTACGCCCCCAGCGTGCAAAGCCACTTCGCTTCCGAACTGGAACGGGCGCACGCCCGCGAACGCGCCCTGCGCGCCACCCTGCTGGGACCGCATCGCGACGAGCTGCGCCTGCTGCTGGACGAACGGCCCGCCGCGCAGTTCGCTAGCGAAGGCCAGAAACGCACCCTGGCCCTCGCGTTGAAAATGGCCCAGGCCGAATACCTCACCGGCCTGCACGGCGTCCCGCCGGTCCTGCTGCTGGACGACGTGATGGGGGAACTGGATGCCTCGCGCCGCGCCGGACTGCTCCCGCTGCTTGAACGCGCCCACCACGCCAGCGGTCAGGTCTTCATGACCTGCACCGAGGAAAACTGGCCGCGCGAACTCGGACGACGCCTCCAACGCTGGCTGGTCCAGGACGGCACCCTCCGGCCCCTGCCCGTCACCTGAGCGCCGCGCGTTTTTCCGCGTGCCGACCCGCCACGGCGTTGCCAACCTGCCCCCGCCATGAATGCCGCGTGGTTTGATCCGCTCCTGCCCGACGTGTACACCGTGCGCACCCGCGCGCCCGGCCCGGCTGGCCGCTTGCCGCTCACCCCGGAGCTGCTTCGCACCCGGCCCAGCGGCGACCTCTTCGGTCTCACCCAGGACGCCGGCATGGGCTGGGACCCGGCGGAACTCGGCCGCCCGGAATTCCTGCTACTCTCCACCCAGGGCGGTCTGCGCGAGCCGGACGGCCGCCCCATCGCGCTCGGCTACCACACCGGTCATTGGGAAATCAGCCTGCTGGTGGAACTGGCGGCGCGCGAAATCCGCCGCTTGGGAGGCATTCCCTTCGCCGGGTTTGTGTCCGATCCCTGCGACGGGCGCACCCAGGGCACAACCGGCATGTATGACAGCCTGCCCTACCGCAACGACGCCGCCCTGGTCTTCCGCCGGCTCATTCGCTCCCTCCCTACGCGGCGCGGGGTGCTGGGCGTGGCCACCTGCGACAAGGGCCTGCCGGCCATGATGATGGCCCTGGCCGGCGCGGGACACCTTCCCGCGGTGCTGGTTCCCGGCGGGGTAACGTTGCCGCCCGAACGCGGCGAGGACGCGGGCAAGGTGCAAACCCTCGGCGCGCGTTTTGCCCACGGGCTGATTACGTTGGAAGAGGCCGCCGAACTGGGCTGCCGGGCCTGCGCCACCCCGGGCGGAGGCTGCCAGTTTCTGGGCACTGCGGCCACGTCCCAGGTGGTGGCCGAGGCGCTCGGTCTGGCGTTGCCGCACAGCGCTCTGGCGCCCTCCGGCGAGGCGGTCTGGCGCGAGCTGGCGGTGCGTTCGGCGCGCGTGCTGGTCGAGCGCGTCGCCCGCGGCCTGCGTACGGCCGACGTGTTGACGCCGGCTAGCCTCCGCAATGCCATGGCCGTGCACGCCGCCTTCGGCGGCTCCACCAACCTGCTCCTGCACATTCCGGCCATCGCCCACGCCGCCGGCCTGCCCCGCCCCGCGGTCGAGGACTGGATCGCCGTCAACCGACGAGTCCCCCGCCTGGTGGACGTGTTGCCCAATGGTCCGGTGGGACATCCCACCGTGCGGGTGTTCCTGGCCGGCGGTGTGCCGGAGGTGATGCGGCACCTGCGCGCCCTGGGGCTGCTCGACACCAGCGCGCTCACCGCCACCGGCGAATCCCTGGACACTCTGTTGGACGCCTGGACCCGCAGCGAACGCCGCGCCCGGTTCCGGCAACTCCTGCGGGAACTCGACGGCGTGGACCCCGACGAGGTGATCCTGCCGCCGGAACGCGCCCGGGACCGCGACCTGACCAGCACCGTGACCTTCCCGCGCGGCAACCTCGCCCCGGAGGGCGCCGTCATCAAGAGCACCGCCCTGGATCCCCGTGTGCTGGACGCCGACGGGGTGTTCCGCCACGAAGCGCCCGTCAAAGTCTTCACGTCCGAACGCGCCGCCATGCAGGCGGTCAAAGACGGTCGCATTGTCGCCGGGGACGTTCTGGTTCTGATGGGCGCCGGGCCGCTGGGCACCGGCATGGAAGAAACCGCGCAAATCACCATCGCGCTCAAACACCTGCCGTTCGGCCATCGGGTGACCCTTCTCACCGACGGGCGCTTTTCCGGCGTGTCCACCGGCGCGTGCATCGGACACATCGGGCCGGAAGCCCTGGCCGGCGGGCCGCTGGGCAAACTGCGCGACGGCGACCGCGTGCGCGTGGTGGTGGACACGCGCCGGCTGGAAGGCAGTGTGGACTTCGTGGGCGAAGGCGACCGGCGTTACAGCCCTGAAGACGGCGCGCGCCGGCTGGCGGAACGCGCTCCGCATCCGGACCTCGCCCCGGCGCCGGACCTTCCCGCAGACACCCGCCTGTGGGCCCTGCTGCAACAGGCGGGCGGCGGCGCCTGGGGCGGATGCGTCTTCGACGTGGAGGCGCTGGAGGCTCGTTTGTCCGGCGGTGCCGGATAAGCTAGCTCCATAGGCTGGCGGGCGTGGCCTGGATGCTTGCCAACTGGCCAACCCGAGCGTCTTCGCGCGAGCCCGGCCACGGCCGGCGGCGGGCTGGGACAGCCCGCCCTACCAGCGAGGGGGCTGATCCGGCAAGGTGCGCGCTCCGAACGCGCCATAATGCCGACTTTACTGTCAGCGAAGGGTTGGGCGCGATCTGTGGGCGCTCGCCGCCTTCAGCGCGTCAACCGATAAAAACCGAGGGCCCGACCCGCGGGCAGGCGATAGGGCGCGGGCGCGTCCGGGATTTCGCGCCATGGTCCCAGAGGCGACTCCGCTTCCAACAGCCGCGCCGGCCCGAACCAGTCCACAACCACGTCGTCGTCTTCGCGGGTGACGTACAGCGTCAGTTCAACGGAGACTTCGGGTATGGACAACCGGGCCAGCGCCACGTGATTTGTCCCGTTGAGGTTCGAGAATCCCCCCGCCGCCAGCAGGCGGTTACCCTCAGGCAACAGGGCCAGAAGCGACCCCTCGGTCGTCCAGCCGTCCGGCGGCAGACCGAGCTCCGTGCCGCGGCTGTCGAACAGCAGCAGGACGCCCGGCGCGGCGGCGCCGTCGGGCCCGCTTCTCCATGCCGCCGCCACGCGGCCATCCGGCCAGGCCGCCAGCGCGCTCACCGTCGGCGGATCAGCCGTCGCGGGAAACCGGGGCGCAAAGCCCGGATCCGGAGTGCCGTCCGGGCGCAGCCGCACCAGTCCCGGACGGGCGAGCGCGTTGACGCGCGTGAACGTGCCGCCCGCCATCCACCTGCCACCCGGCAGCGGGGCCAGCGCGTTCACCGCGGCCTCCGGACCGCCCAGGTTCAGGCCGGCGGCGAAATCGGTGTCGAGACGGCCGTCCGGGTAAAGTCGCGCCAGATGATGCCGGGCTTGACCGTTGGCCCGGTAAAAGCGGCCGCCCACCACGACGCGGCCCTGCTCATCTACGCCAAGTGCGGACACCACCGCGCTGCCCAGATCGCTCTCGAACCGGGCGTCGAAGGTCTCGTCCACGGTGCCGTCCTCGAGCAGGCGGACCAGGCGCAGGCGTCGCTGGTGGTTGACCACGCCGAATTCCCCGCCCACCACCAGCTCGCCGGTGGGCAGGGCTGCCAGGGCCCGTACCGGGCCGTCGAACATCGGAATCGTCCACGCCTCGTCCGGGGAACCGTCCTCGAATAACCGCGCCAGGTGCCGATGCTCCACCCCGCGCACGCTTTCGAACCGGCCGCCGATCACCCACCGTCCCCGCGCCTCGCGCACGACGGCGTGGATCTCCGTGTCGGGCTCCAGCCCGGCGTCGAACTTCTCATCCAACGTGCCGTCGGCTTCCAGTCGCGCCAGGTTGGGGCGCCATTGCCCGTTGACCCGCTCGAAATACCCGCCCGCCAGAATCCGCCCGTGGTCCGCCAGCGCCAGCGCCCGGACCTCGCCGGGCAGCTCGAAAAAGGTCGTTTCGTTGCCGAAGGATTCATCCAGCGAGCCGTCGGGCAGAAACCGCGCCAGGCAGTGACGGGGCTGACCGCTGGCCTCGAAGAATTCCCCCACCACCAGGATCTTGCCGTCGGGTTGCAGAGCCAGCATGTTCACCGAAGCCGGCTCGGAAGACAGCAGGCCCGGACCCGGATCAAAGGTCGCATCGGGCCGGCCATCGGGTGTCAGACGGGCCAGGCAGTTGCGCTCCAGCTCGGCGGTTTGGCTGAAACTGCCGGCGATGACCAGCCCCTCGGGCAGCGCCAACACATCGAAAATGGCTTCCTGGCCGCCGGCAACCCCTTCGGTGAGGCCGAAGCCCGCATCAGGTTTCCCGTCAAAGTCCAACCGGAGCACGTGGCGGCCGACCGGGGGACCGGCGGCTTGAAACGTCCCGGCCACGATCAGGCCCCGGCCGGGTTGCACGGCCACGGCGTACACTCGTCCCGCACCGAGCGTCGAGACCAACCGGCTTTGGAAATCCAGGTCCACCGAGCCGTCCGGGCGCAGGCGCGCCAGCCCGGCTGCGGGCGCGTCATTGACGTGCGTGAAAGCGCCGGCCACCAACACCGAACCGTCTTCCTGTCTGGCCAGATCGTACGCCATGCCTCCCTGCAGCCCCGGACCGGGGTCAAACGCCTCGTCCACCGAGCCATCCGCGCGCAGCCGGGCCAGACCGTGACGAGGATGCCCGTCCACGCTTTCAAACCAGCCGGCGAGGAGCAGTCCGCCGTCCGGTTCCAACAGCAGGGCGCTGACCACCACGTGGGAGGCGCCTGCGAGCCGCGGGGCGAACGCCAGGTCCAGGGCGCCGTCCGGCTCCAGCCGCGCGAGCCCCGCGCGCGGCACTCCCTGAATGGCGCCGAACCGTCCGCCCACGAGGATGCGGCCAGTCTCCGGTTCAACAGCCAGCGCGTAAACGCAGCCGTCCGTGCCGCGGCCCGGGTTGAACGTGGCATCGAGGCGCCCGTCCGATTCGAAGCGGGCCAGCCCCGGGCTGGGCATGCCGGCCACGAGCGCAAAATCTCCCGCCACCAGCACGCGCTCGCCCTGCAGCGCCACGGCGTACAGGGCGGCCCCGCGCGTGGTGGTAAAGCGGGGTTGAAAAGCCGCGTCCAGCGCCGGCGCGTCCGCGCCGCGCAGCAGCGCGGCGGCCCCGAGCGCCAAGAGCATGCCGGCCCGCCCGGCGGCCCCGGTTGAAACCAGGTGTGTCGTTGTGCAAATCACCAACGGCCCTTTGTCTAGCAGAACTCCGGCCAATTTCCGGGCATTTCCGTCCCGGCGAGCGGCACGGCTCATGCGCCCGATTTTGCCCCGCTGCGTCCGCGCTCAGGGGGCCGGGACCTGCCACGCCCCGCTCGGCCCGACTCCCCGGACTACCCCGCCACCACCAGCAGCAGAAACATCCCCGCGACCAGCGTGAGCAGGGTCACCGGAATTCCGTACCGCGCGTAATCCCAGAACCCCACCTCGATGTGCCCGCGGGCAGATTCCACCACGATGAGGTTGGCCACCGAGCCCAGCAGGGTCAGGTTGCCGGCAAAGGTCGTGGCCAGGGCCATGACCTTCCACATCAGCGGCGGATTGGCAAAGTTTTCTAGCCACTGCCCGGCCACCAGCACAAACGGCACGTTGGAAAAAATGTTCGAGCCGGAGGCGGTGAACCAGGCCAGGTTCCACGCCAGGGCGGTGGCGGTGTCGCCGAACAGCCCGCGCAACGACGCGTATAACTGCCCGGGCAGGCCGGTTCGATTCAGCCCCTCCACCACCACAAACAGCGCGGCAAAGAGCACCAGCAAATGCCAGTCCACCTGCTTGAGCACCTCGTGGGTGTCGCGCCGGGCAAGGACCATCAATACCGCCCCGCCGGCCAGCGCCGTCCAGGCCAGGTCCCACCCGGCCAGGAAGCCGGCAAACACCCCGGCCAGGGTCAGCAGCGCCAGCCGCACCAGCCGGCGGTCCATGGGCGGCGCGTCGCCGGGCGCGCCCGCCAGCCACGCCTCCCGCAGCGCGCGGCGAAAACCCAGGCGCAACACCACGAATTGAATCAGCAAGCCGGCCGCCGCCGCGGGCAGCAGCGCCAGCGTGAACCGACCGAAGGACAACCCCGAGAGCTGGCCGATGATCATGTTTTGCGGGTTGCCCACCAGCGTGCACACGCTGCCGAGGTTCGCGCTCATGGCCAGCGCCAACAGGTAGGGCAACAGCGGCAGGCCGCTCCGGGCAATGACCCGCACCACCAGCGGGCTGAGCATCAGACAGACGGTGTCGTTGACCAGCAGCGCAGACAGCACGCCCGAGGTCAAAATCAGGCAGGCCAGCAGCCGCTGCGGCGTGCCGGCCACCCGCAGCGTCCAGTGCGCGGCCCAGTCGAAAAAGCCGCCCAGGTGCAGATACGCGGCGATGAGCATCATGCCCAGCAGCAGCACCAGCGTGTCGTAGTCCACCGCCCGGTAGGCCTGCTCGGGCGTGAGCACGCCCGTCCCCACCATCAGCACCGTGCCCAGCAGCGCCGCGGCCGGTCGGTTCAGGGGCAAAAGCTTCAGCCGACGGCTGCTGATCAGCAGATAGGTGAGGGCAAAGATCGTGATGGCGATCCCTTCGCGTTGCGCGTCGGCCCACATGACAACATCCCGGCCGGCGGGTTGCGGCGGATGTTCGCGGAAGCCTCCGACCCGCGCAACTCCGGCGCGGATGACGGGAAACCGGCGAGGACCGGCCTGGCAGCGCCCGGCGACGGGCGCCGGGTTTTCCGGCTCAGGGCGCGCTGACGCGGTAGAACCGGGCGTCCGCTCCTGCGGGCGGTGTGTCTGTGTACTCGCCGACGGTCAGGCCGCTGGCCAGCGGAGTCCACGGACCGGTGACGCTCGGCGCGGTCAGCACGGTGTACGTCTGCCCGGCAGTGACGGGCCAGGTCAACCGCACCGCGCCGGCGGCGGTCAGGCTGGCGGCGAGGCGTCCCACTTCGGACGGCGGCAGCGTGGGGGGCTCGCTCCACAACTTGCCGTCATACTGGCGCCCCGGGGTTACCGGCAGGTCGGAGACGCTGGTTTGAGCCACAAAACTGTGGTCAATCGTGGGGAACCGGGTCATTGAGCCGGTGCTGCTGACCTGGGCGGCGGTGTACACCACGCGCTCGATCACCCCGCCCAGTTGGTTGCGCACGGTGATCGTGTCGCCGTCGTTGTTCAAGGCCAGGCCGGCGCTGCTTTCGCTGGCCGGGATGGCCGGCACATCCAGGTTGGGCTCGAACCCGTTGAGGGGCCCGCCGTAGATGATGGCCGCGTTTTTGGCCCCCAGCAGGAACGATTCGTAGAAGCGATGCCGGATGGTGACCGCGTCGGCAATGGTCCAGCCGCGCAGGTCCAGGTCGGTGTCGCTGAGGTTGACCAGCTCGAGGTATTCGTCGTGTTGGCTGGGGTTCGAGGTGGGCGGGTCGCGCCGCAATGGGTTGTAGTGGGCGGCGTTGGTGTTGCCGGTGGGGTTGGCCAGGTACTCCGCGATGGCCACTCGCTCCTCCGCCTCGGTGGGCACGTACACGGCCCAGGCGGTCGTGTTCGTGCCGGTGGCATTCCATGCCCGCAGGGTGATCTCGAACAGCCGGCCCCGGTCCTCGGGGCGGGCAGTCATTTGAAACGCGCCGCTAATTTCCGTGCCGGTGAGTGCCGGCAGGTCCCAGGCCGCGTCTGCGGGCAGGCCGACGGCGCCGGGCTCCAGCGTGAAGGCGCCGGGAATGGGATTGGTCACGGTGATGTGGATGGTCAGCCGCTCGCCCACTCGCAGGCCGAGGTCGGGGAAGGTGTTGGTGAGCGGTTCGCCCGGACGCAGCCGGCTGGCCAGCCGGTTGGTGAAGCGCACCGTGGGCGGCCGGATGGGCGTGATCAAGTCCGCGGAGCGGCTGGGAAGAATCTGGTAGCCGCTGTCGCGCGGGTCGCTGGTGTCAAATTGCGAGAGGACACCCACGATCGCAAAGGGGATGGGCGGGACGGGTTGCCCGCCGATGTCGGTGCGGGCGTCCACGCGCAGCGTGAAGGGATAGCCAAAGTCGTCGGTCACGATCACGTTGCTGCCCGGGGCGAAGACGCTCAGCTCGGGCGGCGCGGTCACGTTGGTAAAGGTGATGAGGCGTCCTTCCCAATCGGCTTCGATTTCCGCGGCGCTCAGACCGGCCAGCTCCGTGGGGCTGGCGGGGCGGGGCGCGGGCAGGGGATGCCCGGTGCCGAGGACAACCACCTCGTGATCCGGATTGCCCGCCACCGGCGCCAGCTCGAGCAGGCCGTTGAAGTGCGTCAGCGGAGCGGTCACACGCACGCGCGTGCCCGCCGGCGGGACCTGTCCCGCCGCGCCGCTGTGAAACACGGCAATGCCGGCGGTGTCGTCCTGCAGGTAAAACAGCCCGTGCGCCGGTGTGGTGAGGTTGACCCAGGTCGTGACAATGCCCTCCACGGTGAACCGGGTGGTGGTGTCGGCAGGCAGGAAATTCACCGGGTCCACCAGGCTGCGCAGGTGGGCAATGTTGGTGACCACCCCGGCCGGCGCGGGGTTGGTCACGGTCAGCAGCGCTTCGTCACTGACGGCCACACCGAAGCTGTTGCTGACGATGACCCGGTAGGCGCCCGCGTCTTCCGGGCGCACGGCGTCGAGCGTCAGCGTGGCCGTGACGGCTCCCGGCAGGTTGGTTTGGGCGCGTTGCCACTGATAGGACAAGGGGGGCGCGCCCAGAGCCTGCACGGTGAAGGTGGCACTTGCGCCGTCGGCCACGGTCTGACTTTGGGGCTGCTGGGTGATGACCGGGGCGTCGGACGGGGATTCGAACAACTCGTTGAAACTGGTGGCCACTCGCAAATTATCTACCCGCAACGTGCCCATCCCGTTGCCGCCGCTAAGCGACTGGCGAAACGCCAGGGCTGCAATCGAGATGGCCGTCGCATCATCAGTGGCGTCCACACCGGGATCGCTTTCCGCCAGGGCGTCCACCCACAAGGTGGATGCGGCTGTGGCCACGTCGTAGCGCACGATCACGGTGTACGGGGTGTCCAGATTCAGGTCCCTTTCCAGGAGCGCGGGCGTATTGCCGCCTTCGGAGATGCCCAGGCGAAATTTGCCCGCCGCCGCTCCGTCTACGCTGGCAAACACCCGCGCCCGGAATCCGGTGCTCGCGTCCTTGAAATGCGCAAAATACCTGCCGGCGCCAGAGGGCAGGGCCGCAAACTGCACGGTGAATTTTACGTACATGGTCAGGGCGGAACCGGGCGCATAAGGCCCGCCGGGCAGGAGTCGGTTGACGTCTTCGCTTTCCGACTCCGTCAGCTCCACCATTCCGCCGGTCACATTGACCTGGCCGCTCGTGCCGCTATGGGTGGTCCACACTCCCTGAGAGACCTCGATCAAACTGCCGTCCGGGTAATCGAACGACTCGTCCAGGAGAATGGCCGCGTGCAGACCGGCCCAGGTCAACAACAACAACCCAAACAGACCCGCGGCAAGGCGGCGAAACAGCGGAGGGTGTATCAACAGGTTCATGGCAGTTGGCGATGGGGGTTCCAGATGACGTCGGGATTGAATTTTTCCAGCGCGGCGCCCGTGCCGTTGGTGATATAGGCCCGGCGAAAAAAGGCGGCGTGGCCGTCCACAAACACCAGGTTGCCGCCCTGGTCATTGTGGCGCCGGGTAAAGCGCTCGCTGCGCGCGGCCGGGAAAATGCCGTTGCGGTTCGGGTCCGTGTCGCCACTGGTGTACCGCTCCAGCGTGGGGCTGAACACGGCATCCACCAGCAGCACGGTCGCGGCGGGTTGCGGCAGAGCGGACAGCCGGGGCATCTGTGGATACGGCAGGCGGTCGGAAATGTTCGGTCCGGTCCGCTTGAGGTCCAGATTCATCACGTAGCTCCAGAAGCCGAACGAACCGCCCCGCAGGAAATTGTCCCCACTGGCGGCACGGGCGGCCGGGCAGTGCCAGAACTTGCCCGCCCCGCCCGGGAAGGGCAGTTCCTGCCGATACCGGCCGGACGCGTTGTTCCAGTAATCGGCAAACCGTTTCTCTCCCATCCCGGGCGGCAGGGCGTTGAACCAGGCGTATTCGTCATTCGGACTGCCGGGACCGGTGGTGACGCCGGTGTCCACGGCATAGCGACCGCCGTCATCGGTGCCGTCGCGGGGGATGCGATCAAAGTTGTCAGTGGCGTACACCTGCAGCCCCAGACCCCATTGACGGAGATTCGAGAGGCACTGGACGGTTTGGGCCCGCCCCTTGGCGCGGGAAAGCGCGGGCAGGAGCATCCCCGCCAGGATGGCAATAATGGCAATCACCACCAGCAACTCGATCAGGGTAAAAGCGGTTCGGGCCGAACGCCGCGTCATCTCTGGAGTGCTGGGCATCATCCGTGTGAAACGAGCGGGCCTGTCATCCTCCCGGCCCCGACGGCAAACTAGACCACACCACAAGGGCGCACAAGCCCGGGCGCTGGGGTTGTCGCCGTGTCGTCACAAGCCCAGCGGATGATCGGGGGCCAATCCGGCTCGCGCGAAGGCGCGAAAAACGCGAAGAAGCGGCGCGCTCGGAGCGCGCGCCCTATCGGGTTCGGGGTAATTCGTCGCCGGTAGGGCGGGCTGTCCCAGCCTGCCGTAGAGCCGGGCTTCCCGCCCGGCGGATTCCAGCCCGCAGACCACGCCGAAGACGCAGAGGCCGCAGAAAGACAGAC
>FWPU01000965.1_pt1 | contig 29696 bp, 31 predicted proteins | sample 2228361 | NCBI WGS metagenome assembly FWPU01 (sample SAMEA103939777, study PRJEB20133) | metagenome | reverse complement strand
GTCTGAAGTCTCTTTTGGTAAACAGGCTCAATGGTGGGGTGGCGGAAAAAGAGGCTCAATCTTACTTTCCAATAATGCAGAGAGCCTGAATGTTTTAAGAATATCTAACAGCACACCCTATGATTTTATAGTGCCATTTCGTTTTACTTTTTTTCTTGCAAAGCTTGAAAATAACAGAACTGATGTGCAAAGTCCCTATCTTCATGGTTTAAGGTTAACATTAAAACCCACACAATATCTGGAGATAGGGTTGTCTAAAACAGGTCTCTACGGAGGAAAAGGACGGGATAGTGGTTTTAATGCCTTTCTTGATAGTCTTATAGGAAATAAAGAGAAGAACACTACAGGTAACTTTAACAGAGAGCCTGGAGACCAGAGAGCTGGGTTTGATTTTAAGCTTATTCTACCTAATGAAATTCAGCCTGTAACACTTTATTTTGAGGCTGTTGGGGAGGATGTAAGCGATGACTTTCCATATCCCTATAAGTATGCTTATATTGGTAGTGTTTATTTGCCAAGGGTTTTAAGCCTTGAAAATATGGAGCTTCTTGCTGAGTATGCCCAGACTACTTATAAACAGAAACGGCTCTGGTATAATCATCATATTTTCAGTCAGGGATACACCTACAACGGCAACATAATAGGTCATTACATGGGTTCAGATGCAAAGGATTTTTACATAAAAGCAAGTTATAATTTTGATAAAAGTAAGCTTGATTTAAGTTATGAAAGGTATAGGAAATACATCCCCAACTTCGTCTGGGAAGGATATACCCTTACTTTCAGGCAGAGGATAACTTCTGAATTTGGTTACGCTCTTGAGACAGGGGCATATAAGGAAGATAAAAGTAAATTTTTAATCTCTGTAGGGGTTGACTATAAGTTTTAGTGAGTAAACTCTACTGTGTACCAGTTGATGTTTTTTAAAGTGGTTGTTTTTGCAATGATTTTATATTTATAAGAAGAAAGTTCTTTTATAAGCCTTTCATGAACAATCAGTAAAAATGGTGTTTTTTGTGATAGCAGGCTGTTTAATTCTTCTTTGCTGTTTATCTTTTCTGTGCACAAGGTTGTATAGAAATTTATGTCTTCCGAGTTTCTTTTGTAAGCTATCAATTTTTTACTGAGAGAAGCCTTTTTTATAATATCATACTGTGGCATTGTTTTTTCTCTGATAAAGTTTCCATATGACATGAGAAAAAAGGTGATAATGAGGAATATAAAAGCGTTTATGACGAGTGTAAACTCTTTTTTGAAAAGGTTATTAGAGATTAGAAGCAGTGCTACCGACAAAGGAAGAAATATTAGCACAGGTGTAAGATTGTAATCAAAAGGGTCATAAATCTTTGTACCAAAAAGCAAGAAGGCAAGCTCCAAAATAAAAAGACAAGAAAGAATTACGTTTGAAAGGCATTTTTTTCCGTTCAGTTTGTAAAAACCTGTTGCCATTAGGATTGAAAGGGCAGGGTGGATAATTATAATGTAGTGGTGCAGCTTGTTTTTTGAAAATGAAAAAAAGAGGAAGACAAAAAAAGCCCACCATACAAGAAATTTTTCCATATCAGTGAACTTTGGCGAAAAAAGATACTTAATAAGGTTTGGTAGATAGCCAATCCAGAAAAAAGTGGAAATAAGAATTACAGGTATGTAGTAGTAAAATGGATAAAGGTGCATTGCTGCCCCACCAGAAAATCTCTTTATGTTATGAACAATAAAAAACTCATTTATAAATGTCATCCCGTGTATTTTTATCATCATCCCATACCATGGAAGGTTAATAAGTAAAAAGATAAAAATTCCTATGGGGTTCACAGCAAGTTTTAGTGTGTCTTTTAGTCCCTTTTTTATAAAAAAATAAGGGATGTTTATACCAAAGGGTATTAAGATTCCAAGCGGTCCCTTTGTTAGAAAGGCAAAAGCAGAAAATAGATAGGCAACAATGATCTGGTTTTTGTTTTCATTTCTTATGCCATAATACATAGAAAAACTGGAAAGGGTATTGAAAACCAGTAGATAGGGTTCTGGGACGATTGCCTTTGAATAGATGTAGATCTGAAGGTTAGTGGCAAAAAAAAGGATAAAATATATACCAACTTTCTGGTTAAATTCCTTTTTTACAACAATAAAAAGATAAAAAACCAGTAAGGACATAAATAAAATTGTTGGTATTCTTGCTGCCCAGTCAGAAATACCAAAAATTTTGTAAGAGCCTGCTATTGCCCAGTATGTGAATATAGGCTTCTCAAGTCTAAGCAAGCAGTTAAAATAGGGGGTTAAATAATCTCCTGTCTCTATCATTTTCATAGCAGCGAATGTGTATTTTGGCTCATCTGGAGGGAAAAGGGGTATTAGCCAGAATCCTAAAAAAAAGTATAAAAAGCATATTGCAGGAGGAATAAGATATATATTAACCTTGAAACGCATTTTTCATATTCTATCAAAAAAGATATAGCAAATAAACCTCATATGTTTTAAAATCAATAGCTGTGAAAGTTTCTGTGGTGATTCCGATTTACAACGAAGAGGAAAATATCCCTTTGCTTTTTGAGAGGCTTGTGGAGGCACTGGAAAACCAGCCTTTTTCCTATGAGCTAATATTTGTTGATGATGGAAGTAAGGATAACAGTCTGAAACTACTGAAAGATATTCAGGAAAGAGATGAAAGGGTTACTGTTATTTCTTTCAGGAAAAATTTCGGACAGACCGCTGCCTTTTCCGCAGGTTTTGACTATGCAACAGGTGATATTATTGTTACTATTGATGGTGATTTACAAAATGATCCCCATGATATACCAAAACTTGTTTCAATGATTGAGGAAAATGACATAGTAAGTGGCTGGAGGAAGGACAGGAAAGACCCTTTTTTAACGAGGAGGCTTCCATCTATTATTGCCAATAAGCTAATTTCTTTTGTTACAGGTGTAAAACTTCACGATTTTGGGTGTAGTCTAAAAGCATACAGGAAAGAGATTTTAGAAAAAATTACTCTTTATGGAGAGATGCACAGGTTTATACCTGCGGTGGCAAGTCAATATGGGGTAAAGATTGCGGAAGTTGTAACAACCCATCACCCAAGGTTGTATGGAAAATCCAAATATGGTATTTCAAGAACCTTCAGGGTGATACTTGACTTAATAATGATAAAATTTTTTCAGACCTTTTTTACAAAGCCTCTTCGTGCCTTTGGGACTCCTGGCTTGGGTAGTTTTTTTATTGGTTTTTTGTTAGCTATTAAGCTTAGCTATGAAAAATTTTTTATAGGGAAGGACATTGGAAACCGTCCTTTACTTACGCTCTCTCTCCTTCTTATGCTAATCGGGGTGCAGCTTGTGGTTATGGGCATATTAGGGGAGTATCTTGTTCGCATATATTTTGAGACACAAAACAAAAAAACTTACTACGTAAGACAAGTTTTTTCCAGACACAAAAAATAACCGGTTCTGAAGGTGATTAATGGCAGTACTTGTTACAGGAGCAGCGGGATTTATAGGTTACAAGGTTTGTGAAAAATTACTTGAAAAAGGGTACGAGGTAACTGGCATTGACAATCTGAATGCCTATTACGACAGGCGGCTTAAGAAAATCAGGCTCAGGCTTTTAGCCGAAAAATCCGGTTTCAGGTTTGAAAAGCTGGATCTGGAAAAAAGAGAAGCGGTTGAAGAACTTTTTCAAAAAAACAAGATAGAAGGTGTGATAAACCTTGCTGCCCGTGCAGGGGTAAGGTATTCGCTGGAAAAGCCGGAACGTTATTTTGCGGCAAATGTTAGTGGCACACTAAATATACTTGAATGTCTGAAAAAGTTTGATGCAAAAAAAATCGTACTTGCCTCCACATCATCACTTTATTCCGGACATGTTGTTCCTTACAGGGAGGATATGAATACCGACCGTCCCCTTTCACCCTATGCTGCTTCAAAAAAGGCTGCTGAGGTGCTTCTCTACACATATCACCATTTATATGGCGTTAAAGGGGTTGTTTTGAGATATTTTACTGTGTACGGTCCTATTGGAAGACCTGACATGAGCTATTTCAGGTTTATCAGGCTTATAGACGAAGGAAAACCGATTACACTCTATGGTGACGGCAGTCAGAAACGTGACTTTACCTACGTGGATGATATTGCAGATGGAACTGTAAAAGCCTATGAAAAAAGCGGTTTAGGTTATGAAATTATTAATTTAGGCAATAATAATCCTGTTGAGCTGAAGTATGTTATATCCCTTATTGAGCAGTACCTTGGCAAGAAGGCCATGATCAACCAACTGCCGTTCCACAAGGCGGATATGTTTGAGACAGCAGCGGATATAGAAAAAGCAAGCAGACTGCTCGGCTGGAAACCAAAGGTCAGCATAGAGGAAGGTATAAAAAGGACGGTTGACTGGTATCTGAAAAACAGAAAATTACTGTGCAAGCTCTCTCTTGAAGAAGGAGACGAAAAGAATTCTGGTATAAGGATAAAGATTTAATGGAAAAGGCTTCAAAAAAGACATTGCTGAAAATATTGATAAAAATATTTGTTAGTATCCTCTTCCTCGTTTTTTTAATGTCAAAACTACACCCCGAGACATTAATAGGTGAGTTGAAAAAAGTAAAGCTAACTTTTTTTGTAATTGCCACGTTTTCATATGTATTTACCATGTATTTTTCCACTAAAAGGTGGCGCTACTTTGTTAAAGTTGACAAAAGCTTTAAAGAACTTTTTGAGCTTTATATGATAGGCACTTTTTTTAATCTTTTTATGCCCGGAACCGTCGGAGGTGATGCGATTAAAGCTTATTATTTGTATAAGGGCTCTCAAAAAAAGGGGGACTCTCTGGTATCAGTGTTTATGGAACGTTATATGGGGCTTTGTGGTCTCATATTTATCGCCTTTATCGGGCTGTTAATCGGGTATGATTATGTCAGAGGAAGTTTTATACCGCCACTTATGCTGGCTATTGTTGGCGGTTTTATTCTGGCAAGTTTTATTGTTGTTTTTGTTCCTTACGAGATCTTTTATAAAAAACTCAAAGGAGTCAGGGAATCAATAGGTGTCTATCTGACCGACTACAGGACCGTTTTTAACACCTTTCTGCTTTCTCTTTTTGTGCAGGGTATAGGCATATGGGTGGTATATCTGCTCGGTTTGAGTATAGATGTAAATGTTCCTTTCACAACTTACCTTATCTTTATACCTATAATATCTGTCATATCTATGGTGCCAGTTTCTTTTTCCGGTGTAGGAGTTAGAGAATACAGTTTTTTATACCTTTTTGGAGTAATTGGTGTTTCAAAGGAAAAGGCAGTTTCTCTGTCGCTTTTATGGTTTTTGGTTATGATAATTACAGGATTATTAGGCATGTATTATTACATTAAAAAAAAACATGTTTAAAAAATCAGTTTAATAAGAGCCTTTCTCAGCCAGCTGTTGCTAAACACCACATTTTCATCACTGTCTTCAAAAAGCCCTTTATTTTTTAACCTTTTCAGTATATTTTCAGAACCAAAATAGTCCCAGAGCATGACAATGACTTTTTCTTTAAAGAAGCGTCTGTCTAACGCCTTTAAGAAGCTTTCATAGACAGAAAAATCTTTGTTTATAATTGATCTGGCAGCAAATTCACCTGAAAGGTAGGCAGAATCTATCCCGCCGCCGTGAAGCGGAGAGCAAAGTCCGAGTGCATCCCCGGTAAGAATTATATTGTCCTGTCTGTATTTTTTCACTCTTCTGGTTGGTATTGAACTGCCTTTCTTTTCAACGATTACATATTCCGGTAGACTATCTTTTTGCAAAATTTCATTTAAAAGGGCTTTTAAATTTGGTATTTTATACCTTTTGGAAAGAAAGCCAAGTCCTACCTTTGCCTCACTAACCTTACCTTCGGAAAGCTTTGGAAAAAACCAGTAATAACCTGCAGGATTATTTAAAACAATAGCCTTGATTATGCCGTTATATTCTGAAAAATCACCTTTCAGTTTATATTGAAAAGTTGGAACAAGTCCTTTTCTGTAATTTACCACATCCTTTTTCGGAAAAATAAAGTGGGAAACAGCCTTTATGCCTGAAGCGTCTATCACAAAATCATTTTGTTTCGAAAGGTTTGAAACGTCACTTTTAGAGATTTTGGTATTTTCCGAAAATTTGGCACCATTTTTTACAGCCCTTTCCTTGAGGTTTAGCTGCCACTTTTTTCTGTCAAAGGTGTAAAATTTACTTGATTTAGGAAGCTTTAGATGGAACACTTCTCTGTCTGCAACAATTAGTTTTTCTATTTTCATTGAGTCCGGCAGGTTAAGCTGAAGGGTATTATGAAAATCAAAAAAGCCTTCAGCACAAGCAATATTTTCACCAACACACCCCCATTCGTATACGGTGGTTTCTATACCCTGTGCCGAGAGTAAAATAGCGGCAGAAAGACCTGCAGGTCCAGCACCTATGATAGCAACTTTCATTTCAGATTTCTTAATTTTTCCACCGCCATGGCGGCGTACTTTCTTACCAGTATATTTTCATCGTTCAAAAGTTTCTCTATTTCAGGTAAAGCCTTTTTAATTCCCAGAACACCCAGAGTTCTTGCAGCCGTTTTTCTAACGGCAGGGGAAATGTCTTGCAAAAGGGTGATTAAATCGTCGGCAGCTGGTGTTCCATCAAGAAAAGAAAGTGCCTTTGCAGCAGACTTTCTCACCCACTCGTCACTGTCTTTCAGTGCTTTAATAAGATGTGGTACCGCTCTGTTATCACCTATCTCTCCCAGTGCAAAGGCAACATTGTCCCTTACCAGAGGGTTCTGGTCTTTTTCCAGCAGTTGTATTAACTTATCAACAGCCTGTTTTACTTTGTTTTTTCCCAGTTCCTGTGCCGCCGCAGTTCTTATAACGGGTAGCGGGTCGTCCAGTGCCCTGAGTAAAGTTTCAATTTCGGCATTCATGTAAGAAAATATAGCAAATCTTGTTTTGTCAAATCAATAGATATGTTTGTGAATGTTTATTCTTGACTAAGTTATTGTTTCTAATGATAATTAAAGGTAACGTTGTAAAAAAACTGATTAAATTGTTAAGAGGAGGCTGTTTATGGTGAAGCAGGATAGTAAAAAGGTTTTATATAAATGGTGTGAAAACATAAATAGCGGAAAAATGGAAAAACTGTTAGAGCTCTACGATGATAACGCAATAATTATTCCCACATTTTCACAGACGATTATTACTACGAATGAAATGAGAAAATCCTATTTCAGCAGATTGTTTAATCTCAGACAGCTTTCTGTCACACTACACAAAGAACCGCCATTTGTTCAGAAAGTTACAGAATCAATTGAAATTATAAGTGGTTTTTACACATTTCAATATTTAACCGATGAAAAGCATACTGCTTTTGATGCAAGATATTCCTTTGTGATTAACAAAGAGAGAGAAAAACCAATACTTCACCATCATTCTTCTTTAATGCCGGAAGTATTATAGCGGCATATTTGCTGGTTTTTATATCGCTTAAGCAACTGAAAGCAGCGTGATATTAGCCAGTTTACCTGGCAATAGTTAAAGCTGTTGCAAAAAAGTGAGCCTCTGGTTAAAATTTATTTCACCATAGTCATGAAGTACCCTGATTTTAACTTTTATCTTGATGTGGAAAGAATAAAAAGACTCAATGAAACATTATCTGATGACCTGTTTTTTATAGAAAGGGGTTATTTTGATTTAAACTGTGTGCCATCTGAAATAAAGAAGCTTTCTTTTCCTGTCTTTTCTCCTCTTTTGTTTTTGCATCGCAATCCGCAAAATGTTCTTGATATCGGTTGCGGAGCGGGTCTTGATATGTTTATTTTAAAGAATAGGCTCCCTGACAGCTTTGTAGCAGGTGTGGATATTTCTTTTCCCCTTTTAAAAGAAAACAAACGACATGCTGATGCTATTGTCTTAAACGCCGATGGCTCTGTTCTGCCTTTTAAGAATAGGGTTTTTGATTTAGTTACTATGAACGGTTTTTTAAATCTTGTTATTGATAAAAAGTTTTTTCTGGCTGAAGTATGCCGTGTATTAAAAAGTAATGGTTATATATTCGTAGCTGACATTTTCAGAAAAAAGGATGTGGAAATACCGCAAGAGGGTTATAGCCTTAACTTAAAGGAATCGCTTAAATTAAAGGAACTCTTCGGGATCTTTACCTCTTTTGGTTTTGCCTATGAAAAGGGCAGATTTGATGCGGGCTACACCAGAGAGTTTGGACTTTTCGGTATTTTATGGAGAAAGGTGTGAACAAAGGACCCCTTGAGCCAGACAAAAATCCGCTTTTTTCGGCCCCGGAAAACATACCTGAAATTTATTGGTTAAGGCTAAAAGAAGATTATTACGAAATAACCTTTTTAGGGAAAGCCTGTAAAGTTATTAAAGAACAGAAAAAAATTGAAATTGAAAAATTTCCCTTTTCTCCTAACTTTCAGGTTTATCTTGTAATTTTAGCCTATTTAAATTCAGAAAAAGTGGCTTTAAAAGATGAATGGGTGCTTGCAAGGGAGTTAAAAGGTGGCATCCACTTTTTCGACAGGTCTCATCCCCTGACGGTGGATAAACTGCTTGAAAAGGTTAAAGAAAAAAGGATGATGATAAAAGCCTTTAAAACTCTGAAGGGCAGAGAGCTTGATTTCGGTGATTTCAGTTATGAGGTTTTTGTTTTTCCTGATGTTCACCTGAGGTATATATATTTTGAGGGCGATGATGAATTTCCATCGGAACTTACCGTAAACTTTCAGAAAGGGATTGAAAATATCCTGCCGCTTGATGTTATATGGGCCATGGTTAATGTGGTTAACAGGTATCTTATTAGTGCTGTGGAAACATAAATTTTTACTAATACTAAATAAATTTTTTTTATACTAAAATTTTTGTTTGACAAAATTTGTTAAAAGTTTTAGTATCAAAACAATGTTTTTGATGAGGGAGGAAATATGATAAAACGTAAAAAACTGACAATCGTTGGTTCCGGTAATGTTGGTGCAACGGCTGCACACTGGGCTGCAGCAAAAGAGTTGTGCGACATAGTGCTTGTGGATATAGTTGAGGGTGTTCCTCAGGGCAAGGGTTTAGACCTGCTTGAGGCTATGCCTGTAGAAGGCTCTGATGTCAATGTGATTGGAACCAACAGCTATGAGGAGACAAAGGACTCAGATGTTGTTGTTATAACGGCTGGAATCCCGAGAAAGCCCGGGATGAGTAGGGATGATCTTATTGCAACGAACACAAAGATTGTAAGCTCTGTTACAGAGCAGGTTGTAAAATACTCTCCCAATGCCTTTATAATTGTTGTTTCAAATCCACTTGATGCCATGACCTACGTTGCTTATAAAGTAAGTGGTTTTCCGAGAAGCCGTGTAATGGGTATGGCTGGTGTGCTGGATACGGCACGTTTCAGAACTTTTATTGCCAAAGAGGTTGGCGTTTCTGTTGAAGATGTTACAGCTTTTGTTCTTGGCGGACATGGAGACACTATGGTTCCTCTTGTAAGATACTGCTCCTGCGGCGGTATCCCAGTTACAAAACTGATACCAAAAGAAAGACTGGATGAAATAGTTCAGAGAACACGTGACGGTGGCATTGAAATAGTTAATTACCTGAAAACAGGTAGTGCCTTTTACGCCCCGGCTGCATCTGCAATAGCCATGGTGGAGGCTATCTTAAAGGACAAAAAGCGAATTATGCCTGTAGCTGTCTATCTGGAAGGTGAATATGGAGTAAATGATGTGGTTGTCGGTGTTCCTGTTAAGCTTGGTGGTGATGGCGTGGAAAAGATTTTTGAACTGGAGTTTACAGAGGAAGAGCAGGCAATGTTCAATAAATCGGTAGCAGCTGTTAAAGAGTTGATTTCAAAAACCAGTATGTAATTATGAAAAAGATTTCAGGGAACGAAATTACTGAGGCCGTAAAAAAACTTTTTCTTGATGCCGTAAGGCTTTTGCCGCAGGATGTGTGCGATGCCTTTGATGCTGCGCTTAAAAACGAGGAGGCTCCCTTAGGCAGGATGGTTCTGGAAAAACTTATAGAAAACAAAGAGGTGGCAAAGGCTGAAGAGCTTGCACTCTGTCAGGATACAGGTTTTTCTGTCATTTTCGTGGAATGGGGGGAAAAGGTTGTTTTTGAGGGAGAAAACCTTGCTGAAGCCATTAATGAAGGTGTAAGACAGGCTTACAGTGAGGGGTATTTCAGAAAATCCATAGTTAATGACCCAATCTTCGACAGAAAAAATACCGGGGATAACACGCCTGCCGTTATAAACTTTGAGATCGTTCCTGGTGAAAATGTACGGATAATTGCTGCTCCAAAGGGCGGTGGCAGTGAAAATATGTCTGTTTTAAAGATGCTTAAGCCTTCAGATGGACTTGAAGGTGTAAAACAGACTGTCATAGAGGCTGTTGACAAAGCCGGTGGTAATCCCTGTCCCCCTGTAATTGTTGGTGTAGGTGTTGGCGGCACGGCAGAAAAGGCTACGCTTCTTGCAAAGAAGGCTGTTTTAAGAGAGATTGGTAAACATAACGGTGATGGGCGTTATGCAAAACTGGAACAGGAACTCCTTACAGAAATAAATAAACTTGGCATAGGACCGATGGGGTTCGGCGGAACCGTTACTGCAATTGCGGTAAATATTGAGTATTTCCCATGTCATATTGCAAGTCTTCCTGTTGCGGTTAACATACAGTGCAACAGTGCACGGCACAAAGAAATAATTTTATAGGCTTATGTCATGATAAAAAAGATAAAAACACCTTTAACGGAAGATGTTATAAAAGACCTGAAAACAGGTGACATGGTTGAGATTACCGGAGTAATCTATACGGCACGGGATGCTGCTCATAAGCGGCTGGTTGACCTGATTGAAAAGGGTGATAAACTTCCTTTTGAACTTCATGGATCGGTGATTTATTACGTTGGTCCAACTCCGCCTAAGCCCGGTGCTGTTATTGGCTCTGCTGGTCCAACAACAAGCTATCGCATGGATAAATACGCGCCGGTTCTACTAAAACAGGGACTTAAGGGGATGATAGGGAAAGGGCAACGTTCACAAGATGTGAAAGATGCAATCGTCAACGAAAAAGCTGTCTACTTTGCCTCAATAGGTGGGGCAGCCGCTCTTCTTGCAAAACATATAAGGTCAGCAGAGATTATTGCTTATGAAGATTTAGGACCAGAAGCTGTAAGGAAACTCTATGTTGAAAACTTTCCTGCCATAGTGGTGAATGACATATACGGCGGTGATTTATATGAGGAAGGTAAAAAGAGGTACAAAAAATGAGTAAAAGTAACATTTTGCAGTTTTATTTAAGAAGGTTACACGGAGTAACGGGTATCTTTCCCATAGGATACTTTTTGCTTTTTCATCTGAAAGAGGGTCAGACCTTTGCTGAGAAAGGGTTCATAGTTTCATTAATTTTTCTGTGGCTTCCGCTTCTTTATCATTCACTTTATGGGCTTTTTATAACCTATGAAGGTGGAATGAATGTTTGTTGTTATAGTTATGTAAGGAACTACATGTATTTTTTACAAAGGTTAACCGGTATAATGCTCATAATTTTTCTCTCTATTCATATTTACGTAATGAAGTTTGGCAGTTATGATGGTAGCAACCTGTCTAACTTTATACTGTTTTCTGGTGTTATAGTCTCCATATTCCATCTGGCAAACGGCTTTTTTGGTTTTCTTATGGATATGGGTATAACGATAGGGGAAAAGGCACAAAAGGTGGCGGTTGGTTTATCATTTGTGTTGTTTTTTATACTTGCTCTTTACGGAATTACAAAATATTTCAGTTTTGTAGGTTAAAGGAAAGGAAAATGAATAAAAATTGTGACATAATTGTGGTTGGTGGCGGACTGGCTGGTTTAATGGCAACGATTGTTGCCTGTGAAAATAATCTTAAGGTAAAGCTTTTTACCTTGCAACCTGCAAAGAGATCTCATTCTGTCTGTGCACAGGGGGGGATCAACGCCTCTCTAAACATAAAGGGTGAAGGAGACAGTCCGGAGAAACATTTTTATGAAACCATTTATGGTGGTGACTTTCTTGCAAATCAGCCACCCGTGAAGGAAATGTGCTATAATGCCCCTGAGATAGTGTATCTTCTGGACAGAATGGGTGTAATGTTTAACAGGACACCTGAGGGATTTCTGGTTTCAGAAGGTTTGGCGGAACAAAGTATCACAGAACCGCCTTTGCAGGTGCAACTACAGGTCAGCAGATTCTTTATGCCCTTGATGAGCAGGTAAGGAGGTATGAATGCCATGGATTGGTTGAAAAATATACCGGGTGGGAGTTTTTAAGAGCTGTGATAGACGAAGAAGGTTATGCCAGAGGCATAGTGGCAGGCAATATAAACACCCTTGAGATAGAGGTTTTTCCTGCTGATGCCGTCATAATGGCAACCGGTGGTTGCGGAATGATATTTGGTAAAAGTACAAACTCTGCTGTCTGTACAGGCTCTCCCAATGCAATCCTTTTTCAACAGGGTGCAAAATATGCGAATGGTGAGTTTATTCAGGTTCATCCAACCGCTATAGCCGGAAACGACAAGTTAAGGCTCATTTCTGAATCTGTAAGGGGAGAAGGTGGCAGAATCTGGACATATAAAGACGGAAAACCATGGTATTTCCTTGAAGAAAAATATCCTGCCTATGGCAACCTGGTTCCGAGAGATATTGCAAGCAGAGAAATTTTTCATGTCTGTGTTGATCTGGGACTTGGTATAGAGGGTAAAAATCAGGTTTATCTTGATGTTACACATCTGGATCCGGAATTTCTGGAATACAAACTGGGTGGCGTTCTTGAGATTTATGAAAAGTTTATGGGAGAAGATCCCAAGAAGGTTCCCATGCGTGTATTTCCGGCGGTTCATTACACAATGGGAGGCTTGTGGGTTGATTATAACCAGATGACAAATATTAACGGTCTTTTTGCTGCAGGCGAATGTGAATATCAGTACCACGGTGCAAACAGGCTTGGTGCAAATTCTCTGCTTTCCTGTATCCATGGCGGTATGGTGGCGGGAAAAAGGGTTTTTGAATATGTACTGGGACTGAAAAAATGCAGCGATGATGTCAGCTCATCCATTTATGATGACCATAAAACAACTGTTTTGGCTAAATTTGACCAGTACAAAAAGATGACAGGAAAGGAAAATCCCTACAAATTACATCAGGAACTGGGCGAAATAATGACCGAAAATGTGACCGTTGTTCGCCATAACAAAAAACTTGAACAAACAATGGTAAAAATCAGGGAGTTAAAAGAAAGGTTTAAAAAGATAGATGTTCTTGATAATTCAGCATCCGCAAACTACAACTTATTCTTTATAAACCAGTTATGGGGCATGCTTGAACTTTCAATGGTGATTACAAAGGGTGCTCTCTACAGAAATGAAAGCCGTGGTTCCCATTACAAACCAGAATTTCCCAATAGGGATGACGAAAACTTTCTGAAAACCACCATAGCCACATATGGTGAAGATGAACCAAACATCAGCTACGAAGACGTTGATGTTTCACTAATAAAACCAGTTTTAAGGAAGTACGACTGATGAAGATAAAAGTTAGCGTAGAAAGAAGGGAAACACCTCTGTCAACACCTCATATTGATGTGTTTGAGCTTGAGGTGGATGAAACGGCAAACGTAATCTTTGTGTTAATGGAAATAAGGAAAAATCCAGTTACTGTGGATGGCAGGAAGGTGCCACCTGTTGCTTTTGAATGTAGTTGCCTTGAAGAGGTGTGTGGTGCCTGTACGATGAACATTAACAACAGGGCGAGACAGGCATGCAGTGCCCTTGTAAAAGAGCTGGGCAGCGAGATTACCCTTGCACCTCTCAGAAAATTTCCAGTAATCAGAGACCTTGTGGTTGACAGGCGAAAGATTTTTGAAGGGCTGAAAAGAATCAAAGGCTGGATACCGATTGATGGCACCCATGGCATGGGACCCGGACCAAAGTTGTCAGAAAAGGTGCAGAAGATAGGTTATAAACTTTCACGTTGCATGAGTTGCGGCGTTTGTATGGAAAGTTGTCCACAGGTGAACGACAGGACAAACTTTATCGGTCCCGCTGTTATTGCACAGGCACTGCTTTTTAACCTGCACCCCACAGGAGCTATGATTAAAGAAGATCGATATGAAGCCCTTATGGAAGAAGGTGGAATTTCTGAATGCGGCAATGCCCAAAACTGTGTAAAGGCTTGTCCCAAGCAGATACCTCTGACTTATTCCATAGGTAAGTTGAACAGGGATACGTTGATTTATAGCATTAAAAAGCTTCTTGAATCTTAAAAAAATGTTTAAAATATGCCCGATGGGCATATTTTTTGTTTTTTATAGATTAAAAATTTTTTTCATTTAGTTTTTTTTATATGTCTGGGGGGATTAATATGTTGCTTGTCTTAAATAAAGAATCGCTGCAAGGCGAGCTTGTCCGTGCCGTAAAAGAGATTTCTGCTCAGAAGATTATGTCCTGTTATCAGTGCGGAAAATGCACCGCAGGTTGTCCTCTTGCCGACAAGATGGACTATACACCGCAGGAGATGATGCGGCTTGTTATGCTCGGAGAAATAGAAGAACTACTTACGAGTAAGGCGATATGGCTTTGCACATCCTGCTTTCAATGCGGAACAAGGTGCCCGAAAGGGATTGAGGTTCACAGGGTTATTGAAGCTCTGAGAAGTATCTCACTTAGAAATGGTATAAACAGAACCGATATAGAAAAACTACCGGAACAGTTGCTGGACGAAATGCCCCAGCAAGCTATTGTGGCGGGCTACAGAAAGTTTGAGTCACTGGAGTAGTTTGAAGAAAAGGAAAAGGAGTTTGATGAGATGGCAAGTTATCCCTATTTCCCAGGATGTGCATTGAGCACTAAGGCAAAGGCACTTGATATATGTGCGAGAGAATCGCTTAAGATGGTTGGATTTGAACTCAAAGAGCTTGAAAACTGGACCTGTTGCGGGGCTGTGTTCCCTTTAAGTGAAGATGAACATATAAGGCTTGTGTCTCCTGTAAGAGCCCTTTTTGAGGCATCAAAAAGCTCTGACAAACTTGTTGCCCTTTGTTCAGCCTGTTTCAATGTTTTGAAAAGGACAGAAAAACTTTTCAGGGAGAACGAGACAAGAAGGGAACGGGTTTTAAACTACATGGATGAAGAAGTGCCGGAAAATTTTAGTCACAATGTAAAGGTTATTCATTTTATTGACATACTTGCTGAAGACCTCACATTTCCTGTTCTGAAAGAAAAGGTTAAGAGATCACTTACAGGATTAAAGATTGCCCCTTATTATGACTGTCTTACCTTCAGACCACCAAAAGAGATGAATTACGACGATCCTGAAAATCCGAGAATATTTTCCAATTACCTGACGGCACTGGGTGCAACGCCTGTTGATTTTCCCTTCAGAAGTGAATGTTGTGGTGCCCATCTGGCGGTAAGTGACAGGGATGCATCCCTTGAATGTTCTTACAAAATACTCAAATCTGCTTCTCTGGCAGGTGCAGAAGCTGTTATGACCGCCTGTCCCTTATGCCATTACAATTTAGACAGCCGCCAGTATGAAATGGCTGAAAGATATCCAGGATTTAAACCAATACCTGTTTTTTATCTGACACAGTTACTTGGTGTTGCTATGGAACTTTCAAAGGATTTGCTTGGCTTTCAGAAAAACAAAATTTCTCCCCTCCCGCTACTTGAGGAGAAGGGGCTTATTTAGGAGCTTTGCATGAAAAAGGTTGGGCTTTTTATCTGTCACTGCGGAAGCAATATTGCAGGAACCGTAAATATAGAAAAGGTGAAGGAGTTTTTTGTCGGACAGGATGGCATATCCATTTCTGATGACTACAAATACATGTGTTCTGAACCGGGACAGAAAAAGTTGAGAGATGCAATAAAGGACAAAGAGTTAAACGGTGTTGTCGTTGCCTGCTGTTCGCCCCGCATGCACGAAATCACCTTCAGAAATGCGGCTCTTGCTGCGGGGTTAAATCCCTATCAGGTTGAAATAGCTAATATAAGGGAACAGTGTAGCTGGGTGCATCAAAAGGATAAAGAAAAGGCGACAGAAAAGGCGATTCAGATAATAAAAACTATGATTGAAAAGGTGAAAAGGGATGAGCCTCTTACCCCCATTGAGTTTGAGGTGACAAAAAGAGCACTTGTAATCGGTGGAGGTATTGCAGGTATTACCGCAGCCGTTGACATTGCCAATGCCGGCTATGAGGTGATTCTTGTAGAGAAGAGACACTCAATTGGCGGAAAGATGTTACAACTTTCGGAAACCTTTCCAACACTTGACTGTGCACAGTGCACACTTACACCTAAAACGGTGGAGGCGGGAAGGCATCCGAAGATAAAACTTATGGTTTATTCTCAACTTGAGGAGGTAAAAGGCTACATAGGAAACTTTGATGTTAAAATAAGAAAAAGGGCATCTTATGTTGACTGGTCTAAATGCACTGGTTGCGGGTTGTGTCAGGAAAAGTGTCCCGCCAAAACGGCATCTGAATTTGACAGGGGTGTGGGGCAGAGAAAGGCGATTTATACACTTTCGCCACAGGCTGTTCCGAACAAACCAATAATTGATAAGGAAAGCTGCAGATTTTTCAGAGAAGGTAAATGCAGGGTCTGCGAAAAGGTTTGTCCTGTAGGCGCCATTAACTATGAAATGAAGGATGAGGTGGTTGAGGAAAAAGTTGGGGCAATAGTGGTTGCCACGGGTTTTGATGTGATGGATGTGGAAAAGATACCGGAGTACGGCTATGGCATGTATCCCGATGTGATAGATGGTCTGCAGTTTGAAAGACTGAATTCTGCCTCTGGTCCTACTGGTGGAGAAATAAGAAGACCATCCGACGGTAAAGTGCCCAAAGAGGTTGTGTTTATAAAATGTGTTGGTTCAAGAGACCCGGAAAAGGGTATTCCCTATTGTTCCCGTATTTGCTGCATGTATCTGGGCAAGCACGCAAGGCTATACAAACACAAAGTGCCGGATGGACAGGCATACCTTTTTTATATGGACATTCGCTCCTTTGGAAAGGGGTATGAAGAGTTTATACAGCAGTCCATGGAAGAGGCTAACCTGCTTTATATACGTGGAAGGGTGGCAAGGATAATGCAGGAAGGTGACAAACTTGTGGTCTGGGGTGTTGACACCCTTTCGGGAAGAAAGGTTGAGATTAAGGCGGATATGGTGGTGCTGGGGACAGCAGCGGTTCCGTCTCAGGGGGCGAAAGAGCTGGCAAATGTACTCAGGACCTCAACAGATGAGTACGGATTTTTCAGTGAAGCACATATTAAACTGAAACCTGTAGAAAGTATGACGGGTGGTATTTACCTTGCAGGATGTGCCCAGTCTCCCAAAGACATTCCAGACACCGTTGCCCAAGCAGGTGCTGCGGCGGCTAAGGTGCTTTCTCTCTTTGGACAGGAAAAGATGGTTCAGGAGCCTCTGGTTGCCTGTGTGGAAGAAGATTTGTGCAGCGGCTGTGGGCTCTGTGTTACAGCCTGTCCCTTTGATGCAAGGTATATTGATGAAGAAACAAAAATCAGCATGGTAAATGAAGCTTTGTGTCAGGGCTGTGGTGCCTGTGTCTCTGTCTGTCCCAACAAAGCTTCGAAATTAAGAAACGCAAGACCTGAAACATATATGGCAATGCTTGAAAGGTATCTGTAAATGAGTAACGGCAAACTTTATCAAGAACTAAACAAAGTTACAGAACAGGATGTAAAACTTTGCTACCAGTGTCAGAAATGCACAGCCACCTGTCCTGTTTCTGAATTTATGGATATAAAACCTGATGTGATGGTGAGAAAGGTGCTTCTTTCGGAAGAGGAGACGCTTTTGCAGTCCAGAACAATATGGATTTGCACAGGCTGTGAAACATGCGGCAGCAGATGTCCAAACCTGATAAGCGTGGGCAAAATAAACGAGTTTTTGAAAGAAAGGGCTGTTAAAAAGGGTGTTAAGCCGGCTGTACCGGCAGCTCTGGTGGTTCATCAGGCGTTTTTGAACAGCATAGAGAGATTTGGCATTGTTCACGAGGCGTCCATGCTTCTTGAGATGAAGCTAAAAACAAAGGACTTTTTCAGCGATCTTGGACTGGGATTAAAGATGTTTTTAAAGGGTAAAATCCCTTTTATGCCACATAAAATAAAAGGTATTTCTGAAATTAAAAGGATGTTTGGCAAAAAATGAAGATAACCTATTATCCCGGCTGTACATTAAGTTCAACTGCCTATGAGTATGGCGATTCAACCCTGACGGTTTTGGAGAAGTTGGGTATTAAGGTGGAGGAGATACCCGACTGGAACTGTTGCGGGGCTGCCTCTGCAAAAAGCCTTGACCACAGGCTTTCTATCTTAATTCCTGCAAGAAATCTAAAAAATGCAGCAACTCTGGAAGGTGATGTTTACGTGCCCTGTGCGGGCTGTTACAACAACCTTATGAAGGCAAAGGCTGCCCTTCAGAATGATGAAAAAAGAAGAGAGATAGAAAAGGAACTTGGTGTTTTCAATCGTGTTCCGCAGGTTTACCCGCTTATGAAACTTTTTTCTGAAGAAGGTGTTAAGGCTGTCCTTTCAAAACACAAACTCAATACTTCGGTAAAGGTTGCCGCCTATTATGGTTGTGCTTTTTTAAGACCTGACGATGTGCTGAAAAACGAAAATCCTGAGCTACCCACCTCTATTGATGAGGTTATAAGTTCTGTGGGGATGGAAACAGTGGACTGGCCTCTCAAGTCTTTTTGTTGTGGAGGCGATTTAAGTCTTGCAGACAGCAATGTTGTGGCTAAATTGTCAAACAAGATCATCACCTATGCAAAAGAGGCAGGGGCGGAGGCAATAGTTACAGGTTGTCCATTGTGTCAGGCAAACCTTGAAATGAGGCAGAGTGAGGTTTTTCCGGTGTTTTATTTTACAGAAATCATTGGAATTGCATTAGGTGTGGATAAAAAAGTGTGGTGGAAGAAACACCTGGTTGATCCCACAAACATTGTAAAAAAAATTAAGGGACAATAAGAGGATGGAAATGGTTTATCCTGTAGTGATAATTGGTTCTGGTTTTTCCGGACTTTCTGCAGCCTTTCATCTGGCAGAGGCAGGAAGAAAGGTGCTTTTAATAGAAAAAAAGGAAGAGACAGGGGGATATTTCAGGGAACTGAAAAGACAGTTTCCCACAAACTCCTGTGGTGTCTGTTTTATGTATCCGCAGTATCCAGCCTTTTGCCCGCACATTGAAGGTGACAGACACCCCAATATTGATGTGTTGACCTCTTCAGAGGTTACTTCTGTAGAAAAAGACGGCGATAATTATCTGCTTAAGGTAAAAGGCAATGGCGGTGAAAAGGAGTTCAGGGTAAATCACATTGTGTTTGCTACCGGTTTTGAACTTTTTGATATAGGAGGGAAACCGGAATATGGCGGGGGTGTTTATAGAAATGTTGTTTCTGCAATAGATATGGAACGGATGATTTACGAATATTCGGCAAGGGGCGACAGCCCAACTTTTGGCAAGCTGGCATATATTCAGTGTGTCGGTTCAAGAGATTTGAAGGCAGGTAGACCTTACTGTTCCTCCTTTTGTTGTATGTTTGCCATCAAACAGGCAATGCTTATCAAAGAACTAAACGAAGAAGCCGATATTACCATTTTTTACATGGATATTCGTGCCTTTGGCAGAGATTATGAGCGTTATTACCTTGAAGCGAAGGACATGGGCATAAAATTTGTCCGGTCTGCCGTGGCAACGGTAAGGAAGAGACCGGCAACAGGCAGACTTGAGATATTGTTCACCAAGAATGGCAATGCTGCGGAAGAAGTGTTTGACACAGTGGTGCTTTCTCAGGGTGTGGGTTATGATGAGGGCATTGTCAGGCTTTTGAAAAGCCTTAATGTTACCCCGGACTTTTATGCTGAAAAACCCTTTCATGAAAAAGAATTGGCCGAAAATGTTTATCTTACAGGGACAGCCTTTGAGCCAATGGACATACCTGATTCGGTGGTTGACGGTGCCTTTGTGGCGTCAAAAATACTTGAAAAGACAGGTATCAGTAAGACCGACGGTCCTATTACTGTAATGAAGTCCGGAAAAATAAAAAATATCGGGATTGTTGCCTGTTCTCTGCCGGAAGACTATGTAATTACGCTAAGAGAAACATTTAAAGACATTGTTGCTGTGAAAACTCCTCAGGAAATAGGCTATTTTGTGGAGCAGCAACATATTGATGCCCTTGTTGTGGTTTGTGAAGATATAAGAAAGCTGGAGGCTTATGCAAAGCAGAACAACTATTTTGGTGTTCACATTAATGCCTTTTATTCAGTCCCTGCAAAAAAAGAAAACACCATTCAGGAGATTGCATCAGCCTTTTACCGTCTGAAAAATGTAAAGAAGCAGTCCTATCAGGTCAGGAATATAAACCAGCGGGTTCTTGTTTTAGGTGGCGGTCTTGCGGGAGTTTCTGCTGCAAGAAAACTGTCAAGACTCGGTTTTGATGTGGTGCTTGTGGAAAAAGAACAGATTCTTGGCGGAAGGGCTTTAAAGATAGAGGAACGTAAAGAATTTGTAAAGGGGATTATAGCCGATATTGAGAGGGAAAAGAAGGTGGAACTGTTGACAGGCTTTCAGGTTAAGGAGATTAAGGGCAGGTTTGGTGACTTCAGGTGTATGGCTGAGTCTGAAAATGAAAAAAGGGAGATAAAGGCAGGTGCTATTCTGATAGCTACCGGTGCGGGGGAGAGAAGGGGACTGTTTTCTTATGAAGACAATAAACGTGTCTTTACCGCCTTTGATTTTGAATATAAGAAAAAGGAAATTTCGGATGCAAAAAAAATCGTCATGTTGCAGTGTGCAGGCTCAAGAACAAAGGATAATCCTGTCTGTTACAGGGTTTGCTGTTTAAAAGCGGTAAAAAATGCCATTGCAGTCAAAACCGGAAATCCCGGCACAGATGTTTATATCCTGCACAAAGATATAAGAACTTATGGCTTCAGGGAAAATCTTTATCGTGAGGCAAGGAGTCTGGGAGTTCAGTTTATCAGGTTTGAAGAGGAGCCAGCCATCTCTTTGAAAGGTGACAACGTAAGCATTAACGTGAAAGAGGAAGGGACAGGTTTGACATTCAGTCTTGAGGCTGATTATCTGATACTTTCAACAGGTGTTGATCCAAACACAGGTGACCTTCCCTTAAATCTCCTGAAAGATTCAGGCTTTTTAACCCCCTATAATAAAAAAGGTGGTGTGCTTGATATAGGAAAAGGCGTTTTTGCAGCGGGACTTTGTGTTGCCCCGAACTATTCAGACGACGTGATAAAGCAGGCGGAGGCTGCGGCAATAAGAATTGCCATTAAACTTTCCGGTAAACAGCTTGTTACCGCATTTGACACCGCCTTTGTAAATGAACGTTACTGCTGTGGCTGTGAACTTTGTGTGAAGGCATGTCCGGTTTCTGCCAGATACATGGATGATGAGAGAAAGATTGCTTTGGTGGATGAGACTCTTTGTGAAGGTTGTGGAACCTGTGCCATGGTGTGTGCAAACAAGGCAAGTCAGCATAAACTTTTTGAACATAAAAGTATGCTTAAAACTGTTGATTTGATGTTAGGTTAATCAGGAGGCGATAATGGAAGATTTTGAACCTAAAATAGTGGGTTTTTTATGTAACTGGTGCACCTATACAGGGGCAGACCTTGCTGGAACAGCAAGGATTCAGTACCCACCTAATATACGTGTAATCAGGATGATGTGTTCCGGTGGTGTTGATATGGTTTATGTTATGAAGGCTTTGCTGGAAGGTGCAGACGGTGTCCTTATAGGTGGCTGTCATCCTGGTGATTGTCATTATCAGAGCGGTAACTTTAAGGCAAGAAGACGTGTGGCAATCCTGAAAAAGATTCTGGAGGACCTTGGGTTTGAACCAGAAAGGGTGTGGCTTAAGTGGATTTCTGCCAGTGAAGGGAAGAAGTTTGCTGCAACCGTTACCGAGATGGTGGAACATCTGAAAAAACTGGGACCTAATCCCTTTTCGGTAAACGGAAAAATTTAAACTGAGGGAAAAAAATGGCAAAGGTTATTAATATCGCTTCATCAGATGAACTGAAAACGTTTTTAAAGAAAGCCTTAGAAGAAAATCTCATTGACGGTGTGCTCGGGCTTTACTGGATGCCATCTATGGATATGCTTACTCTTGCACTGTCTTCAAATCCTTACGAGATTGACAATCTGGAAGTGGTGGCACCTGTTATACCTGTTCAGGCTGCAAGGGTTATTTCAAATATAAAGTTTACAGAAAGCAGCCTCAGGGTTGCCTGCATTGTGAAACCCTGCGAATTAAGGGCATCTGTTGAACTTATAAAACTGAAACAGATTATGCCTGAAAAGTTGATATTCATAAGCTATGACTGTGGTGGTGCAATAAATGTTGAGGATTTTAAAAACGACGTTAACAACGGAAAAAATCCTGTAACCGTCCTTGCAGATAATAACAGGGCTTTTAAAGACTTTGCAATGTCTGAAGAAAAATCAAGGTTCGCCTGTAAAGTGTGTGATAAGTTTTTACCCCTATTGTGTGACATTCGGATAAGAAGTTTTGGTGAAAAGATGTGTCTTGAAGCTGTTTCCGAGAGGGGAACTGAGCTTTGCAATGCCTTACAGCTGAAAACGGAAGAAACAGAACTTAATCAATACGACGAAAAGATAAAGGCTATTTTTGAAAAAAGGAAAGAAATGAGGGATAGGGAAAGAAACCTTTTTAAAAACACCATAAACAGCATTGACAGTATAACAAAAGAACTGTCTGCATGTATCAGATGTCATAACTGTATGACCAATTGTCCTCTGGATTATTGTAAGGAGTGTATATTTAAAACACCCGTTTTTGACCATCCTGCAGAAAATTATGAGTTGTGGTTAAACAGAAAGAAGACGGTAAAGCTGCCAACTGACACACTCCTTTTTCACCTCACAAGGCTCAATCACATGAGCAGCTCCTGTGTTTCCTGCGGATGCTGTGAAAGTGCCTGTCCAGTTGGTATTAAGCTGTCAAGGATGTTTATGTTTATTGGCGAATCGGTGCAGAAGATTTTTGATTATGAGCCCGGAAGAAGCCTGCAGGAAGAACTGCCCGTTGCCACGTTCAGGGAAAAAGAGCTCGGAAATGTGTAACAGGATTTATGACAAAAACTTAAGAAAGTTTAGAATAAAGTTCAGGAGGTTATAAGACATGAAAGGCATACTTCTTACAGGTGATAAACCGGTAATACCGGAAGGGGTAAAACAGGTTCCTGTCTACATTATGGGAAAAAGGTATATGATTCCCGAAACCCTGACCATTCAGAAAGCCTTTGAATATGCCGGTTACAGATGGATAAGAGGCTGTGGATGCAGGGGTGGTATCTGTGGTGCCTGTTCAACTGTCTACAGGATAATGGGTGACCACAAGCTGTATTTTGGGCTTGCCTGTCAGACCGTTGTTAAAGAGAACATGGTGCTTGCCCAGATACCCTTTTATCCCTACAAAAGAAGACTTCATGATATAGAAAATCTTGAACCTACTGCAGAAACGATGGCTAAGATTTATCCAGAAATTATGAAATGTGTGGGTTGTAACACCTGTACCCGTGCCTGTCCCATGGACATAAAGGTGATGGATTATATTAATGCGGCAATAAGAGGTGATATTGAACGTTGTGCACGTCTGTCTCTTGACTGCATACTTTGCGGCTTATGCACCTCAAGGTGTCCTGCCCAGATAACGCATTACAATGTTGGTATGCTTGCAAGAAGGCTTACAGGCGCGAAGATATTCAAGAGAGCAGACCATTTAAAGGCAAGGGTGCAGGAGATTCAGTCCGGTAAATATGAAAAATTCATGAGAGAACTGACAGAGATTTCTGAAGATGAATTGAAAAGACGATATGTTGAAGAAAGGGAATGGGAACCACTGAACTCAAAAGAGGTTAACTGGAAACCTCAGGATGAAAGATACCTGTAAGTTAAATAAATTTTTTAAAGGAGTGTCAAGATGTCAGGTTATCCCGAAAGTTTGAGAGAGTCTATAAAACTTGTTGAAAAAAGCCGTGCAGCAAGGGTAGAAAGGGTGAAAAGAGGTGAAACCTTCAAGCCTCTCTCTATGGACGGCAGAAAAGAGGTGCTTTCCCAATTTCATCCGGACTATATGGAAGGCACAAAACGTGTTGTGAATGTTGGACCTGATAAAGGGAACATGTTTCCCAATGAACTGGCGGATTTACTGGAGGCTCACAGCAGGATAAAACCGGAAGATTTTAACCTTAAGTCTCCCGATTTAGAAACTGATGTGCTTGTAATTGGTGGTGGCGGTGCGGGCTCTTCTGCGGCTTTACTTGCGGCAGAAAACGGTTGTAAGGTTATCCTTGCAACAAAGCTACGCCACGGAGATGCCAATACAGTTATGGCGGAAGGCGGTATTCAGGCTGCAGATCAGGAGGTTGATTCACCATATTATCATTTCCTTGACACCATGGGTGGCGGACATTTTCTCAACGACAGGAAGATTGTGGCGGCACTTACCTCTGATGCCCCTATCGTTGTGTCATGGCTTGAGCGTCTCGGTATGATGTTTGACAAAGAAAAAGATGGCAGGATGAAGGTGAGACATGGCGGAGGCACATGCAGGAAAAGGATGCATTCCTGCGGAGACATGACAGGTTCAGAAATTATGAGGGTTTTAAGGGATGAGGTGAGAAATCATCCTGATAAAATAGATGTGCTTGAATTCTCGCCTGCCGTTGAGTTACTGCTTGATGATAATGGCAACTGTGCAGGTGCTGTATTGTATAATCTGGAAACAGAAGAGTATTTTATTGTTAAGGCAAAGGCTGTGGTGATGGCAACGGGAGGTTTTGGCAGACTTCATTTTAACGGTTTTCCCTGCACAAATCATTACGGAGCAACGGCAGACGGCATAGTTATGGCTTACAGGGCTGGCATAAAGCTTAGATTCATGGATTCGGTTCAGTATCATCCCACAGGCGTTGTTTTTCCTGAACAAAATGTTGGACTTCTCATAACCGAAAAGGTGAGGGGGCTGGGGGCGACACTCTTAAACAAAAACGGGGAAGAGTTTGTCTTTCCTCTTGAGCCGAGGGATGTGGAGTCTGCATGTATAATCCGTGAATGCACAGAAAGGGGAAACGGGGTAATTACACCTACCGGGAGACTGGGCGTCTGGCTCGATTCTCCGATGATTGACATGCTTGAAGGTGAAGGAACAGTCAAAAGAGAATTGCCGGCAAAATATATTCAGTTTATAAGACATGGCATTGATATATCAAAGGAACCCATGTTGATTTTTCCCACAGTTCATTATCAAAATGGTGGGCTATGGATGGATGAAAATGCTGCAACAGAAATCGCCGGACTTTACAGTGCCGGTGAGGTTTCCGGTGGAGTTCACGGAAGAAACAGACTGATGGGCAATTCACTGCTTGACATACTGGTTTTCGGCAGAAGGGCTGGTATGGCTGCCGCTACCTATGTAAAGACCGCAAAAGTGGGGAATCTTACCCTTGAGCATGTGGCAAAATACGAAAAAGAACTCGTAGAGGCAGGAATTGTTACAGACAGGGTTTCACCCATGATTCTGCCTGACTATATTCGTGAAGAGGTAAAGGAAAAAAGAAGGGTTAAGATATAGTTTCCGGTCCCGGGGGATGCCCCGGGACTTTTTTAACAAATTCTTGGCAGTATTTCACCTAAGGGCATATCAAGTATATTCTGCCCTCCGAAAGCGGTCTCCAAAATCACAACAGGTTTGCCTGATTCTTTAATTTCGCCGATGATTGCCGCTTTCTCCGACACGCCAAAGGCTCTTAAAATTTCAACCGCTTTTTCTGCTTCATTATCAGCCACCACTATAACCATTCTGCCTTCGCAAGCTAAGCTGTAAATATCAAAACCATAAATGTCGCATACAGCCATAACCTTTTCATTCACAGGTATGTGGTCTTCGTAAACAAAAACCTTGGCATTCCCTGTCATGGCAAGTTCATTCAGTACCGTTGCGAGACCGCCACGGGTTACGTCTCTAATAAATCTGGGAGAAATACCGTTGTCTATTAAAGCCTTTACTATGTCCCAGAGTGGTGCCACATCAGAGTTTACGGTGCCATCAAAGTTTATCGTGCCCTTTGCCTTCAAAACCGAGACAGAATGTTCACCCACCGGTCCGGTTAAAATAACCTTATCACCTTCACTGAATGTTTTTACAGGCAGTTCGTAATTAATGTATCGTTTACCTATACCTGTAATGTTTATGTGAAGCCCCTCCATTTTCCCCTTTTCAACAATCTTTGTGTCGCCTGCAATGAGTTTCACGTTGTATTTTTCAGATAAAGTTTTAAGTTCCTCAAGTACCCTGATAACGGTGTCGTAGTCAAAGCCTTCCTCTATCACCAGTCCCATTGTCATGTAAAGGGGCATTGCCGCCATTGAGGCAAGGTCGTTTATCATGCCACAAAAGGCAAGTATGCCGATATTACCACCATCAAAAAAGGGTGGATAAACAGTAAAGGTGTCGGTGGTTACCACAAGACCGTTTTCAATATTTGCTCCGTCGGCAAGAACGTTTAGTGTTTCATTGGAAAAACGGGACAAAATCTCTTTACTTATGAAACGGAAACTTGTTTTGCCACCACTTCCGAGGCTTAATGATATTTTACTCAATGTCACCACTCCATTTGTAGTATGCAAGGCAGGTGCCCTCGTGTGAAACCATACAAGGACCCACAGGATTGTCGGGTGTGCAGACCTTAACAAAAAGCGGACAGTCCTTTGGAGTTATTTTGCCTATCAGCACGTCTCCACATCTGCATCTGCTGTTCTTTGGTGAAAACTGATTTTTTGGTATGTTAAAACGAACCCTTGAATTAAGTTCGTCAAGACTTTGTCTGAGTTCATAACCACCATCTTTTACAACACCTATACCCCGCCACGGTGCGTCCTTCAGATAAAACATTTCATCCACTTTTGCCATCATCTTTTCGTTACCCTTTTCCTCAACGGCACGCCCGTAAGCACATCTTATGTTAATTTCCTTTTTCTCTATCATGTCAAGGAGTTCAAGTATGCCAATAAGTATGTCAAGCGGTTCAAATCCGACCACAACCGCCGGAATACCAAAGGATTTTATGTCTGAGAAGTAGTTCCAGCCCACAACAGCAGACACATGCCCGGGTAAAATCACACCATCGGCATAAAGGTTGCCAAAACTGCCCAGTGCCTTTAGAACAGAACGTGTGTTCTTGTGGAAGGAAAGAAAAGAAAGGTTTTTTATACCCCTTCTTTTTGTGAAATCAATAGCAACAGCCGTTGCAGGTATAGTGGTTTCAAATCCGACGCCTAAGAACACCCACTCTTTCTTGGGATTTTTTTCTGCAACTGTTAATGCATCGAAGGCGGAATAAACAACCTCAATCCTTCGTCCTTCTGAACGAAAATCAGCCAGACTTTTACCTGCAACCGGTATTTTAATCAGGTCACCATATATTATGACACCAACATCATACTTTTCTATAAGGTGAGCAATTTCAAAAAGTTCTTCCTCGGCAGTTACACACACAGGACAGCCAGGTCCTGCTATAAAATTTATATTTGGAGAAAAGGCGTATCTGAAACCGTATTGAAATATATTATGGGTATGTGTGCCGCAAAACTCCATCAATCTGACATTATTAAATGATTGGGCACGTTCTTTTAACTTTAAAAAAGTCTTTTTGCATAACTCTTTTTCACGGTAAAATTCAAATGATACAGGCATCAGGCAAGTTCACCATCAATAAGTGTTTTAAGCTCCTTCAGAATCTCTTCAGATTCTTCGGGTTTAAGACGTTTTATTGCCATGCCTGCATGAACAAGGAGGTATTCACCTGAGGATGGTTTTTCATCAAGGAAGCCTATAAAACAGGACTTTGTCACACCGTTTAACTCAACAGTGCAAAAATCATCTGTGATATTAACCACCTTCATTGGTATAGCAAGACACATGAGTAATATTTTACACGAAATTTATAATAACACAAAAAAAATTATTCACTCCAGATGTAACATGTTAACAGTTTTTTAAAAACAATTAATTTGACTTTTAAAAGACAGGAGATTACTATTAAATTAAATTAATGAAAGGAGGTTTATATGCGAAAGAAGGTTTTTATGGCGTTTTTGATGATGTTGTTCTGTTACTCATCTCTATTTGCCGCCACGTCCCATGATGACAAGATTAGTTCTTACGAAGGGACAAAGACCTGCACGGGTTGTCATGAAAAGGCTGCAAAGGATGTGGCAGAAAGTTTGCATTATCAGCAGCAGGCGGAACCAAAGTTCCTTGTAGACTGGCCCAAAGGCAAAACAGCAGGCATGATGGTGAGCTTTTGAGCTCCGCCAAACACAGTTGTGGGTCACAACTGGATAGGAATTTTAAAATCAAAGGACGAAACGAAACCACCTGTATCAGGAGGTTGTTCTCTCTGTCATCCCGGTTTTGGAAAGAAACCAAACACAGTTGATAAGTTAAATGAAGAAGATTATAACAATATTGACTGTCTTATCTGTCATGCAGAAGGCTACAAAAGAGTTGTAGTAAAGGAAGGAGATAATTTCAAGATAGTGCCCGATCCAAATATTGACATTATAATGCTTGCAAAAAGTGTGAAAAAACCGACAAACGAAATGTGTCTAAGATGCCACTTAGGGACGGGTGGCGGACCTAATCATAAACATGGTGTTACGCCAACAAAAGATTCAGACGTGCATATGCAGAAAGGTCTTCACTGTGTAGATTGTCACATAACAAAAAATCACAAGATTGCAGGCGGTTCAGACGTTAAGGCACAGGAACTGATAGAAATCAAGGTTGACTGTACAAACTGCCACAAAAAGGTGCATGCCGGTAAATACGAGAAGATTTTGAATAAACACACAAAAAACATTGCCTGTCAGACCTGCCACATTCCTTTGATTGCAAGGGATCCCAGGTTTCCGACCGTTGTTTTGCGTGACTGGACAAAGCCTGTTTATAACGAAAAAACCGGGCTCTATGGTCCGACAAACGTTTTGGAAAACAACCTGAAACCAGAATATCACTGGTGGAACCGGTTTATGAAAAATCCTCCGGAACCGGTTGGATCAAGAAAGGATAAAAAATCTAAAATCACGCCATGGAAAAGGGCAAATTACATTAATATAGGTGATGCAGAAACAGGGAAAGTAGTTTATATAAAGGCTGGTGTCTATGCGGTGACAGGTAACATTGATCAGGCAGCCAAAAAAGGTGCTGAAGATGCCAAACAGGCATACAGCGGAAAATGGAAAGGCGTTTCTGAAACAATGGTGTTTTCATTAAATCATCAGATAGCCCCGGCAAAAGATGCCCTTAAATGTGATGCTTGTCATTCTGAAAATAGTGTTCTTGATTTCAAAAAGTTAGGTTACAGCGACAAAGAGATTAATAAGCTAAAGAAGGTTAAATATTAAAATCTCAGTTATTAAAGGGGCGGCAGATTAAACTTCCGCCCCGATCTTTTATTCACTCCCAAAATATTTTTATTATTTTTGTTTTTTTGTTTGACATGGGTTGGTAATGAGCATATACTTAAAGATGTAGTAAGCGGCATAAGCCGTGAAATTTAAGGAGGATTTAGTATGGCAGTAGGTAAAGTTAAGTGGTTCAACGA
>FWPU01005007.1_pt1 | contig 29699 bp, 26 predicted proteins | sample 2228361 | NCBI WGS metagenome assembly FWPU01 (sample SAMEA103939777, study PRJEB20133) | metagenome | reverse complement strand
AGCGTCCAGCGCGTCAAACAAGGCGTCGCGCCGACGGACAAATACCTGCGCATACACCGCTTGACGAAATTCGATAAGTCTGTTAATGTTCTTTTTGGTAGAAGTTTGTTTGTTCACAACTCCAAGTTTCTACCAAAAGGCGGTTTTGCTCAAGGGCAGAACCGCCCCAAATTTTGTCTAAACTCGAGTATGGAAGATCGAATCATCACTTACGGCGGTCAGGCCGTCATCGAAGGTGTGTTGATGCGCGGACAAAAAGCCATGGCCATTGCCATGCGCGCCCCCAATGGCGAGATCGTCACCCACCAAGAAGCGCTGTCTGGCCTCTACCGCTCGACCATCACCAAAATTCCCTTCCTGCGCGGCATGATCCTGTTGTGGGACGCGCTGGGACTGGGGATGCGCGCCCTGACCATCTCGGCCAACACGCAGACCGGCCAGGACGAGAAATTGGAAGGAGCGCCTCTTTACCTGACCCTGGGCCTGTCTCTGCCCATCGGCATTGGCCTGTTCTTTTTGTTGCCGGCCGGCATCGGCAGTTTGGCCGAATCCCTGCTAGGCTGGAACATATGGTGGAACAACTTACTGGAAGGGGTAGTGCGCTTGCTCTTGCTGGTAGGCTATATTTGGGCTATCGGCTTCATCCCCGACATCAGGCGGGTATTTGCCTATCACGGCGCAGAACACAAGACCATCAACGCCTATGAAGCCGGCGCAGAACTGACCCCCGAATCGGTTGCCCGCTTCCCTCTCGAACACGCCCGCTGCGGCACGGCCTTCCTGTTGACACTGGTGCTGCTTTCCATCCTGGTTTTCACGGCGCTGGGGCCATTGCCGGTCTTTTGGCGTCTGACCAGCCGCGTGCTGCTCCTCCCCGTGCTGGCAGGCATAGCCGTGGAATATATCCGCTGGACTGCCAATCACCTGAACTCACGCCTCGTCCGCTGGTTGATCAAACCCAACCTGGCGCTACAATCGCTCACAACCCGCGAACCCGACTTGAACATGCTGGAGGTCGCCATCCGCTCATTCGAGACCATGCGCCAGGCCGAGGAAAGACGAGCAGAGGAATTCACCACCTGAGCATGTTGTTGATGATTACCCACCTCTTCTTGAAGGCGTCAGTTGAGCAAATTTCATCCACAGATTTCATAGCGCGGCAAGCCGCAACCATGTACCGCCGACCTTTGGTCGGCCTTGCCATACCACTTCGTGGCACGTGGCACAGCCTGGTGGTACGACTTACAGAATCTTCGCAAGCGTGATAGATTTTCAAGAGCAATTCTATAGATTTTCTTGTCTCGATTCGCAAGGATTCCCGGCTAAAGAGACTTGTGGGTAATCACCGAGAGCATAGCCTTGCCTTAAATTCGAGTATAATCTCTCTGCACGCCCCCGTAGCTCAATGGACAGAGTGCCTGACTTCGAATCAGTAGGTTGTGGGTTCGAATCCCGCCGGGGGCGCCTTTTTCTATGAATCCAGAAAGCGATAAAGCCATGATTCGCCTGCTGTCCAGCCGCCTGGAACATATCTCGGCCGACTCTTACTGGGCGCATCGGGCAAGCGGTGTCCGCAGGTCCCTGGCGCGCATCCTGGAGAAATGGGAACAAAACCTTCCTGTTGGCCACGCTGAGTTGAAGCCATTGCTGGAACAAGGTTTCTTCATCCTGGAACAGGCCGCAAGAGAGAGAATGCAATAACGAGTGCCATGCCCTGCTCGCTTGCCTTCAGGTTTCTGGTTGGAAAACAATGAACACAACCGATTATTTACTTCAGGCTGTGATAGACGATGATAGTTCGATCATCACGCCAAAGCAAAAATATACTTATCGAGACTTGAAAGAGGCTACGAGCAAGGTATTAGGCATTTTTCACGCTTTTGGGCTGACAACTGGCGAGCGTGTGGGAATTTGGGGAAATAACTCTCTGTTCTGGATAGCCAGTTATCTAGCAGCCATGAAATTGGGTGCAATTGTAGTTCCTCTTGGAACCAAAGCGCCAGCGCATGTCATAGTCAATCAAATCGAGATTACAAGTTGTAAGATTTTGTGTCTCGAAAAGAAACTACAAAAAAAATATGCAAATGTTTTTCCGGCCTCCCTGCAGTTCTTCACCGAAGACATCCTAGAGCAAAACGCTTCTCTTTCCTCTTCCTCGCCCTATCCAACAACCGCCGAATTCGATGAAAGCCAGGATGCTGTCTGGATGCTGACGTCTGGTACAACAGCCAAACCTCGTATCGTTAGAATTACCCACCTAAACATCCAGGCCAATACAGACTCGATAATTCAATATCTGGATTTATGTCGCGCCGACAGCATGATGGCTATCCTGCCCTTCTATTATTGTTTTGGCACCTCACTGCTTCATACTCATCTACGAGTTGGAGGCTCGCTTGTGCTGGGAGATACGCTCGGTTTTCCAGAAAAAGTCCTGGACCTGATGGAAGAAGAGGCCTGTACTGGATTTGCGGGAGTGCCCACGACCTTTCAAATTTATCTGCGCAATTCTACGTTTCCTAAACGCGCGCTGCCCAATCTAAAAAAAATTCAGCAAGCCGGCGGCAAACTATCGAACGCACTTATCGAGGAACTCATCCGGTGCCGCCCATCATCAAAGATATATGTTATGTATGGGCAGACAGAAGCCACTGCTCGTTTGTCCTACCTGCCCCCCGAACTTTTAGGTAAAAAATTAGGCTCTATTGGGCGCGGCATACCAGGGGTGACCTTGAAAGTAGTGAACGATGAAGGAGAAGAAGTAAAACCCGGCGAACAGGGAGAGATTGTAGCCCATGGGAAAAACATATCTCCCGGTTATGTCAATGAGCCTGAAATCACCGCAGAAAAATTTGTCAATGGATGGCTGCGAACAGGAGATATAGCCACCGTGGACGAGGAAGGCTATATTTACATTCTGGACCGAAAGAGCGATTTCATCAAATCATACGGTCATCGCGTTAGCAGTCAGGAGATCGAAGCATGCATACTGGAATTGAAGGATGTGGTGGCGGCGGCTGTCATTGGCTTGCCAGACTCAGTACGAGGAGAAGCCATTCGGGCCTTTGTTGTCTTGCGTTCCAACGCTCGGATGGACGAAGATGTCATTTTGAATCACTGTATGCAACGATTGGCGCGTTACAAAGTTCCTAGAGATATCGTCTTTGTCCAAAGCCTGCCGATGAACCAACATGGAAAGGTAGCCAAGTCAGAATTGAAGAAACTGGAGGTCCCATAATGGCCGAAGATAGCATTACTGCGCCCGCAAAGCCTGTGCGTCTGGTGTTCATTCATCATTCCAGCGGTACAAATTGGCTGGCAGATAACTATGGCGGCCTGGGGATAGCGCTGCAACAAAACAATTACCTGGTCAGCGATACCAATTACAATTGGGGGCCAGGGCAAGTCGGCAACCGCACCGATATCGGACACTGGTGGGAATGGTTTGGCGACCCACAGCGAAGCCCTAAAATACTGGAAGCGCTGTTCAGCGAAAACCGGCAAAACGCCCCTTATTCGCGCAAATCTGTCCCGACCGCAGGTGAAAACGAAATCATTCTCTTCAAGTCATGCTTCCCAAATTCGAATCTTCGAGGGGATGCCTCCGTGCCAGCGCCTCCCTTTCACCAGAACCCCATACGGGGGCAAAAGGCGGCCCGCCTTCCGCCTGCCTCCAAAAGAAGTTTGCACTATCTCATTTATGTTCTAAAATATATGCTCAAGTTCTTGCTGGGTAAAGGGAAAAGCGAATTAGCCTACACAGTAGCCAATGCCAAAGGAATGTATCTCGAACTGCTGAACTGTTTCCAAAAATACCCCAATAAATTGTTCGTGGTCATTACCGCTCCTCCTTTACTGTATTCTGATACGGCAGCCAACGCGCGCGCGCTCAATCAATGGCTGGTACACGATTGGTTAGCCGATTACCCGCTGAAGAACGTAGCAGTGTTCGATTATTTCAATGTCCTCACGACCAATGGCGGACAACCCGACGTAAACGATCTTGGGCAAGAGAGCGGTAATCACCACCGCTGGTGGAACGGAACAATTCAGCATCAGGCAGACCCTCGCTACAACCTGCTTGCTTACCCCACTCAAGATCATCATGCGAATAGCGCGGGCAATCAAAAAGCAACCGCAGAATTCGTACCGTTACTCAATGCGTTCTATTGGCGGTGGAAGAATTCTTAAGAAACCAGAGAGACAGGGCAGGTACGTAAATATTCTGTTGTTCGTTTTTTCTGCGTCAAATCTGCCATTACCCTTTCAACCTGTTCGGCTGTCAAGCCAAGGTCCTGCGCCACGTCGCTTGCAGACATGGCGCGTTCCATGCCAAGCCAAATCTTATCAAGTAAATCAAAGGGGACACGAAAGTAAAATTCTTCCTGGGTGCTTCCTGCGCTATACGTATCCGTAGTCGGTGTGCGCTCGATAATCCGTTGGGGAATCTCAAGGAAACGAGCCAATTGATATATCTGCGACTTGTAGAGATGGCGGATGGGTTGCAAATCAGCGCCGCCGTCTCCATATTTCACAAAAAAGCCCTGCTCATGTTCATTCTTGTTTGCTGTTCCTATGACGGCATAATTACGCTTCTCGGCATGAAAATATAAGGTCAACATGCGCGTCCTCTGCTTCATATTAGAAGCAGCCACGATTTCAAGGTACGCACGGGGAGATAATAATTTCCGTTGTTCAGGCTGACCATTTCTTCTCAACACCAATGAAAACACATTCAACCCCGGCTTGTCCAAAAGATCATTGGGCAAAACCAGTTTGACTTTATCTTGATTGGCATCATAATCAGGGTAAACATCTCGAACGGCATCTGCCAAATGATCATAGCAGCCCAACGCTTCCAAGGCAGAGGTAATATCCTGGGCGACAAATTCCACCTTAAACTTCGAGGCAACTTCAGTAGCAAGCATATGGCTTTCGGGGCTTGAATCTTTCTCTGGCATGAACACGGCGGTTACTTTGTCTGCCCCTAACGCGCGCACTGCCAAAGCCAACGTCACGGCCGAATCGATTCCGCCGCTCACGCCAACAACACCGCCTCGTCGCTTGAAATTCCGAAACACTTGCTTTCTCAACCATCCAGTGATACGCAAAATTTCCTCTTCCACTAAAAGTTTCATGGCGTCGGCTAATATAGACATTATGACCTCCAAGCAAAATAAAGCACCTGTGTCGAAAGTATCCCTGCCAGCGCCATCTCCTCCGTTTCACTGACTCTTGCACCGCTTTGGCATTTTGTAACTAGAGTCTTAACGGCAGCAGGGTCGAAACAACCCGTTTCTTCCAGTTTACCAGATGATAGGTACTCATCCACGTATTCCAGACCAGCATTGCCCCAAAAAACAGAATGTATTGGAGCGCGATAAGGCTGTTTATAGCGGTTGAGCGTTTCGGGAGGCAACAGGCCAGTCATAGCCCGTTTCAAAACGGCCTTCTCGCGCAATCCATACATCTTGTAATAGGGCGGCAAACGAATTGCATAATCAACCACTCGAGGGTCCAAAAAAGGGTAACGCCCCTCGACAGAATGCGCCATACCCATACGATCTCCCTGTGAAGAGAGTAGATATTCGGAAAGAAATATCGTGATTTCCAGGTACTGAGCCTGGGCAAAGACATCCCACTTATGAAATTCAGCAGGAAGAATGCTGGCCAGTTCTTCCAAAGGATTGTAATCCTTGATCTCCTCTCGAAGCGCAGAAGAAAAGAAGCGCCAACAGCGCGCCGTGTTTTGCCACCGCAATTGGTGCGAGTAGAAAGGCTGATCGGTCGCAACAAGATTTTGCCCAAAAAATAACTTTAGATAAGCCTCCCCACCCTCTTTCACCGTTTTCAAATACGGATACAAACGATGTAATAAAAGGGGACGTATTCGGGATTCAGGGCGACGCGCCCAAAAGCGACGGATCTTCATTTCTTTGAAAATATCATATCCTCCCAACAGTTCATCCGCTCCTTCGCCTGTCAACACTACTTTGAAACCATGATCATGCACCAATTTCGAAAGCAAAAACATCGGGACAGGCGCAGTGCGCAATAACGGCATCTCGCAATGTCGAACAGCCTCAGGAAAAGCATCGCCGATGTCCTGGAAGGTACAACGCACAGCATCATTATCAACGTTGAGATATTCGTTGATGTAGGTCTGATAATGCGATTCGTCGAATGAGTCATCGTCAAACGCGATACTGAACGTTTTCAACTGAGTCTCTGTATGCTTGCTAGCCAGGACCGTTATAGCGGAAGAATCCAATCCCCCGCTAAGGTAAGTCCCCACCGGAACGTCTGAACGCAAGCGCAACCGAATCGCGTCATTCAGGAGCCAACGCAAATGGTTTGCAGCCTCATCGAGCGATTTGGGAGCATCGCCTTTCGTTGCCATGTCCAACTGCCAATACGCGCGGATGCTCATAATGCCATTTTGAATGACTGCATAATGGCCTGGAGGAATACTTGAGACATTGCGAAAACCCGAGCGCGGGCTGAGAGTCGTCCAAAAAGTAAAAACTTGGGCCAGAGAAATAGGATCGATCTCAGCCTCGAAACCTGGGTAGGCAAACAAAGCCTTGGCTTCAGATCCAAACAGGAGAAAAGAACCATTGCTCGTGTAATAAATCGGCCGCACGCCCAATCGGTCTCGCGCTAAAATCAACTTGCGTTGCCGCTGATCCCATAACGCAATTGCATATTGCCCATTCAGGCGAATAAGCCAATCTGCATCTTCTTCGTACAAGTGAACTATCACTTCTGTATCGCTGTTCGTGCGGAAGGTATGACCTTTTGCCATCAATTCTGAACGAATCTCAAGGTAATTGTAGATTTCCCCATTGAACACAATCCAAATAGTACCATCTTCGTTACTAATCGGTTGATGGCCGCCTGCAACATCGATGATCGAAAGCCGTGCGCTACCCAATCCAACCTGGTCATCCACGAAAACTCCACAATCATCGGGGCCACGATGGCGAATCGCATTCAACATACGATAAATTAATTGCGAATCTATCGCATCGCTTGATTTAAGGTTAACTCTGCCGGCTATACCACACATATCAAAACCACCTATAAAATTTCTCGCTCTGCTACAGTCCTTGCTTACGCTGAATATAGGCTATGAGGCGGTTGATAGAATCGAAATTCTCTGGCAATACCTCAGAGGTATCAATTTGAATCCCAAATTGTTCCTCTACAAAGAAAATCAATTCAAGTATACCGGTCGAATCAATGATCCCATTATCCAAAAAGGAATCATCGTTACCTAATTGATCTAACTGCTCACTCAGAATGAAATTCTCTGCTAAAAACTGGCGAATTTTATTTTCTATTTCGGACATAAAAAACCTCATTTCAAGAAACCGGGCCTCATGACAAGCAGAATCACAACTAAATCTTTAGAATGTCTCGCAGATAAGGAGCCATCATTTTTGCCATATTGGCATGACCATAGGGCGTTAAGTGCCCTTCCATGTAGTACATTTTCCTGCGTTCATCCAAACAAACTTTGTGCAAGTCAGGCAGGGGGTCATATAAAAAACAACCGCTTTCAGTTGCCACTTCACGAAAGCGCTGCTGATAATTTTGAGCACTGGCGTGTTCTTTAACATAAATGTAACGAGGTAACGGGACAATCAAAAACGGCTTATGGCTACTTTCGATCCATTCCAGGAAAATTGCACGCATGATTTTCCACGCTGGCGATTCAGGACTGTCATACTCAGGAAACGGCTGATAGTGTATGTTCCGCAAAACCGCATCCTTCAACTTAATTTTCTGCAAGATGTTTCCCACCTTAGCAAAGACATTGCCACGGTGAATTTTTTCCTGCTCTACTTTCGGGAGGCTATCGGGATCAACGAACCCTTTCCTGAGCGGTACATTTCCTAGAACCAGTTTCCGATCAACCAATTCGAAGTAAGGCCTGGCATAACATCTCTGAACATGCTCTTCGTCATCCGTGATCTCATAGTGTGCAATCAATTTACGAATGACTTCGATCGTTGGCGCGCTGATGATTAGATCGTATTCGAATTTACTGGCAATTTCCCGATAACACAGATATTGTTGATCCAGCGCAAACCCCTCCATGGAAAAATTATAAATCTCAACGTCGGGGATGAGTTTCTCCAACAAATCAGGAAAACGAAGTTCACTGGAAACACCATTGCCAAAAACATTCGAATCCCCAAATATCAAAATGCGCTTTCTTGGTGCCCTCTTCTCGTAAGAAAAATCTTGATTGCTGCGAAAACCGAAATTGTTTGCCCGAAGGACATATTCCCCCCATTCAGGATGCTTCAAAACACACTCTATTCCGGGCCGCAGGATTCTACCCAGGACAGGATGAAATTCAACAATATTTTCACTAAGCAGCATAAGATCACCTTTTCGCCACTGCAAGGTCTTTTTCGTCCATGAGGTTTCCAACCATTTTGCCTATCAACTGAATATATTTTTTCTCGAACTCATCCTTCCACGAATACTTGCTAAAAAAACTGTCCCTCGCTCTCCTGGTCAGTTCTTTTCGTAAAACAGGATCTCTATGCAATCTTAGCACATGAGTTGCGAATTCATCCACGTTTCCCGGAGAAAAGAAAAGGATGGCCGAATCATCGAAAAAGGCTTCCAAAATTGGCAATCGCGAGGCAACCACCGGAACTCCCATAGTGACATACTCTAACACCTTTATTGGCATGGCTATACTCATGTGTGCATCGGGCAAAGCAGTATATATACCGACATCCGCTCTGGCAATTTGAACGGCTATCTGGTCCGCAGGGACAAAGGGAACAAAATTCACATATTCCGCAACGCCCAACTCCCTGGCCAGGGCTGTAAGTTCTTCAGAGTGTTTCGTATGTTTTCCAACAATTGTTAAGCAAAGATTGGGGATTTCCTTGCTCAACTGGGGCAAAGATTTAATGGCAACATCCAGACCGTATCGAGGAGCAATTGTGCCAGGGAAAATCAAAGTGAATTCATCCCTGGGTTCGCAGGCATTTTTTTCAATCTTCTCGCGATCAAACCACCGTGGGTTAGGGACATTGTTGACCACTACTATTTTCTCGGCAGGTATACCGCGCTGGACAAGCAAATCCTTGAATAATGGATTGGCAGTAATAACCTCATCCGCCAAACTGGCCGCAATTTTCTCTTGCACCTCAAAGAACTTTACTACAGCACTACCGGCTCCTTGGCGATACTTCGACATGAAAACATTAGGCATGGGGTCATGAATATCGAGAATAGCCTTTGCACCAAAAAACCGAGGTAAAAGGGCAGCAAGAATGAGCGTGTCTGGCATATTATGGATATGAATAATGTGATATCTGCGCCTGAGATAAAGCACAGAAGCATACAGGATGAAAAAAAAGGTGGAAACAATATAATTGAGCGCATATCCAAGGCCGTCCCTATAACTTCGCGCCATCGGTATAGAATGAACTTTTATGTTTCGATGCTGACCAGGACCGCCGGATTTAGAATGTCGCGAAGCAATAATATCAACCTGGACGCCGGCCTGCGCCAAAGCAGTCGCATAACTCATGACGCGGGTATCGGTGTAATAAATCTGATTTACAACCATACATACCTTTACCCCCTCTAACTTACTTGTTGACATGGCACTGGTTTGAATATTCTGCCCGCTCATGATAACGCCTCTAATGCTTCAACTCAAACAATCTGTTGGTAGTAAGACAAGACTTCTTTCGCAGAGTATAAAGAATCATGAATTGCCACCGAACGCTGAAAAAGATTGCTTCTCCGCTCAAACACAAGTGATACCTTATCGGCCAAGTCGGCTATATCATCTTTGGCAATATACCCCCCCTCCAAACTTTCGACCATTAGCCGTACATCTCCTACATCCACAGAAACAACCGGCAAACCGCACGCCAAAGCCTCTCGAACAGCCAGGGGTGCGCCCTCATGCTTCGAGGTTAGAATCATCACGTCACAAGCATTCATATACCTGGCAATCGTTTCACGAGGTTGATTGAAAATCGTCAACAAATCTACATCATATTGGCGCTTGAGAAGTTCGACCGCTTCTTGTGCAATCCAATACCTTTTCTCCGGTCGCGCTGGATTCCACGGAAAGAGAACGAACTTCTTGTTCTGCGGCAATCCCAACTCATCACGCGCCCGATCTCTCGGATATGGCTTGAAGATGGAAGTGTTTGCTCCAAAAGGAATCACGCGGGCATCTTGACGCCCCGACACTTGTCTCATTTCTTCTGTCATCACAATGACGCCGTCTACACAACGAGCAACAAGCCTGCCAATTTTGCCGTCTCTCTCATCCAACAAATCCGACCCCAAAAAAGTTGTAATAACCGGATACTTGATTTGCAATTTTGCCAACGCCCCAGAATGTCCATAAAAAGCATGAACAAGATCATAACGTCTGGGACGAAAGGAAAGGGCTATCATCGTGAAAGCGCCCCACAAATAATTGATACGGCGCTTGCCATCTATGAACAAAACGTCCACGCCAACACCTAATTTCTCCAGGTCCTCAACCTGATCTTTGATGCAAGGCGTGGCGCCCGGCCTCTCCTCAGACGGGTAGGTATTCGTCACCACCAGCACTTTGATATTATTTTCCATAGGCTTGAGTCACGATTGTCGCCATTTCATTCATGGAGACAGATTTCATATTACCTGCCGCAACTTCTCGGGCAACATGTTCAAAGATATAACGTAATTTATTGAAGTCCTGCTCGGTTCGAAACTCCCAGGGATGCGCCCAGACATGCACGACCTTTTTTTGTGCTGCCGCTTTCTTGATCGCTTTTACAATTCTTCGTATGCGCAACAATGGCAAATGACACGCATCCAAAAACAAATCCACTCCGCGGTTGAATCCAAAGATATGTTGAGTAGCCCGTAAATTGACCAAATTACCACTCTTGAATTCGGCCGGTTCATAAACAGGCGGCGTGGTAAGGCCCAAAATATGATCAGCCGTTTTAAGAACTTTTCCAACAATATACTTATTCCGTATGATCAGCGGCAAGGATTCCTCACTCCGATACGAGATAAAACCATACTTCTCGAACAAATCCAGATGCCCAACTTTGTCTCGCGGGAAAACAATGGAGCGCGCCTCTATCCCCCTTCGTTTTGCTACCCTTATAAATTCCTGGATCTCGACCTCAGCCTTTTCCTTGCTCATCTGCCTTTCGTCGAAAACTTCGTGGGAATAGCCATGGAAAGCGATCTCATGCTTGAGTCTTTGGCCAAGCAGCATGTCAATCACATCGGCGCCATACCATAGAGGATGACTCGTCTTGTAAGCCTCTTCGAAACTTTTGTATTTACCCTTCCATTCAAGAATTGGACAAATTTCACATTCCTCACACCGCTCATAAAAAATATGCCCCACCACAGCCCAGGTGGCCACAATGTGATACTCATCCAATAAGTCTAACAGTTGTCTAACTTTCTCTCGCTCTCGAGAGCCGTCCGGTGAAAACAATTTCTTGCGCTCTTCATCCATGTCGAAAAAGCCGGTGCCAAGTTCTGTATCCAGAGAAAAAATAAAATAACCTGTTTGTCGAGTAGTATTCATCATATTGGCTTAACCTTTCTGCAATCTTTGAAACCCATATTCGAGCGCTCCCATTAACTTGCTAGCCGAAGCCTCCCATGTCCAATCACGAGCCAGGCGGACCGCAACTTCCCCCATTTCAGGGAGTTTTGCCCTATTCTCGTATAACGCCAACAAGGCATCGAACAACCCTTGCACATCCGAACCTTTGGCCCAAAAAGCAATCGGTTGTTTCCCAATCACATCGGTATGACAAGCAATTTCTGTAGCCAAAATAGGAAGACCGGCCGCCAAGTACTCGAAGAGTTTTATCGGACTACTAACACGAAACTTTTCCTCATCTGGAAATGGCAAAACGCCAACATGAGCGTCTGCTAGCCATCTTGGAACTTCTTCATGAGGAACAGGAGGAATGACACGAACATACCTGCCTTCCTCGCGAGCATAATTTTCCAATTCCTGCCTGGCATTTCCATCTCCCACAATAGTCAAAGTAAAAAGATGCCCATTGGCATTAGCCTTCGTTACTGCCCTGGAAAGAGTCAACAAGTTTCTTTCGTGATGCATACAACCAATATATAATAGTTTAATTGGCTCTCCATCCCTGGGCCACTTCCGCGTCTGCAAAACCTCCGAAAAATGCTCCAATTCCACCCCCGACGGCCAAACACCCCACAACTTATCAGCGGGGATCTTCAAAGATTCAGCCATCCGTTTAGTAATAGCCGTTCTCCCATCGAAGAAACGATTAGCCAATTCATTCATTTGGAGAGCCACTGCCCCTCGAATCTTGTCTTTCCAGGTTGCCTTATCCTCAGGGGTCATGGGCAAGGTCCGCGTGTCCATCACGAACAGTGGCTTCTTCTTCCCCATTATTTTTATACATAAGATCAAAAACAAGAACCATGGAGAAGATGCTTCGTGAAAAAGAAGAACATCGATCGAGCCAAGCCGACTCCACAAATTTTTGATAACCTTGAGATGAAAAACAACCTGGCGCAGGAAAAAGATCTCCGGCCTGGCAATATGATGTACGGCAACATCCCTAACATGAGTCTGTTTTGGATCGCCCGCAGCCATCAAAGTAACAGGCCAGCCTGAATTCACCATCTCCTCAGTCGGAATCAACCAGGTAGCAGCGTCGAGTTTGTCCATGCTGCCATAACAAACCCAAGTCACCCTGAGAACGGTTTGCTTCCGCCTTCTTGTAGCAATGTTGTCCATTTATCCAAATCCTCGATCATCGTGTCACAATAAACTCAAAAGCACCTATATCCACACCAGTGCCTTGCGGCCTAGAAGTGCCAACCATGTCCGTCGCGACCCCCATGTCAACCCCGGCATCGATGCAAGGAGAATTCGGGAGCAAATGATATTCCTCATCCAGCCGAGGATCTACATCCCAAACATCACCTGGGTCAGGAGGACGAGAGGGTGAGCCATTTTCCCGATAAATACAGTTATAGCCGGCCTCTACAGGTGTGTTTATAGCCCAGATATGTCCGATTCCATTGTCCTGTCGGTAGAAAACATTGTTTTTAATCACCACAGGGCCAAGACAGTTTTCGAACTGGAGTCCTTGGGAGTATAGGTGACCGGAACCGATAAAGGTATTGTGAAAGAAAACAACGTTTCTGCACATACCTTCGAAGGAAGAAAGTAAATCAGCAATTACTAAATTATTTCTGAAAGTCAAGTTATAGGTATCACCCGTCCCTTGAAAAGCCTTAGCAGCGCCATCGTTCCATTCACTGGCAGGAGGTAATTCACAGCGATTACCCTCGAAAAGAATATCATGACCTGCCATTTCATCTCCCCCATAAGTCTGAAAACAGTCAGTATGACTATCAAAAACATAATCATTGTTCAAGTTGGAAAGATTTTCGACGCTACAGGTAGTATGATCATACCCAACCGGACCAAAAGGCATGTCATGGATGTAATTATTCTTGAAGATATGTCCACTTCCATGAAAACGAAAACCATCTGAATCGAGCCATGAGGCAGTAGATTGGCTACATGGATTATGCTGAATGGTATAAGAGACATCGTTACCCTCAATTAGATGGCCTTGTCCTTTGATCTCTGCCCCATACAAAGTATTGCGAAAGAAAATATTGTTACGAACAACGCAGTGGCTGGTACTCTCTTGCAAACGAAGACCGCCCCAAATGTTAAGTAAGAAGCGATTGTTCTCGATGATGCAATCACGCGCACCTAAAACATCTACACCTATGCCAGCCGGAACATTGTCCATCAAGGTTGTAATCGTGAAACCAGAAACCGTAACGCCATTAGCCTGAATGGAGAAGCCCTGCATATGCACGTCACCCTGGGCATAGAAAGTCAAATTGGGGGTTTTTACGCTTACACGTTCTTCATACTCACCGGCCCTTACAACGACCACACCGCCTGATGGTGCAGCATCAGCAGCCTTCTGAATGGTCCGCCATGGCCTTGCCTGCGAACCAATATTTGTATCGGAACCAGCGTTAACATCGACATAGTAGGCTGTGCCCATGGTCACAGTCGGACTCCCAATAGAAGGGCTCGCTGTAGCGCTAGCAAAATACGCCGTTGCCCTTTGTCTGGTAGTCGTTGCCAAACTCTCTGCAGGAAAGGGTGTTGAGGGCTCCAGCGGTACAGCAGAGGGCACACAAGCAACGATGAACTGCAAGAAGACTACCGTCAGGCTAACCAACAAAAATCTTGCCTTTTTCTGTATAGAGTATGTATCGTTCGTCATCTGATATAGCCCGACATGAAAGTATGATACGCGGTTGCGTTTCTCACGATGTGGCCTCATCTATCATATCCAAGACGGTTTCATCTACAGTGATGTCGAATTTCCTTGCGAATAGATTGTCTGTGCTCATAAACAGATCGAAATGCTGCTTGTTCAAAATCGCCGGATGCCGCGTATTCGACCAAGCAATGTACCACAAACTCTTGTTGACCACTTGATCCTTGAGTGGAGAGTTAAGAAGAAGTGTTTGGAAGAAAATTTCTCCCGGAATGCCTATATGCGCAAAGTATTTTTCAAATCCAGCATTGCCTCTCATCAACTTATCCACATATTCAATACATTGCCTGTTCAGACACCAATAGGCACTACCTCCAAACCACCTAAAATCAATCGGGGGTTGACGCCGAAAGGGAACTACCCTGGCTATAGCAGACCAAATCGGCTCTGGCAGGGGAAGGATGGAGCGAACTTTTTTCATGAGCGGCAATTCCCAGCCTGCCCAATTCAAATGCCAATAATCTATACGATCCAACCCTCCATGCTCATCACCCCAACGTTCATCAGGCAATGAAAAATACTCCATGAAGGATTTTTGGTTGCTTGCCTGCAAAAAAGTCTCTATCTCTTCATTGGACTTAATCGGGTAATCTTGTCCTGTCAGGAGAATAACATAATCAAAAGAGGCGTGAAGTTCGATGAATTTTCGGACGCCTTCCAGCGTTGCCCTAACATGACCATAATCGCCATAATATATTGCATGACGCCTTAGAAAATAAACATTCTCCCAGGACGCTAAACCTTCGGCTATGCTCCTATAAATGCTTGCAGCAGCCTTTCTATCCACGTGAATAAAAAACGTCGCCGATGAAGAATTGAGTTTCTTCACAAGACGAACCACCTGTTCAGGCAACTTGTGCGCAAGGACAATATAAGCAATGTTCATAACCTAACCCACCCTCTCATCGTTCGCCCAACTTGTTGCCCTCGGATGACTTTCCCCTAAATCCATATACCATCCCCGGAAAAAATTTAGTCATCCGTGCTAAACCAACCAAATATTGATCGTTGTCTCTCCTGATCAAGCCGAATAGCAGGCTTTTGAGGCCCCTGAAGATTGCCAGCAAAATACGCAAAATCATAGACCAATCGCCTCGTCTCAAATGTTTTCCATAAAAAGCACCCAATCCTGCCGCATAGGCCCGATAATTTGTAGCGGTTTGTCCCTTGTCTCTCCAGTGAAAATGTCTGACAATTACATCAGGAGCGTAAAAAATCGAGACTCCATTGCGCAATGCACGATAGGCCCAGTCAATATCCTCCGCAGTAAAAAGGTTTTCATCAAAAGTTCCAATTTGACGAGCCAATGCTATTGAAACACCCATATTGCCAGTAGAAAGAGGGCTAACATTCCTCAACAAAGGCTTTCGAATAAGTTGAGGCTCATCGTCCAACACTACAGTTGGAGGAATACCCTCCCCAGCCGGTTCGACCCTGCCAGTAACAATGACATCAGGAAAGCGTCTAAGATGTAACGCCATTTTTTCCACCCAATCAGGGGCTGCTAAACAATCATCGTCAATAGCCAACACAAAAGGAGTCCGAACTTGTTCCATTCCTTGATTTCTGGCCGAAGATGGGCTTCTACCTGCGGACTTCACGTATAACAATTCAGGGCCTAAACCCTCCACTTCCTTGACCCATTCCGTGACAGTAGGATTATTGCCCTGATCCACAATTACAATCTGCCCTGGCAATACACTGCCTTCGAGGATGTTCTGCAAACATTCCCGTAAGATAGGGCGACCTATAGTAGGAATAATCACCGTAAACTCCGCAGCCACTCGACCCGTCTTACTCATCATCAACTCTCCTGGCTAGAAAAACCACGAACACACAACCTCGATAGCGTTCCAACAAACGCATACAATAGCAAACGAGAAAATGTGCATTATCGCTTTCTCCAAAAATAAAGGCCTCTATTTTTTCCCCAGTATGTGGTCATTGTCATTTGCATCTGTTCAGCAGACTTGAATTCGAGCTGTATCTGCGATTCGTAGGCCTGAACGGCTTCCAACCAATGTCTCAACCCATCATGCGATACTGGTTGAAACACCTTGACCAACCTCCATGTTTTCCACCATACGCTTCGAGGTGCATCGAACAGATAGGGAACGTCAGCATAATAGAACAAGGGGCGTTCTATAAACTTAGCCGCCTCATGCACCGCTACATGGTCTACATGGCCACCTAGTGCCAATGGGAACACCAATAAATCATCGTGGTGCAAGTTTTGCATGAGGCTATCCGCAATCTGCCGAGGCATATCATTATCTTCTCTATGCAATTGTTCAAAAGACTGTTCATATAGGAATTTGCCGTCTGCTCTAAAACGATACATACTGTCCACAAATTTCAAGTAAAAAGTCTTTGCTCCAAGAATCTCGGCGGCCCTCTCGTTCTCTACCCGACGACGACAAATAGCCTCTTCAGGCGAATCCACTCCCCAACGAGCATGTAAACGCTTAGCAAAACCTGACAATGTAGATATTTTTGGCAAGCCACACATCACGGTCCAAACTTCGACCGAAGTTCCTTCACGTACTTGCTCATATATCCTCCCTCCCGCAGAAAATATGGCATCGTCTAAGTGGGGAGAAATATATATCCATCGCATACGATGAGCGCTTTTTTTCCGTAATTGTTATCTTTCCAGGTATGCCTAAATACCATCTCGTTGCTCTCTTCTAAGTCTGCCTGCGAACCGTGACCACGCCGAGTGCGCTTCTCCAAAGACAACCTGTACATCGCGTACAGTGATTATAGAAAACAAGAAACTCAGGGGAACAAACAAAACGGCAAGAAAGAATTTGACGAGCAAAAAGGTCGAGTTCCACATCAGGAACACGGCTGACAATGCGCCTGTTATTATTAACAACTTGAAGAAATGATTCAAATTGGGGCTCAAATTCTTCCGCTTCAAAAAGAATACATCCAAAGGCAATGCAACCAAATTGCCCAGAATATAAACAATCGCCGCCCCCCTAAATCCCAGCACTGGCAAAAGGATCAAATTCCCTGCCAAACTAACCACAGCACGTACGATGTTAATATACAAAGGCTTATCCGGCTGCCCAATAGCAACCAAAGAGTATCCCAAAATCTCTTCCATAATTTCAAGCGCCACTCCAACCATCAACAAAACCAAAACCCAATAACTTATGAGATACTCTTCAGAAAAGAGCAACACGATAATGTCTTTTCCAAAAAGCAAAGCCAACAAGGCAGCAAGCAGCGCAGTAAACGAAAGCAATCGCATTGAATTATTGAGTACGTAATTCGTCTTCTCCTCCTTCTCAGTGGCATAGACATTGGCGCTCACGGGAAAATAAACGGATATAAAGACGGAATACAACTGCAAGAGACTGTCTGGAATTTTTCTGGCAATATCATAATAGGCCACTCCACGAGCGCCAATGAGTGAACCAATAATCAAAGTATCTAGTTTGGAATACGCAAAATCGAAAATATACTGTAGTTGCAAAGGAAAGCCAAATTTCAACATATCCTTAATGAGCAGGGCATCGAATTGCCACTTATACTTAAAGCGAGAGGCGCGATAGGCCAATACAATCGAAACAATGCGTGCAACAAATTTAGCAATCAGCAGCCCCCAAAAGCCCAACCCATATACGATTACCAGCACAGATAACAACCCAAGTTCTGTTGCCTCAGAGATAAATTCAATGATTCCCATTGCTCTGAATGCTAATCGTCCCCGCAAGATCGATTCAAACAGGTTCGACAAACTGACCAAAAAAAACAAAATTGGCAGCGCTACAAAAATGTCGGGAAATAGAGGAGTTTCAAAAAAGACTCCAAGGAGGGGACGGAATAGTTCCAAAAGAAGAATGAGACCAAAAACACTCAATAGTCGAAAATGAAATACGGTGTTTTGTAGAGTTACTCGATAATTCTCATCTTCGCTACTTGCAAGATACTTAGGAATAACCAATCCAAGGCCAAAACTAAAAAGCTGGACAAGGAAACTGTTGAACGTCAAAACCAAAACATAACTACCATATGCTTCTGTACTCAGATACCGCGTCGCTATCATGACACTAATCAAGCCAAAGACAATAGTAGAGGCTCTGGCAATGCCTATAAAAACAGTGCCTGAGAAAAAATGCGAAAGTATTGACCTGTTCATAGGCTTAATTGCTTTCCCGCTCCACCTGAATATGCGCGGCTTTGGGAATAGTGCGAATCATCAATTCACTCACTCCCATCATAACCGCAGTAACTCCAGTCCAATACCACTCAGAAATCAAGGGTTCGACCCAATTTCCCATGAGCATTCCTAGGGTAGACAACGTAAACCCAAGTATATAGGCGCCATAGGTCGAATTTGGCACAAGCCTCCAATACTTAAATCCCCGCACAACATATACCACCATAAGCCAAACCATAGACACAAATCCCAAACTACCGGTCCGCATGAGCAGCCAAAAAATCCCGCTATGAATATAACGCCTGCCATCGTAATTTTCCCAATCTCTGGCCGGCATCCAGGGTCTGTACCTGGCGCCTAGTCCAATTCCAATTATCGGATGAGAGGCAAAATGAGACATAGCATATTGATTCTCGAAATCCCTCCATCGCAAACTTGAATCCGGATCTTCATAGGTATTAGACTGCGTCAACGATAACAGCCTGTCAGTTGCCCCTTTAATTAAATTGGGGCCGACAGAACCAGTGTAATTCAAAACAAAATAGACGCCAACTATCAAAACGGCCATAGTGGCTCCCCCCCTTAATAGAATACGTTGCATCTCTTTCCGATTGCTAAAAAAGAACATAATAAGAAAAATAACCACCAACGCTCCCCAAAAATGACGCTTGAACGTCAACAAAACGCCAATCCCTGTTATAAAAATCGGCAACGACATGGCCCAATTGCGCCGCTGAGCAACATCAAAAAACCAGAGAGAACACGCTGTCACAAAACCAACAAATACAATTGAATACCCAGGAGGAATGATCCGTGTAACACTAGAATACTGGGCCCCCTCCGTCTGCAAAACTTCCACGCGACCAGGGAGGAAGGGAAGCGTTGTGCCTAAAGCATATTGCACTATCATCACAACTGAAACAATAATTGCAAATACAATGATACTGCCGGCTACTAGTTTGAGTTGTCTTTCGCTCCGGACAAGGTTAGTCACCACGAAGAAAATTGCATAGTTGACCACATCTCGCATGGGACCCAAACTAAACTTCAAAGTTACAGTTCCGCGCAACATCGCCATTCCTGTGGAAATAAGTGCAACAAGGATAAACAAAAACAATGGCGCATCCAGTGGAGTGCGAACAAATTTTATTTCCAGGCGGAACATCAAATTCCAGATAATGAATATGAAAGGGAAGAAAACGAGCATGTCCGACAAATAGATATGCCCAAAACCAATGGAAATCCCTGGGTTGGAGTCCGATTCAAGCACTGTCGAGGTAAGCGCCAAAAAGGCAAGTATGCTCAATTCCGGCTTTTTGACTACAATGACGGCCGAAGCCAAAACAAGCAGCACAAAAATCACAGCGAAAGGGGACAAAAATGTGACAGTCCCACCAGTAGCAAGGCCTGCAAAGATCGCAACACCAATCAATAAAAAAATATGTCGAAATCGGTCATAGGGATAGACAATTGCTTGCCCTATGCCCTTCCTGAGATAACTCATTTTTAAAACCTCGTTACCTAACTTTGAGAGACCGTAAAACAATGACCCAAGAACGGCCCAAAGGCATTATGTTACGGTGTCACATGTTCACAACTTGCCCTCTACGCTGCCAAAAGACACCCTTCTAGACTACGTTCAAGAGGAGTAGAGTAGTTTGGCATGTCAAGTTTTGGGGATTTCCCTCACCCCCGCCCCTCTTCCAAGAGGAGAGAGGGGAGACACGCAACCAAAGCCAGCCATTCTCCTCTCCCTTTGGGAGAGGATTAGGGTGTATGGAACACATCTAGTCGAAGCGTGGTTTGGCCGGCTCGATACATTCACTCCTCTTTGCTCGAGTTTAATTTGCGAATAATATACCTCTGCCTCAAGGGCCTGATTATCACGACGACCAAGATCACAAAAATAATCCCTGTTACAACTCCTATCGCAGAAGGGATCCAATTCACGTACTGCTTCTTGGGCATCTCAGACTCAGGCCCCATAGTAGGGATAACAACTGTTTGTTGATCAGAAGATACAGTAGGGCTTACTGACACGGGAAGTAAGCGAGTGTCGGAGGCAATGATTTGACTGCCATTCACAAGAACAAAGTTGCCCGAAACCTGAGAGCGGAGCAAGTCATCCGTCAGCGCCTGAGTCGCCCAGGATACCCCTTGTGCAGAATTTCCAAACAGGCCAAAAATGACATTCTTGGAATTCCAGGGAGATGTCAAAAATTCTATATATCCTAAGGGGTTGCTCTCTGGAATGTTATATCGTACCATCAAACTATTCTCCAGGGCTATATCGTTTTCACCAAAAGGCGCTGGCAAGTATGGATTCAAGTCACTTATAACCGACAATTGACTAGGGCGCCCGATCATCAAGAAATTATAGTTAGCCAGCGCCTCCATAGGTAATTCATCACTATAAAATACTGCCAGCGTCACAATCGGAGTACCAGTTCGATAGGCTAGATAAGACGCTATCCTTGCTGCGCCGCGCCAGGCCTCTACATCGCCTCTGGAAAAGACAAAGGCCGTACTTCCTAATTCCAGGTTATAAGCAAATGGAGCCGGATAATCTGCCAGTCCCAAAGTAGTCGTGAAATCAATTGGTTGCTGGACGATAGGGGTATTAAGCACCGATTCATTCCAAACCGTTGCCCAAAGGCCGCGAATATCCGGAGGGGCGCAAAAATCAGAAGGAAATAGGGTAATTTGTATCTCTAAGCGATTAGTGCCTGGCAAGATCGCAAACTCTGGCAGCGTCATCTTGGCTCTATTTTGTGAATTCTTTGCAGTTTCGGCGTCCAATCTTACACTTCCAATGGGCCTCCCGTTGAGCAACACAGTAATCCCGGATTGTTCGGAATCCACCAATGCCGAATTCCCAAAGATCAACTCAAAATAAGCATCACTCGTAACTGTCCAGCCCGGTGGAATTTGGAAAATATAACTGGTAGTGCGAAAGCCTCTTGCATTGAAATTCAAATTCTCATATCCCATCTCGGCTAAGGTGCGCTTATCCGGCACAGCAGGAACACCCCGCTCTGAACGAATCTCTTCGACGATTGCTAGATTGGTGAGGCGGCCGGGCAACAGGGTACCGGTACTAAATGCCTGAGCCGCCTTGACAATCCCCGCATCTGTGTTCCCTGAGACATGCAAAATGACATGTGAGATATCCCAAGGAGAATTAATCATCTGAATAATGCCATTGTCAGGCGACTCGCCTAAGTTTTTGAATTGTCCATCAGATGGCTTCAAGGGGAGTTCTAAGCCAGTGAGGTTAAGGGAGGACGCTTTACCGACTAAAACGATATGATTGGATGCCATTTGCTGCGGCGTAAGGGCGCTCATGGTTGTTAAGTCCAGCACCAAATTGTTTTGGCTGAAATTTCCTAATCCGGCAGCAACGGTCAGCGCCGCCTGTAATTCGGCAGCCGAGGGCTGGTCTGGCACAACCAACAAGGCTGATTCTGGAATAAAAGTGTTTTGATAAAGCGGGGCCGGCAAACGCGCAAGGTCTAGCGCCGGCTTTACAACTTGATGAGGCAACTCGAAGTAGGAAGAGGAATGAATCACCATGGTAAATGCCTCGTCTACATAACAAAAATGATTGGCGTCCAATTCAACATAGAAATCCATGAACCCATCTGGACGCTCAGAAATAAAAGCATCCAAAGGAATGGGCAATGCCCTCTCGATCTGGCCAGTTTCATTGAGATTCAACATCCCCAACAAATTATCATTCAAATATACTGACAAGGTCCCCCCCCTTGCAACAATAGGATAGCCAAATTCTGAGTAAAAACTGCGATCGAAATTGACAGTCATGGAAAGAAACACTTGCGCCCCTGCTGATAACGCCCAAGCATCTGGAATTGCAAACGAAAAATCTGCCGCATCGAAGGGACCACGCAATACAATCTCCTCATCCTGGAGAACACTGAACGGGACCCTGGTCTCATTTACACTCACAACCGGCGTAGTGGGAATGACTTGGAGCGACAAATTCGACGGGGCCTGTGCATCCACAAGGAACACCTGTCCCAACAATATGCTGATGCCCAATATCACTAATGATAGGAATCTGACGAATTTCGTAAACATAATAACTCCTAGATAAAGACCTTACTCCAATTACTCTTCCACATTCCAAAATGGATTCTTCAATTCCCAAATATAAACCGAGTTCGATTTGTCTTTCCTGGCATTGTCTAAGGCCTCGCCAGCCTTTTCTAACAATTCCTCTAATGCAATATTCGAACTGTATTCGGCCCCCCCTATGAAAGGGTCGAGAGCAATTGATGAATCCAAATGGCGTAAATCTATGGGAGATGCCAATGAGCCGTATATGCGCTTGAAAATTCGATTTGCGGCGGACCCAGACGTATTCGGAAGTATGATCAAAAAACTATTATCATCCCACCGCCCAATCGTGTCATGGCCGCGCAATTCATTTTGGAGAATCGCTGTAACCCGCCGCAATACGTTTTGATATTCCACTGTTGGCAGTGCGTCTTCCAGCCCCCTCAAACCACCAAGTTCAATGATGCCTATTGACAAGAGACTGTCTGGATTCTCCGTCAACTCATCTTCCAGAATTTTAGTAATATGACGGCGATTGTAGACGCCCGTAGCATGGTCGAGTTGAAAACGTAGCCGATATGACTCTAAAGATATCATGAGGTAGTCTCTGACAATAGCCAATACGGCGCCCAATAGCAATCCTATCCCAAACGCTAAAATGGAATCCCGCAAAGGCTGTGGGCTTTCAGGAATTTCTGGAGGGGTCGCTTCGTCCAGGAAATCCATTCTGTAAAATTCATTGAGTCGAGCGGTAAACTGGATGGCCTGATTGCCGATCGAATTTGCCAGACGAGCCGTCATTTCAGAATTGGGACCAGTTACTTTTACCTCGATCACCGTTGAACTTTCAAGTACCTGAACGTCATAGGAATAATCGTCCATATTTTCCGGTGCTAGATCAATTGCCCGTGCCGCATCCTGGTAAATGCGATTGCTCTTCATTACTTCCTTGTAGGTAGAAGTGACGGTTTGATTTCCCAATATGTCCAATCCCCATAATCCCAGGTCTGGACTTGCCGGGCGAACATTTTTGGGGCTGATGATGAAACGTGAAACAGCCTCATAGCGAGGAGTGGCTACATAAGAAAAGGCCAATGCTGCTACAAGAGCAACTAAGGCTGTCAGAATAATAATCCACCAACCCCGCTTCAACATTTGAAGATATAGACGAATTTCCATGAATAAACTCTCCTAAAACACAAGGCGCAAAGAAATTGGCTACCACTAAAAACTTACTCTGAGGGGGACCTTCTCCCCTCAGGCAAAGAGCAAGAAGGATAAAACGATATGTCAGCCTCGAGGGAAAAAGGCCAAGAAAGATCAAGGTAGGCTTCGCAGGCCAGAACGTAAAAATTATTTCCACCACTGAGATACAGGAATTCGGGAAATTCCCCACCTCTCGCAGTATCTCAGTGGGTCGACAACCTGCTTAGTGATGCATTATTCCACGTTTCTTATCTCTATACAATCCTAACTATGGCGATTGTAGAAGTCACGAATTGCATTTACCACATATTGTATCTCTTCATCCTTCAATTCAGCAAACATGGGCAAAGAAAGAATTTGCGTAACAGCACTTTCAGTAACCGGAAGATCGCCCGGCTTATAACCTAATGACTGCATGGCTTGTTGCAAATGCAATGGGATGGGATAATGTATACCCGTGAAAATTCCCTGCTCCTTCAACGCTGCCTGAAGCTCATCACGCCTGGGCGCTCTGATTACATATAGGTGGTAAACAGGGTTGCAACCTCTCCCTTCGGCGGGAGTTGTCACAGGGGTCCCGCTCAATAAAGTATTATACAAACGAGCATGTTCACGCCGTTTGTCATTCCATTCTGCCAGGTGAGGCAACTTAACGCGCAAAACCAGGGCTTGAATTTCATCCAAGCGAGCATTGAAACCAATCAAATCATGATGATATCTAATCCCTGAACCATGGTCGCGCAACTTGCGCATTTTAGATGCAAGGTCTGGATCGTTGGTTGTAATGAAACCACCTTCTCCATAAGCGCCCAGATTCTTAGAATAGTAGAAACTAAAGGCAGCCGCATCGCCCATTGTCCCAGCCTTGCGTCCTTTATATTCAGCGCCATGCGCCTGGCAAGCATCTTCAATGATACGCAAATTGTATTTGGCGGCAAGTTCAAGAAGAGGATCCATATCCACAGTTTGCCCGTAAAGGTGCACCGGTAAAATTGCTTTCGTACGGGAATTGATTTTAGCCTCAACCTGAGAGACATCCATCAAGTACGTAGACGGATCAATATCAACGAAAACCGGCTTTGCCCCTGTCAACATAATTGCCTCACCTGTTGCGATGAAGGTATGTGCAACTGTGATAACCTCGTCACCAGGGCCAATTTCCAATGCACGCAAAATGATATAGAGCGCAGAGGTACCATCACTGACACCAATCCCATTCGCAGCGCCACAAAATTGAGCAAACTCTTTCTCTAGTTGTTGAACATTTTCACCCAAGAACAATTGCATTCCGTCTAATACTTTTTCAATGCCAGACAAAATGTCTTGCTTGAAAGGAGCATATTGCCTTTTTAAATCTACAAATTGGATATTCATAGCATTCCTCATTAACTACTGTTTACTTTGATCGAGATAGCGAATTACGCGAGCAGGGTTTCCAACCACCACTGCATGGGCAGGAACATCACGCACTACAACGCTCCCTGCGCCTACCATGGCATGTTCCCCAATGGTTATTCCGCACAGGATAGTAGCATTGCTACCGATTGACGCCCCTTTCTTGACCAAGGTGGGGATACAAACCCAATCTGCCTCGCTTTGAAGTGCCCCCGTGGCGGTCGTAGAACGGGGGTATCTGTCATTGGTAAACATCACCCCATGGCCAACAAAGACTTCATCCTCTATAGTAACCCCTTCGCAAAGGAATGAGTGGCTGGAAATCTTCACGCATTTCCCAATCCGAACCCCCTTCTGAATTTCTACAAAGGTACCAATTTTGCTTTCGTCTCCAATTTCACAACCATACAAATTGACAAACGCGTAGATCTTAACATCCCGGCCTAATTTCACATCCGGCGCAATGCGAACGAATTCACCTGTTACCATTGGATCTCCTCGCGAGACGAACCATTTCTCATTGAGCGTTCAGCCGCTTCCAACACCTTGATGACTTGCAGCCCATCCCGCCCTGAACTCCGAGGTTCAACGTGGTTCATAATACAATCAAGGAAATGCTGGCACTCTTCACGCAACGGCTCCACAAAGCGAAAACTTGGGATGGTAATGTCCCCCGTTCGATAGGCATACTGGAACTCTCCAAAACTATCCGTGTAATCAGGAGCATCGACCCCCTTATCATAGATTTTGATTCTCTCTTCCGACGCTAAATCGTTATAGACCGCCATCTTTTTACTGCCAACAACAGTGGTACGACGCACCTTGCAAGGATCGAGCCAACTCACATGGATATAAGCCATCAGGTTGTTCGGGAAGACCAGATTCAAATAGGCTACGTCATAAACCCCTTCGGTTACACAGGCCATGCCATGGGCGCTGACCGAAACAGGCGTCTGCCCAAGCAAAAACAGCAACGTGGAAATATCATGTGGTGCCAAATCCCACAACACATTCGTGTCGCGCTGGAAAAGCCCCAAATTCAAACGCGCAGTATCAATATAATAGACATCTCCCAATTCTTTGCTGTCAATATACTTCTTCATTTCCAAAACAGCAGAATTGTATTCAAAGACATGACCAACCATCAGCGTCAAGCCTTTGGCGTTTGCAAGGTCAATCAACTCTTCTGCATCCCTGCTATTCAAAGTCATAGGCTTCTCAATGAGCACGTGTAGACCGTGCAAGAGGCTCTCTTTGGCAATTTCGAAATGGGTTTTAGGAGAAGTTGAGATGACCATTGCATCCAGGCCCATTTTCAGCACTTCTTTGTAGTCTTTGGTCAAAGTGGCACTCGGATACTTTGCTCTTGCCCGCTGCAATTGTTCATCTTTACGATCAACGATTGCAACCACCTCCGAACCAGGAAGTTCATGGAAATTTCGGGCCAGATTCGGCCCCCAATACCCATATCCCACTATGCCCACGCGCAGCGGTTCCACAGAAGTCCTCCTCAAAGAAAATATTATTGTGCGCCCTTTGTCGAAATAACAACCAAAGGGGTCATAAGCATGATTTTCAAATCCAACCAAAAAGATTGTTTCTCCACATATTCAATGTCAAGCCGCATTTGCTGGTCGAAATCGAACGTGGCACGCGCCTTGACTTGTTGAAACCCCGTAATCCCAGGTTGGGCCTCTAAGCGACGCAAATACCAGGGTTTATAAAGTTCCACCTCGTATGGTATTGCTGGTCTTGGCCCCACCATACTCATATCACCCCGCAACACGTTCCATAATTGCGGCAACTCATCAATGCTCAATTTGCGTAAGATTCTCCCCGGCCGGGTGATACGAGGATCGCGAATCAATTTGCGCAGTTTAGTCTCTTGCCCTTGCAATTTCCGCATTTCTTCCTCATTGTTTTCAATCAAAGCCTTCATATACGCTTGATGCAAGGAAGCATCCGAGTCTATACGCATAGTGCGAAATTTATAACAACGAAAGTTCACTTTCTGCCAATAAACATGATCGCCCTGGCGCTGCCTCTTTGCGCCAACCCGTTCCTGGACAAAGAATACAGGCCCCGGAGAATACAGCACAATGACCAAAGCAACAACAAGAAAAACGGGAAACAACAGCACCAACAACAGAGAAGCCACAATAATATCCAACACGCGCTTGGCAATATAATAAGCCTCACGCTTGGCAACCACCAAAGATAGGGCATTGGGATCGCGCTGGCGAATTAAGTCAAAATCCATTTCTTTAAGCATAGCCTGTGTACTCCTGGACTGGATAACCATGACGAAAAATTTCCCAACAAATCAACAATATTATTCTGGCAACAGCAACCTGATCGAAACACTCAGCACATCAGCCGCCCGGCGAAGATTGCTCAAATAGACATTATTGTCGCCAAAATCACCATAAGTTTCGTAAAAGCCATGCCATATTTTGACAGCCGTTGGCTCGCTGCACCCTCGTTTACGCATTTCACCTATGAACTCATCGAACGACATGTTCCTCTCGGTAGCAAATCGTTGCACCAGGCTGGGCATAGTTGCTCCAACATACCGACCATTGTCGAAACGCACTTTCATTTTTTGCATTGCACCTTCAAAAACTAGATCGCCTTTCCTAAAGGCAGCGTCCAATTCATAGTAAATTGCCTCAGACCAAAGTGGCAACACCACTAGCAGGCTTGTTCAAAGTCGAATTAAAAATTTATTTTCAAACAGGATACCAAAGAAATTATTGGATGGATTTTGAACTTTATTTGAATTTATTATTTCCCCCCACCTTTACTATTACTGCGCAAAGTTGGCATTTTCAGCCCATATTTGGCGTCGAACGAGTCATGAAACACCAAACATGGAAGTACGAGAGGCAACTTTGCGTAATACTACGGTTTTGGCAAAAACATATACCCCCGCCCCCATTGGGTACGGATGTACTGATGTCCGTGCTTGCCATCTTGCAATTTCTTACGTAAGTAAAAGACGTAAAGCGTTACCGTAGAAGACAAATCTCCAAAAGAACTTCCCCATACTTCCTGTAAAATTTGCTGATGCAACACTGTTTTCCCCTGATTGCGCACCAAGCAAGCGAGCAAGTTGTATTCAATAGACGACAGTTCGACCGCTTGACCGTTCAAAATAACAGTGTGCGAATCCAGGTTGATTTCCAATGTATCGTCTTTATAGCGAGTTACATTCGAAGTGCTATTATTACCATATTCATTTCTTCGCCTCAACAAGGCATGAAGACGCGCCTGCAATTCTGCCTTCCGAAAAGGCTTTGCTACAAAGTCGTCTGCCCCTGAGTCAAAGCCGCGCAACACGTCGCTCTCCATCGAGCGCGCGGTCAACATCAAAATAGGGACACTACTCATCTCGCGTAAGCGTCTACACACTTCCCAGCCATCCATCAGGGGCATCGCAACATCCAATATGACCAAGTCTGGATGTAACTCGTAAGCCTTCTTCAACCCCTCTTGACCATTGTTGGCTTGATAAACCGTAAATCCCTGCGGCTTCAAAATAGCTGTCAATAGGTGTACAATCTCCGGGTCGTCATCAATAACCAGTATTCGGCTTTCCGCAGCGCACATAGACTACACATCCTAATATTTTGGGCAAACAAAACGGTCACAACCGCAATGTCGGTCAATCCTTTCGAAGAGCCCACGCTCAGGATAACAGTGAGTTAGGTGGATTTCCTCTGCGCAAAAGTCAAAACCCAAGCATGCTGTAGAATCCTGTCCCTATTATACCCGAATACGTGAACGTATAACGCTACAAGTCTAAAAACCAATCCTCGAAGTATTTTTGGGTAAATTATAAACAACACCCAACCACAAAAGACTGTTTGTCACCTTCGCGTCACTTGTATCGAAAATGGTACCGTTCCAGCATGGCCTGAATAATCGCCTGGTTCTCGGGGCTGGTCTCCATGAATTGCACGCCCAATCGGTATCCCCCCTTACTGCCTCTATCCGGCTCACAGCGCATGACCTTGACCGGAATATCCATGTGCTTGCTGGTCACACCCGGCAAATCATCCGGCAGATTGATAGTCAACATGACCTGTGCGCCTGGCTCGAGCGGCCTTTCACCAATGATTTGGGCGCCGTTCATAGTCAAGTCGCCCAGAAAACCCAACAGAGACTGATTGGCCAGATTGTACACTGGCGTAAAAGCCATCACTTTCTTGCGCGGCTCTGCTCGTCTTTCCTGGTTCCACTCACCCATGACAATCTCCATTCACAACAACGACACCTTGGACTACACTTTTGAAACCTATTATAGAACTCGAGTTTAGACAAACGGTTTTTCCCTGACGTGGGGTCAGGGTCGTGAATTGCACCTTACCAATCGAAAATCAAGCGCTTTGTGCGCTCACAGCGCCTTTTCGGACGACCGAATGGCGCATTTTGGGTGTTCTGGGGCGGCCGGTGCGCCACCCTGGGGGTTTTCCGCG